>Ga0078972_1010324_pt1 | contig 17534 bp, 15 predicted proteins | sample YelNatPaOPGAMG01_FD_67568 | JGI IMG/M metagenome (GOLD analysis project Ga0078972, IMG submission 67568) | Hot spring thermophilic microbial communities from Obsidian Pool, Yellowstone National Park, USA - OP-RAMG-01 (SPADES assembly) (version 2) | ecosystem: Environmental > Aquatic > Thermal... | reverse complement strand
TAAAAGGCGACAAACCATGAAAGCGGCAGAGCCAACACCAACATGCCCCCAATGCGGCTCCAACAAGCTTTACAAGGACGGACTACGCTACTTAGCCGACGGAACAACGGTCCAACGGTGGCTCTGCCGCGAATGCGGCTACCGCTTCACAGACCCAAACCATAAAAGGCGCAGTAAATGGAAGAATCCTCCATTCAACTTAAATCTGGAAAACTGCTTAAATGATAAGTGCCAAGGGAACTGTGACCCTGAGTGGAGAGACCCCACCAGCCTTGGCAGGCTGGTGCAAACCTTGGCCACAGTGGAAAAGGAGGAGAAAACGAAAAGCGGGCAAGCGGGAGCCACAGAGCGAACAACACAGCAAAAAGACGTTAAAAGTGCCATCATAAGCTTCATTTGGAAATTAAAGAGGGATGGATACTCTGAGGCTACGATAAAAGATTATGCCTACATTATAGAAGTATTGGTCAAACGAGGTGCAAACATATTTGACCCGGAACACGTTAAAGAAGTCATCGCCAATCAAAACGCTTGGAGCACTGCTAGGAAATGGCAAGTAGTTAAAGCTTATTCAGCTTTCGCTAAAATGTTTGACTTATGCTGGACACCGCCAAAATATAAACCCACTCAAAAGCTGCCTTTTATACCTACCGAGGAAGAAATAGATCAACTTATAGCTGGATGCAGTCGTCAAATGGCGACGTTCCTTCAATTGCTTAAGGAAACAGGCGTCAGGTGTGGAGAAGCCTTCAACCTTAAATGGACAGACATAGACACCCTAAATAACACTGTAAGAATTACGCCGGAAAAGTCGAGCAATCCTAGAATATTTAAAATCTCAAATAAACTTGCCTCGATGCTAGCCAACCTCCCCAAAAAATCCCACAAAGTATTCAGCTATAAGGATAAGTTCTATCTACACAAAGCTTTCGTCAAAATGCGGAAAAGAATAGCCTTTAAACTTGGAAACCCAAGGATCCTTCAAATTCGCTTTCATACATTTAGACATTGGAAAGCAACCATGGAATACCATAAAACTAAGGATATCCTACACGTCATGCAACTTCTAGGACATAAAAACATTAACAATACATTAATCTACACACAGCTTGTAAACGTCAATGAAAACGAATACGTATGCAAAGTTGCAAAAACATTGAACGAGGCATCCCAATTAATAGAAGCAGGGTTTGAATTTGTCTGCGATATGGAAGGCTTCAAACTCTTCCGAAAAAGGAAATAAGCCAGAGGGTAATCGTCTATTCCAATGGGGTAGTCGTCTAGCTTGGTCTAGGATACCAGCCTGGGGCGCTGGCGATCCTGGGTTCAAATCCCAGCTACCCCACCATTCTTATCGGAAACGTAGTTTCCGAAACCTCTTCTAAGAGATTTCCCTTTACGGATGGTTCGCTTAGTAAGGTGGGAAATGTTAAATGATGGCAGAGGTATGATTATTAGGTTTGTAAGGGTTTGCGATGTTTGAGTGGACCTTTGAGGGTACAAGGATTTATGGGATTTTCCTTTCTTACATGCTGGTTTTTGTTTTCTGTTTTTTGCTTGTCTTGGTTTTGCTGGGTAAGATAAGGTTTCAGCCAATCCGCAAACATTCTATGCTTCTTTTCGGTCTTGTTTGTTTCTCATTTTTTGTGCGCTTACCCTTTGTTTGGATGAATGAACTCTCTTATGATGAGCCCTTGTATATTTCTGCGAGCCTCCTTTACATGGAAGGATTCAGCGAAGGAATTGGAAGCGGCAAGTTTATGGCAAACTATGAGCATCCACCCCTCGTCAAATATTTGTTGGGAGCATACCTGAAAATCTGCTATCCAGATGCACACTTGGATTATGGTTCTCAAATAAATGATTATAATTTGCTTTTTTGTGCACGCATATTCTCCGCTTTCATGGGGGCAATTTCCATAATCCCACTATACTTCATAGCTGAAAAAATCACTCCTAACCTAGGAATGACAGCCTCAATTTTCTTTGCATTAAATCCAAGCCATGCTAGATTGTCCGGTTTAGCCTATCTAGACGTCCCAATGATATTTTTCGGTTTATGTTCAATATTGGTAACCCTACATCTGCTGGAAAAGACATCCTTAAAAACGATAATTATTTGCGGAGTTTTCAATGGACTGCTTATCGGAACGAAATGGATTCAACCAACCCTATTCATAATTCCAATGTTAGTTTTCATTCTGATATTTCATAGAAAAAAGTTTCCAGCATATGCCTTAACATGGATTATCAGCCTAGCAACACTGACGTTATTATGGCTTCCACTCATATACCAGTTGGGTTTAAATTTAATCCCATTTATCAACAGCCACTGGATTAACCAGATGCACACCACTGAAAGGGGCTTTCTCGAAATGGTTTTGTGGAACATGACCATAGCAGAGCTAGCCGTCCACATTTCATGTTTGATTGTAACGGCGGTTCTTTTAGCACTAAAGGTTAAAGTAAACAGGGAAATGGTGAAAGATTTTCTTCCAATAGTTTTGATCTGCACAATTTTGACAGCTTTTTACTTGGAGCCCAGAAAAGCCGTCTATTATTGGACCCCAATAACCCCATTCACCAGTTTACTGCTGGCGCAAACCATCTTTCTATGCTCTGAGTTTTATCAAAGGTATAACTCCAAAAAACAACTCCAACATCACTTTTAGAATTTTTATTCTACTCCCCATTTTGTGCTCCCATTGAACCGGTAGCTCTTTCACCCTCCCCCTGTTTTTGATAACCCTCAGGACGAGTTCAATGTCAAACGCATATCCCTTATTTTCAACCTCCTTCAGCGTTTTACATGCAATCTCTGAGGATAAACATTTTGCACCCGACTGGGTATCGTATAATCTGAGCTTTAACATTTTCCTCACATAAATGTTGAACAATCGTCCAAGAATGAACCTTGTTTTTGGACATTTGCCCCTCGATTTAGGATGATACCTCGACGCGATAACTAAATCGTTCTTCCCCGTCTCATTTATCAATCTTATAATGTCACTTGTTGAAATTGGCAAGTCAGCGTCAAGAAATACGATTTTCCTTCCTCTGGCTTTTAAGCCTCCAATCATTAGGGATTCACCCTTAGGCAAAAACCGGGGGCTTTTGAGCACCACCACCTCCTCAGCCTTTGGAACACACGTAACCGTTTTGTCTGTGCTTCCGCCATCGCTGACGATTATCTCAAAACTGATACCACGTTTGGAAAAAATGTTCCTCAACACATTAACCGTTTTTGCGATTCTGTGCTCCTCATTAAACGTTGGAATTACGACAGAAACCTCAGGTTCCATAAATGAAAAATAGAAGATAAGCCTTAAGAGATTTTACCCCTCCTCTTAGCGTGTGTATTGCCATTTCGGAATATTGCGGAAAACGTAGTTATGCGTAAAACAAAAAAGCTTAACTATTAACCTAGGATTGGAGACTTGCATAATGGACGATGTGCAAAAAAGCAGCACACCTAATCCTAATAATAGAAGAATTAGCGTTTTCATACCCGTTTATAGGGATTCGGATTTGCTGGAGGAGCTCCTTGAAGGCTTAGTTAATGACCCATACGAGAATAGGGAAATCTTCGTTACTATAGATGAGCCTACAGCTGAAGCCTACAGGGTTGTTGAACGTTTTAGGGATAGGGTGCATTTTATTTTAAGCAGTCGGAGAAGGGGAAAGGTTGAGGCTTTAAACGAAGCTGTTAAGGCTTCCAGCGGGGAAATTCTTGTCTTTCTAGACGCTGATGTTAAGCTTGGTGAATGTGGGGATTTTTTGGGAAAAATAGCTTTGGAGATGGAGGACGCGGACATTCTTGACATAAAGAAGAAGATTGTTAAGGATTCTTTCATATCGAGAATGGTGAGTTACGAGTTTGTCGGCTCAAACTTTTCAAGCCTCTTATACTCAAAGCTTGTGCGGAAGTGTTTTGCAGTTGGCGGTACAGCCTTCGCCATTAAAAGGGAAACCTTTGAGGAAGTCGGCGGATTCGCTAAGGTAATTTCAGAAGATTTGGACTTGGCTGCAAAAGCCTTCTTCCTAAATAAACGTTTCAAGTTCGCAGATAAAGTAGAAGTTTATACAAGGGCTCCTTCAAAGTGGAGAAGCTGGCTGACTCAGAGGAAGAGGTGGGGTATTGGGACGGGACTATGGATTAAAACTCATGGAGGAAGAGTTGCCAGATACATTGCGAGGTATCCGTACATAGCTTTTCCATGCGCCCTCATGCTTTTCCCAACAGTCACCCTTATCTTTTTCAATTACATATGCTCCTTTTTCCCAAACGCTCAGCTATTCAACCTTATCCCCAGAGTTTTGGCGTCCCAATTAAACCTTACAAGCGTGCCTCTGCTTCCCCCCTCAATAACCTCCATGTTATTTACAGCCTCAACAAACTTCCTTTTCGGATTCATCATTTTTTCAATAATTTTCTACATAGCCGCAAAGAAGCTTAAATTTCAATTCAACATTGCCGAATTCATAATGTACTACTTCTTCTATCAGCCCCTATCCTTCATTGTCCTCTTGGCCGGCATAATCGCTGGAATCCTCTTCAAAAACCACAAAATAGACTGGAAATTATAGGCGCCGGGCTGAACGGCAAATATTTAAGGGTCCATGTAAACGTTCCGTAAGAGGTTTCAGTGATGTTGGCTGTTGAAGCGCATAACGTTACCAAGGTTTTCGGCAGCATCCGCGCTTTAGACGGGTTAAGTTTCAGCGTCAAGCAAGGCGAGGTCTTCGGGCTCATTGGACCTAACGGGGCTGGAAAAACAACTGCCCTGCGAATAGTTTCAACACTGCTCTTGCCAACTTCTGGCACCGTCAAAGTTTTTGAACGTGACGTTGTGCGGGATGCGGCTGATGTCCGTAAAATAATTTCTTACCTACCAGAGGAGGCTGGCGCTTATCGTTATCTTTCAGGCTGGGAGTATCTTGAGTTTATGGCTAGGTTTCACACCAGCGATAAGTCTGAGGCTCGTAAAATGGTTATGGAAGCAGCCGAAATATCTGGACTTAGGGAGAGGCTTAGAGACAAAACTAAAACCTATAGTAAGGGAATGAAGCGCCGCCTCCTCGTTGCCAGAGCCCTAATGCCTAAGCCAAAGTTGGCTATTCTCGATGAACCGACAAGCGGTTTAGATGTGCTCCACTCCTACCATGTTAGGGAGATAATAAAAAGCTATGTTAAGAGGCACGGCGTAACTGTTCTCCTTTCAAGCCACAATATGCTTGAAGTTGAACACCTATGCGACAAAGTAGCCCTAATAAATAGGGGTAGACTTGTGGCTGAAGGTGCCCCGCAAGAGCTTAAGGAAAAGTATGAATGCACAAACTTGGAAGAAGTTTTCGCGAAGGTGGTGAAGTTTGCTTAAAGGTTTCGGCAACTTCCTAATAAAAGAGCTTAAGGTTTTAGCCAGGGACCCCAAAATCCTCTTGGGGATGATAATTGTTCCTCTCGTAATTTTTCCAGCGATGGGAGCTGTTATGGGTTATGCCGTCCAAACAGCCCAAGAGCAAGCTGTTAAAGCCACACTAATCGTCGTAAACAACGACGGCGGAAACTGGTCCCGCTCCTTCATCGACTTCTTGAAAGGCTTAAACGCTATGGGTGTCGGCTTCAACCTCACAGTCCACATTGAAAACAACATTGAGCCGTTGACCAGCGAAAAGGTTTTGGAGCTATTGTCAAAGTACAACACCACCCAAATAATCGAGATTCCGAAAGGTTTCAGCGAAAACGCGACCGCCCACTTCAGTAACCCCCAAATTAGGGCGTGCCTAAGGTTTTACGGCGTTCTCCGTGGCACAAGCGTTTTTGAAAGCGTAGGCTCCTCGGTAGTTGACGCTTTAGTAAATCAGTTTAACAGGGCTGTGGCTCCAGACGTTTTGTTCTCCGAGAAAGCCACCGTGATTAAGGGTGAAATCAAGTACAAGGTTGACCCATCAATGGTTTCCAATCTCCTAACCTCCCAGTCCATAGCCTTGCCCGTCACCATTCTCATTGTGCTCATGTCAGCTGTGCAGATAGCCGCCACATCTGTTGCCATGGAGAAGGAGGAGAAAACCCTTGAAACCCTTCTAACATTACCCATAGACCGACTTGCAATTCTCTGGGGAAAACTATCCAGCTCCATCATCATCGCGGCTGTCGGCGCCTTGGCCTTCATGGCCGGCTACAACTACATGCTGAGCTCTGTCACGGCTGGAATTCCCGAGAACCTTAAACTGGATTTGGCTGCCTTGGGACTTGTACCTTCAACTTTCGGCTATCTGCTTTTAGGCTTGTCGCTCTTCGTCACACTGCTTTCGGCTTTAGCCCTAGCCGTCATAATATCAGCTTTCGCTGAAGACATTAGAAGCGCCCAGTCCTTCGTCGGCTACATTTACCCATTCGTTTTCATTCCGCTCCTCGCCCTAATATACTTGGACATCAACACCTTGCCCTTCGCATTAAGGCTTGTTTTCTACGCCATACCCTTTAGCCATCCAGCTATAGCCTCAAAAGCCGTCATAATGGGCGACTACTGGACGGTCATCTACGGAATAATTTATGTTTTCGCCTTCACCATTGTTGTCATGTACGCAGCTTCAAGACTCTTCGCCACAGAGAAGATTTTGACGGCAAAGCTGAAGTTCAAGGGATTGAAGCGTAAAGAGAAGCCCGCTGAAGAGTTCTAAGAGTCCCATGCTAAATTGGTAGGGCAAAATTTTTCACTAAAATCAACATTTTATCAAGAAGGGGATGTTGTTGGGCATTCAGCAGGTTGAAGTTTACCCTGTAACATTGGCTTATCGGGAACCTTTCCGGATTGCACCTGGTGCCAGCACAGAGAGTCGCAATGTAGTTGTAAAAGTTGTCACGGATTATGGTGTTTATGGTTGGGGGGAGGCTTCGCCTTCGGAGCGGGTTACCGGCGAAACAGCAGAAACAGTCATTAAAGTTTTAGACAAAATTGCGCCCAAGCTTATCGGCATGTGCCCATTAAGAATTGAGCAAGATGTTGAGCTTATGGATAATCTTGTGGCTGGAAACCCGTCGGCGAAGGCAGCCATAGACATAGCCCTCCACGACATTTTCGGCAAAACTGTTAGAAAGGAGCTTTACCGTGTGCTGGGAGGCTACCGAACAGAGGTTTTAACCGATATTACACTGAGCATAAAGTCTCCAAAAGAAATGGCAAGAGACGCCGTCAAAGCCGTCAAAAAGGGGTTTAAAGCCTTAAAGGTTAAGGTCGGCGTAAACCCAGAAGAAGACGTTGAGCGGATTAGACTTATCCGCGAGGCAGTCGGCGAAAAAATAGAGATAAGGATTGATGCAAACCAAGGCTGGACGCCGAAACAAGCCATAGAGGTTTTAAACAAAATTGAAAAGTTTAATATACAGTTTGCGGAGCAACCAGTTCCAGCGGAAGACTTGAAAGGCTTAATGGAGGTTAAGCGAAACTCGTCCATACCAATAATGGCGGATGAAAGCGTCCACTCGCCAGAAGACGCCCTCCGCCTAATAAGGGCTGAAGCCGTAGATCTAATAAACATAAAATTGATGAAAAGCGGGGGCATCCACAAAGCCAAGAAAATAGCAGCCATAGCAGAAGCCGCTGGGATACCATGCATGATAGGCTGCATGGGAGAATCAGAGATAGGCATAGCCGCCGGAGCCCACCTAGCCGCAGCAGTAAGAAACATACAATATGCTGACCTAGACTCTGATTTGCTGCTTAAAGACAAACTGGTTACAAAAGGTGGGACAAAAGTCAAAAATTCAATGCGCACATTCCCAAAACAACATGGATTAGGAATAAGAGAGCTGAACAGCAAAATTCTTGGAAAGCCATTAAAGGTTTACCAGTAAACGGAGCCAAAAAGGGTTTAGCTAAGTTCTTGAAGGGCTTTTAGACGTTTTACTATGTTTGGATGTGTCGAGAAAATTTCAATTATTCTGTCCAGCGTTGTTAGCCTCTTTGACAGAAGTTCTTGAACCAGTTTTTGGTCGCTGGAGGTTGCCGCTGACAACGCCATGGAGTCTGTTTCTACACGGTCTGGGTCTGTTATGAATAGGGCTTTGAAGGCGTTTAGGTGCTGTGTCTGTTTCCTTATTCTCCCCATATTTCTTGTTGCATGGACAATTTTGGCTAAGCCCACCGAGAGTTTTTGAGCACCATTTTCAACTATTTGGACGCTGTGTCTATCAGCATAATACTCCCGGAGGCGGCTCAGATAGAGTATAAACATGTTCAAAATCCATGAGAACGCCATGAAACCAAAGCCTAATGCAGCTGTTCCTCCACCTTCCTCCCTTTGCCTTCCATACATTGATGAGATTATTAGCGAATAGCCAATGTAGTAAAACAGCGCTGGCAAGAGCGAAACAAACATCATTATTTGCACATCTTTGTGCTTTAGGTGGCCCAACTCATGGCCTATGACGGCTTCAACCTCCCCCTCATTGAGGGTTTTTAGAAGCCCGCTAGTCACGGCTACGCGGTTTCCAGCAATGGGGGAGCCATAGGCAAAGGCGTTTGGAATTGGAATTTGGGCAAGCATAAGCCGAGGCTTTTTCAAGCCACTTTTCCTGCTTAAATCTTCGACTATCTGGTGGAGTTTCGGGTTTTCGTCTTCTGATATCTCGCGTGTACGGTAAAGAGCGTCAATAATGTATGGGGAAATGAGCCACTGTCCAACATTGAACGCCACAACTAAAACTCCTAAAACCAGTATGTTTACAACGCCAATTAGGCTGAGGATTAGCGCAAACACTAGCGTGGACAAGCCTATTATTAGGGCTAATGTTCCAATCATGGATAAGCGGAGTTTCCATACACTTGGCATTTCTATCACCAGTCAATGTTCACAAAAAGGAACATGCTTATATCCGTTGCTCTTCGAGTTTAGGTTTTAAGATTAACTTTATTGCTGAAAGACATAATAAACTCCTCTTATGGAAGTATTAGTTGACGATATAGGAAGTTTTCCCCTACCGCAGTTTGTTGAAAGAAAAGTGTTTGATGAAGCCTACAGACTGGCGAGGGAAAAAATCGCCAATGGAAAAAATTTGAAGGAAGACACATTCTTATTTAGAAACTTCTATGAGGTTGTGGTGGACTCCTTTCTGAAAAAGCTTAAGACCGGGCTGGATGTTGCCAACTACCCACAGCACTATGACATCCACAAGCAGTTTGCCGAACCCGTTCACAAGGCAATGAAGAGGGGCACATACATTGTTGAGGAGAAAGACGCCATCATACCAGAAGTGCACATTATCAATGAAGAGGCGAAAAGAATCCATGAAAGCTTTGGGAAGAAAATAGCCCTCCGCGTTTGTGTTACAGGCCCCTTGGAGCTTTACCTAAAAGAAGTTGGAACAACATTGTATAAGGACGTGCTGTTTATGTTTGCGGAAACCGTGAGGAGATTCGCTAAAAACGCCATCCTAAACTCAAAATACGTCAAGACAGAGGTTGTTTCCCTAGATGAGCCAAGCTTTGGCTTTCATGAAATATTGGCAGACAAAGATATAATAGTGGAAGTTTTAGAAAAAGCCTTAAATTTTGAGGGAGACGTGCAAAAGCACATTCACATGCACTCTCCAACCAGAATAATAGACGTTTTAGAGGTTAGAAATCTTAATGTAGTGTCCATAGAGTATGCGGCTTCCCCGCGTAGTCTTGAGTATATTTCAAAAAGCATGCTTGAAAAAATGGACAAGCATATCCGTGTGGGAATATCCCGGACAGACATAGACTCCATCATCGCTGAGCTTTACGAGAAGGGAATAACAAAACCAGAAACATGGCAGCTTGTCGAAGATGAAGAAATTATTAGGAAAAGATTTGAAAAGGCGAGGGAAAAGTTTGGGGAAAGAATGTCCTTCACGGGACCAGACTGCGGGCTCGGCGGCTGGCCAACACAAGAGGCGGCCCAGCTTCTCCTAGAAAGAACTGTTAGGGCTGTAAAATCTGCTAGCTGAATAGAAAAGCTTTTATATTAGCGCTTCTCTTTCCCTTTTCCATTGAAAGAAGGGAGGGGAAGCCCAAAGCGGGTTCGGTGGTTCCTATTTTTTGGAACTCCCTTCTCTCCTTTCTTCCCTCTAGAAACTCACCGAGCCCGTGGGTAAATCCCCTCCAATTTTTAAAAGGGGCAAACCGTGTTTGGGTTATTGGGTTTGCAGAAGCCTCTGAATTTTTGAATAGCACACGTTGCAAAATACGTCTTTCTTTCTGTCGGTTTCAAAGATGGAGTTGGAGAAATACATGACGCAGAAGGGGTTTTTGCAGTGCGCCAAGCCAAAGGTGTGTCCAAGCTCGTGCACCGCCTCCTTTGTGCCTCTCTCAATGAAAAGTTCAAAATTTGATGGAGCACCGTAAAATTCTGGCTTTAGCTTCCAAAGGGATATTAGGGCGGCTTTTCCCGGGCATTCTGCTTCTCCGAAAACAAAGTTTAATCCTGGAACATAAATGTCGGCGTCAACAACGCCTAAAACACGGTTTAGGTTTTTGGCTTTCTCCGCGTAACCCGCCACCATGCCTAAAATCATGTCTGAACGGTACTGCCTTCTCGCTTTGTCGAAGGCTTCCTGCGGCAGAGTCAAGGTTTCCGGGATTATGTGGCACTTTGCTTTGGGGAAAGTCATGTTCAGGTTTTCACAGATCCTTTTAAGTACATCTAAGTCAACTTGACCTATGCGTAAAATTCCTATCCTCATGGTTCATTAAACCTTGAATGTGTCTCCGGGTCTGGGCGCCACAGCCTCCAGTCCCGCTTCCTTCTCTATCCACTTTGCAAGGAGTTCGCAGTTTCCCTCAGCGCCGTGGATTACATAAAACTTTGCTTTTCCATCAATCCTTTTCACAGCTTCCCTAAGCTCTTTTGCGCCACAATGGGATGAGAAGTCAAAGTGCTTAACGGTTGCCTTAACCTTCCGCATTTTTCCATCGATGACACAGACACCCTTCTCTAGGAGCTCCCTTCCAGGCGTGCCTGGAATTTGATAACTCACGAGGAAAACAGCGTTGTTCGCCTTCTTACCAATTTTTGAAATGTAGAAGGCTGCTGGACCGCCTTTCAGCATTCCAGCAGGCGAAATTATTACGCATGGAATTTTTGTTGCTTTTCTGCGGTCCCTCCAGCCCTCAACCCAGTTGACCGAGTGGAGCGCGTCCATGAAAAGTTTTGGATCCCTTAAGAACTGCATGTGATTCATCATCATTCTGCTGGCTTCCCTCGCCATCCCGTCAAGGTAAACTGGATGCTCAAAATGGTAGGCGGCAAGGATGCACGCGATTTCTTGGGATCTTCCAATGCTGAAGGCTGGTATGAGAACTGTTCCACCTCGCTCAACAACTTCTGTCACTTCATCAACGAAGCTTTTTTCAAGTTCTGAACGCTCCGGATGGTCTTCGTCGGCATATGTGCTCTCTATTATGACTGCGTCCAAGTCGCCGTAATCCATCTTCGCCCCTTCCAGAAGCCTCGTGTTTATCAGATTGAAGTCGCCAGTGTATAGCAGCCTCCTTCCCTCAGCCTCTATTAGGACTTGGGCGCTCCCAGGAATATGTCCAGCATTACGGAGTTCAAAGGTTATGTCTCCAACGGTTTCTTTTACGCCGAAATCCAAGTGTTTAATGTGCCTCATCATTGTTCGGAGCTCAAGATACTCATATGGGAGGTAATAGCTTGAGAGGTGTATAAAGTCTGAAATTAGTAGTTGGCTGAGCTCTCCCGTAAGTCTATTCGCGTAAACGGTTTTCTTCCCCTGAATGAAGAATATGGGAATCGCGCCGGAATGGTCAAGGTGGCTGTGCCCCAAAATTATTGCGTCCACCTCTTTTGGGGGAACATGCATTGGGAAACCGGGCTCATGGTTTAGCATTACACCGTAGTCTAGCAAAACCTGTGTTTTTTCGGTTTTCACGGATATGGCTGCCCTACCCACCTCGTGGGTTGCGCCTAGAAACCTTATTTGAAGGGGACTCATGCTTTTCAACCATTAACGCACATAAAATTGGCACAGCTGTTTTAAAAATGTATTGACTTTTCGGTATGGGCGACCCTAACAAGTCCACGTTTAATAGCCCTCAAAATCTCATCTAAATCGGTTGAAGCTTGAATTTCCGTATAAACCGCCCAAAGCTCCTCCGCCCTATGCGCGTCGCTTCCAGCCACGCCGGGCGAAGCCATAGCCCTTGCCAACCTTTCAGCTAGCATGTTAAGTTGTCGGGAGCATCCGCCATTCAAAACCTCAACAGCGTCAATCTTATAGTTTTTGGCGGAATCTCCTAAACCATAAGCTCTATAAGGGTGGGCTGCAACCACCAAGCCACCTCTCTCATGTGCAAAGTCTATGACGTTTTCAACGGTCCATGGTTGAGGTGGAATTTCAGCTATTCCTAAAAGAACTAAATCGCCGCCGAAAGAGCTGATTTCGACGCCTGGAATGATAAGTATGTCTGGGTAGGCTTTGGCTAACTCTGATACTTTTTGGTATCCTCTAACGGTGTTGTGGTCTGTTATGGCAGCCGCCTTTATATGGGGGTGGGCGAAAAGCTGCTCCACAATGGTCTTTGGATGAATTGAGGCATCGGGTGAAAATATAGTGTGAATGTGTAGGTCTGCGCGAATCAAGACCGATCGCCTAGCCTAAATGCCTTCTTCCTTAAAAAGTTTGGAAGAGATTTAACCCATTTCCTGCCCATTTTGAAGGATCTAAAGGCTATGCCCTTAGCCACACACACCTTTTTGCACGCTTTAAGGACTTCTTCGCCCCAATCCTCAACGTTGTGAAGCAGCAAAACCGCCCTGTAATTGCTCCTGTTTATAAAGTCTGCCACTTGGGAAGCCACATACGCTACGGTCTCTTTGTCAAGTGGCATGGCTGTTTCATGCTGGGAAAGCGGATAAACCTCGTCAAGCTCTAATGGAATAACTCCAAAAGGCGCCTCATAAAAACAAACATGAAGCCTCTGCAGATGCCCTTCTGGAAATTCCCGAAGCATCTTCACCAGCATTTTATACTCCTCAGATCTGTGGTAGGGCTTGGTTCTGGTTTGAGGCATTAATATGAGAATTTCAGCCTCCTTAGGAGGAGCGTATCTCTCGGACAACCTAATTCTGTGGCGCACAACCTCCGGGCGGACTAAACCGACAGAATCAAAGAAGAAAAGTCCGCTGCGTTTTACGGTGGGACTGTGCTTCTCAAGGAACCCCTCATATTTCTTTAGCTTTTTCAGCGCTTGTAAAAGTGCGGGGTGCCCATGAGCCCTAAACTCCAAATGTTCCCAAAGTCTTCCCTCCTTTATCGCTTGTTTTATCCGTTTGATTTCCGCGGAGCAGGCGTAGAGGTTGTGTTCTGCAATAAAAGCTTGCCTCTCTTTCTGGGGGAGTTCCGCCACCTCTTTTGGGTTTTTATCCGAGCATTTGGGGCATGCACATGGGAAGAATTCAAGTTCCTCAAGCCTAACAGTTCCGGTTTCCGTCATGTAGCGGTTTTCTCTGGCGTATATGGCGTAGGCAGCAGAGTCGAAAAAGTCGCATCCCAAGGCAACAGCTAAAGAGAACATGAAGGGGTGTCCAGCGCCAAAAAGGTGGAAGGGGCGCTCAATGGGCAGGTTCATTTTAGCCGTTAAAAGCATGTCCACCAAAATGTCGAAGCGGTAGTTTTCCATAACCTCGGTTGGGCTTCCCAAGGCGTGGATGTCAAATGGAAGCTTAGCCATCTCAGAGGCTGACCAAGCCACCAAATCCAGGTAGCGTCCACCTTGAACAGGTCCAACCCATAGGATGTCCTCCCGCTTTTTAACCTTGAAGAGTTCAGCAGCCCTTTTCAGCGTCTCATTTACGGTTTGCTCTGCATATCTTCTTGAAACCCGCCATCCCGTCGGCCAATCCAGTATTGTGGCTATGTCGGTGTCTATCCGCTCTTGATAATCTACAATTTCTTCTGGGGTTATTTCCACATCTCCATAAACCAGAATTTGGTAGGCGCCGGAATCCGTCATTATCACGCCTTTAAAATCTAGAAAGTTGTGTAAGCCCTTTTCGGCTGGCTGGTTTTGGAAGCGCCTTTTTAGTATGTAGGCATTCGTTATTAGGGCTTCGAAGCCAAACTCCTCGCGGATTCGCCTTGGTGGAATTGGCTGTATAGCCGGATTTATAACTGGGAAAAGGAGGGGAGTCTCCACTGTGCCGCTTTTGGTTTTCAGTCTCCCAATTCTCGCAAGTAAGTCCCTTTCTCTTACCTCGAAGCTCATTATGAGTCTAAACAAAATCGGTTAAACATACTTATAAAATGTAGAGCCGCAAGCTTATATTACAACACGCGTTTCTATTAATGCCAAAAGAGGAGACAAGCCAATGGCTTTAACAGTTCAGATGGAAGAGAAGCCAAAACTTGAAAACCCAGTCCTAATCGAGGGATTGCCAGGAATAGGCTTCGTAGCCAACATAGTGGCATTACACCTTATCCACGAGCTGGAGGCAAAACGCTTTGCCAGAATCTTTTCAGCATCCTTCCAAGACTTGGCAGTAACAACAGAAACCGGAGGCACCCGCTCCCCAATAAACGAGCTATACTACTATAAAAGCAAGGGGGAAAGTCGGGACTTGATTATTTGGTATGGCAACACCCAAGCCCTAACAACCTTTGGGCAGTATGAGCTCTGCGGAAAAGTTCTCGACATCGCTGAGGAGCTTGGATGCCGCTTTCTCATAACCATTGGAGGATTCAAACAGGAGGAGGTTAAAGAAACGCCAGAAATCTACTGTGCAGCCTCAGACCCAGAAACTCTGAAGGAGGCTTTGAACTTGGGTGCAAAAATTATGGTTGGAAACATTTTCGGTGTGGCTGGCATACTGATAGGGCTTGGAAGCCTTAGAGGCTTCAGAGGCTTCTCGCTTTTAGTTGAGACTTTGGGAACTTATCCGGATGCGAATGCTGCCCGTTATGCGCTTTCAGCCCTAAACAAGTATCTAAACCTAAAAGTTGACTTAGCAAGGCTTGATGCTGCAGCGGAGATGACAACGAAAATTTTGGAATCCTTCGGCTGGGTTAGAACCGTTAAGGAAGAAAAGAAAAGGGAAGAGCAATTCCGCTGGTTTGTCTAACCCCTAGTTTCGCTGATAAACTGTTCATACACTTTTTGCACTCTTTCTGCAGCCGGACCTGAACCCTCAACAACACCTTTCTCGGTTACTTTAACCTTGTCCATAACCCAAATGAAACCCTTATCCTCATAAAGCTTAACCATTGTTGGGAAAACCCTTTCAAGGCGTTCAGCCAAAGCCTTCAAGTCGAAGGGTTTTTCAACGCTTAAAATTTGGGCAACAACATTACCGTTTAAGAAAACCCTATGGAGCTTTTTGCCCTCCTCGTCTTTGGCGTCCGCCAAGCATAGGCTTAAATTGTCCGGATTAATTCCAATGAGTGTTCCGTTATATGTTTTGCCAGCCGTTGTTGTGACAATTACAGTTTTGTCTATGAGAGCCGAAACCTCTGTGAAGAATCTCCTCTGAGCCACTGACAATGCTTATCCTCCTCTACCTACACGTTATTAAGAACACATATTTTAGGGTTTAACCGCACACAAGCATTATTTAGGGTAAACGGGCAAAATAGTTTTGGCGAAGTGGGATGGCGCAGGTTGATAGGGAAAGGGAAGCCCTATACTCGAGGCTTAGGTCCATAGAGTCCGACCTCTCAAGTGCTTTGGCTGCGATAAGCGAAGTGGAAAGCAAATTTGCCCGCATTGACGGAGCTACAGCTTCTCTTCCAAGCAGGCTTACAAGTGTTCGTGGACGCGGCTACGCCGCCATGGGGCATCTTGAAAAAAGCATAGAACTTTTCACTAAAAAATGGATGGAGGTTTCCCCAACAATAAAGCAGAACTTCTACAGCAACGTCCAACCATTGACAGGCCAGATTCGCGCACTCCAAGCCGAGGTCCAGAGGCTGAAGGCTGGGGCAAGTTTTGGCGGCGCGGCTTTCGGCTGGGCTTCGGTGGGTCGTCTTTCAGCCGAAGCCTCAACTTTGAGGGCGAGGGTTGCCGCTGAAACAGCAAAGATTAACGCCTCCCTAGGCGAGTTTCTGGGAAGTATAGATGCCATAGATAGAGACTTAAAAATAGCTGAAAAAACCATGGAGCTTTTCTCCTTCGCGTGTTTTCCAATAAAGCCGGAGGAAAGCCCGGTACTAGCCATTGAAGGAAAAATTATGACGAAGGACAAATGCGATGGAACATTATACTTCACGAATCAGAGGTTTATTTTCGAGGGGAAGAAGGAGGTTGTCCTTGAAAAGAAGCTTTTCATCGCCACTAAAAAGAAGACGGAACGCACAGTGCTAATAGAACAGCCCATAGGGGCACTTCAAGAAATCTCAAAAGGGAGGGTAGGGCTAATAGCGTGGACAGGGGTTTACATCCGCTTCAAGCCAGAACGTGGATTGGAGGAAACACCCTTCGACGTTAAGGACTGGGAGGCCGACGTGATAACAAGGTTCTTCCAATACATTATAGGCGGCGAAGCAGACAGAGACATAGCAACGATACGAGGAATAACACCAAAAGAAGCGCCAACAATAAGGGTTATCCGCTGTCCAAACTGTGGGGCACCATACACAAAAGAAATCTATAAGGGGCAAACAACTGTTCAGTGCGAATACTGTGGAACTGCAATAATGGTTGGCTAAACCCTTTCAAATCAGCCCATTTTCCTTTCTTCTAGGCTTTGCTTTAGAAATACGGCTGTATTCGGCGGTAAATCGCGATAAACTATGACGTTTGGGCCTATCCAACAGTTGTTCTCAACTTTTACGCCGGGCATTAAGAGCGCGCCTATCCCTGTTTTAACATTGTCCCCCAAAACTGCGCCCAGCTTCGTTCTGCCAGTGTCCATAAGCCTATCCTTAACCATCATTTTTATTGTTCCAGCGTCAAGCCGATAGTTGGCTGTTATTGTTCCAGCGCCCAAGTTGCATTTTTCGCCGATTATGCTGTCGCCAACATAGGACAAATGCCCAATGTGCACGCCATCCATAATTATGCTGTTCTTTATCTCACAAGCATTTCCTATCCGAACGTTTCTGCCTATGCTTGTGCATGGGCGTATGTAACAGTTAGGTCCCACATCACTATGCTCACCTATATAGGCTGGGCCTTCAATGTAAGTTCCCGAACGTATGCGTGCACTTTCAGCAACAGTTACTGGGCCGATTATGTGGGCGCCCTCCTCAACTTTTCCAAGAACAGAAGGCTCCATCTTTGTAAGTGCCCAACGATTAGCTTCAAGCAAATCCCAAGGTCTACCTACGTCGAACCACTCATCCTTTGAAATTTCAACAGCAAAGACTGTTTTTTCCTCCTTAATGAGGAGCCCTATGGCGTCTGTTATTTCCCATTCGCCCCTTGAAGAAGCCGATATCCGCTTAACTTTTTCAAAAATTTCAGGGGAAAAAACGTAGAGCCCAGCATTAGCCAAGTTTGTTGGCGCTTCCTCCCGACGGGGCTTTTCAATTATGCGCTTCACCCTTCCATCAT
>Ga0078972_1010323_pt1 | contig 17539 bp, 16 predicted proteins | sample YelNatPaOPGAMG01_FD_67568 | JGI IMG/M metagenome (GOLD analysis project Ga0078972, IMG submission 67568) | Hot spring thermophilic microbial communities from Obsidian Pool, Yellowstone National Park, USA - OP-RAMG-01 (SPADES assembly) (version 2) | ecosystem: Environmental > Aquatic > Thermal... | reverse complement strand
GACGGATCGCTTCTGCTGGATGGGCGGCACGCCTGAGGAAGCGGCCCGTCTCACCGACCATGTCGCCTTTTGGAAAGACTGGTGGCAGAACCACGGCGCCGCCGTTATAAACCAGCAATAAACTATTGAGCCCTCAACACCTGGTGCCGACGCGTCGTGCAGTATGGTCCTTCCGCGCCACCTGGAAGATGCCCGAGATGGACAGATCGGTCTCGGTGACGTCGTGAATCGTAATCGTCGCGGCGGCCGGAGAAGCCCTGCACGTGCATGTTCTGGCGGGGATCGAAGATGTGGAGAGGCTGAGAGCCCATCAGTAGCGGAGAAAACGGCGCGAGAAACACAGAGCTGCCCGCAGCGCGACCGCGCAACGAAGCGACTATTCGCGCTCTGGGGTACGTGTTGGCCTAGCTAGTAAAGTGAGCCTACCGGCGTCTCACCGACAAGCCGAGAGCCGAGCAGCCGAAGCTACCCTACAGGTATGCGTCACCATGATCGAATTCACGGTAGGTTTATGACCTGCCAGCCCAAATCGCAGCGAGCACACCAAGAACCAACCCGATGCCGAGAATCAAAGCGTACTTGGCTGGACGGCTCAAAGCTTGGTTCGCGTACTTGGTGGGAACGGCCGGGTCTTTGTGCTTCCATTTCGCAGACTGGATATCACTATAGGAGACCTCGACCGTTCCCGGTGCAGCCTGAACGGTGCAGGATTCCGGGTATACGGCTCTCAGATAGCCCTTCACCTTGCGGCGATCCGTGAGGCGGAATTCCACAAAATTGTAGCCGTTAGCATCGGCTTGATGCACCGCCGCAGCCCAACCCGCCGTGTCCTTTCCATGCTGGATCATAGACGTGTTGGCGGCGCTACACCACGTCGTGACGCTTAGCATCGTGCAGAGAATGAGGGCAATTGTCTTTCGAGTCATGTTCCTGCTGTTTATCCTTCCAACGATACTACCAAAGAGGCGCAGCCAGTTTCTGGTATAGATAACTGGAACGCGAGGTGTTGTCGCGAATAAACCCACACCCGTCAATCGGAGCGTCTGGCTCGCCCACGTTGATGCGGGTCTGTGCGAAGGCACCCCCCTGACTACCGAAGCGCTCGACGACACAACCATAGAAGATGTCGTCAGCGATCGCAAGCGAGAGCAACAGTGTGTCGTAACTGATCAAGCCGGCATAGTACGAGTCATATAACCCAGCATACGTGTCCGCGATGAACCAATATGGAAACAGCGGATAGTAATCTGGATTGAAATTGTAGGTCGCATGCTTCGACTTCGAGAGCGAGACGTTAAGATGATTCCCGGCTGGCACGACAGGCCAGAAATCTGCATAGATACTGTGATCGAAGAACGTCCCTTCGTGGGCTGCCAAGTAGACGCTGTAAAGGCTGTAGGCGTTCGGGTCGGAGTTATAGCTTCCGTTCACCGCAGGTGCAGCCACCAGCATTGCCGAGCGCTCGTTGTCCAACTCGTGGTCCGTTAGAACCTGGATAAGTGAGTCCAGACCGAAATACGAGTACAAGCAAAAGGCGCCACCGCCCGCAAGTCCGCCGTCAGCGTCCCAAGAGGTCAGGTAGTCGATTCGCATCGCAAAGACGAGGGTGCCGTTGGCGTCCGTCGCGAGCCCCAGCGGTTGTACGCGGAAATGGCTCGTCGGCGGGACCGGGCCCAGTCTTTGGATCACGGTCTGGGGGACATAGTCCCCGAAACGCGCGAAGTAATTGAACTCGCCTCCCGAGACTCCGTAAATGGGCGTAAAGTTGTCCGCGAGCTGGTTCTCAAAATCCTCGGGCAGCCCATCGAAATCGAGGTCATCAGATTGTATTCCAAACACTGCGTTTGTACCGACCGACCTGGGATAGACACCGTGATATTCGCGCACTGCTGCGTTCGGTGTGGCCAGCACGCCCGAATTGTCGCGGAATTGGAACGTGAAGTGGGCCACCGACGACGCTGTGAGCTCGGGAGCGACGGATGTGCCGCGGTTCGCTATTATGTCCTGCCAGGACCGGAAGACTCCCGGGCTGAGGCCTCCCCCGGTCTTTTGCCAGCGCTGCATAAGGTACGCCTTGACCGGGGCCAACATTTTCTCCCGCTGCTCCGGTGTGTATCGCAGCAGCGCTGCACGTCGTTCCGGTGTGGAGCCGGGGACAGCATGGGGCGGAAGTCGGAGAGTGGGAGCAGCCAAAGCTGGCGCCTGTAAGGGCTGGGCGATGACCGGGACAGCCATACCCACCGCCGATAGGATGCTGACAATTGTTGGGAATACCATTCCCTGAACGTAAGCAATGGCCATGAGGTCCCTCCTGCGAGGGAATTTGGCATATAAAGGCAAAAAGGTCTATAATTATTAATATTAATTTGATTTCATCTTGCGAGTCTGAGGTGCGAGTGCGCAGATTTGCAGTTGGTTTGTGTTTCAACAAAGATACGGTTCCTGGAGCGATTTGGATTCAGTAGCATGTGTAGCCTCTAGGTCTGAATCACCACGGTGAGATCGCTGCCCGGGTCCGGCGACGCCACCACCAGAATGTCGAACGCGAGGTCGTCGCCCTCATTCAGGATAGGCGTCGGCCAAATCGTCGGGCGGACCGTCGCGCCCACGGCGTGATCCTTGGTGAAAATCGCGGTGAACGTCTGGTTGTCCGGGTCGGCCGAGAGCACCTCGACGTACTCCTCGTCGGGCTGCCCCAGGTTGATGTGCACGAACTCGCCCACGTCGAAGCCAAGCCGGTTCGCGCCGTAGGAGGCGGTCGGGACCGTTTGCGGGTCTGGACCAGCGGTCACCGCGTAATAGAGCACGATGCCGAAGTCGTTGTAGGGCAGCCGTCGCGTTTCCGGCCGCCCATACCCTCGCCTGCCGAGGAAGTCATAGGTGGTCTTAGATGGCGTGGGCAGCGACTGCGCAATCCCCATGTACTCGAGCGGCTCCCAGGTGGCGCCGCCGTCCCGGCTGATTTTGACCAGATAGGCCGATTGCCCGTCCGAAGTGCCCCGCTGCAGGTAGGCGTAAACGCAGCGGATCGAAGCCGGGTCCTGCACCTTCATCGGAATCGCCACCGTGTCCGCGACCGCGAGCGGGCCCGGAATCTGGAACGTGTAGGCGCCACCCGAGCAGGTCCGGTCGCCAGGCATGAACGGCTCGTTGTGGTGGGATAGCGGCCAGACGGTGAACGGCCCGAAGCCGAAGTGATTGGCCACGCCCACGAGCATCGCGACCACACAGGCCGAGGGAAGCTTCGCCTCAACGCGCGCCGGAATGCCGGGGGTCCGGAAGAAGCCTTTTTTCACCGAGTAGGTGAAGATCTTGTAGTCGAGCTTGAAAAACCGGATGCCCTTCGCGTGAGCGCAGCGGAACGTTCCGAACGTGGCGAAGCCAGGATCGACGCCGGGCCAGGCGCGCTGAATCACAAAGTTGCCCGAAGGCACTACATCGCCCTCGTTGCCGGGCCCGACGATCTGGGCGCATTCATAGGAGCGGCGGCCAGGATGGTCTGGATCGGCCGCCTCATCGTTGAAGACTACGAAGTCGCCGACGCGGAAACCGCGCGCGGTACCCGGGTTCACCGTGCAGGAGACCGTCACCGGGTCCGTGTCCTTGTCGATAGGAGCTTCGAGGCGGGCCCAAAGATCGGTCGCCAGCTCATCCACGTAGTACAGCGCCATCGCGACCTGGTGCGCGCCGGCGATATTCATGTTGCCGGAAGCGTCCGGCTGCACCTGGATGTCGTCAAGCGCGATGGTTCCGTAATCGCCCAGCTTTGGCGTGCCCAGGACGATGCCCGGAACGCCTGTGTCATGCAGGATTTCCTCTGGCACCGGTGATGGCTCCACGTCGGCGGGCTTGGGGCCGGCGACCAGATCGTACATGCTGTCGGTGGTCGTGCGGCCCTGAATGTCGATCGAGAAGTCCTTGTTCAGGCGCCAGGATGTGACGCGGAACTCGCCGCTCGCGCCAGGCATGTCCGGATGCGTCATCGAGCAGACCATGCCCGGCTCGGTGTTGAGCGCGAGCACGGTGCTCTTGAAGGAGATCTGGCGCGCCCTCTTCCACTCCGCTGTGTTCGTCCCGCCCAGTTCCTCGCGCAGCCGCACGCTCACGATGCGCGCCGCCTGCGACTTGGTCGAGGCGCCGCACAGGTTGACGTTCGACTTCAGGAACAGCGGCCCGGCGCCGCCGCCGATCAGCGCGGCGTGGTCGATGTCGTAGACCGCCACGCTATTGTTGACAAAGTCGAAATCCTGGTCGGCGAAGTTGGCCGTGAGGTGGTTGAATGACGGCTTGAGCGGCGCCAGTTCCAGGCTGCGAAAGAGAATGTTGCCCTCGGTGAACGCCTCGACCACGGATGAGTTCTCGCGGATGCCGATTTTGAGCTTGCCGAAGGCGAACGTGTAGTAGCCCAGGCAGTTCATGAGCACTTCCTGAAGCCAGTCGCGCAGGGGTTTTTCCTCCTGGATCACACCGCGGAACTTGAACTGCGTCTCGGCGCCCGTGCCGACGAGCTTCGTCACCTGCTCATCGCAGATCGATGCCGCGTCGATCGCAGCCCCAACGTCGAAGAACGTCTCGGCAAAATCGAGCTGCTGGGTTGTAGCATCCGCGCCGAGGCGAAGCCCGCGCGCCCGGAGCAGCATGTTGACTGCGATCCAGACGGGATTGGTGAGCGCCGGCCCGTATACACGCACGCCCGGGCTGGTCCACACCCAGCCGCGCAGGCCTTGCTGGACCGTCGCGATCATGGCGTGGTCGCCCGGTCGTGACAGTTGCAGGCCCTTGGCGTCGGACCTGCGGATCACGATGAACGACGTTCCCGCCGCGAAGTTGTCCTTGTAGGTCGAATTGCCGGAGTAGACCTTGCGCCAGTCGCCTCCGGTTACGTTTCCGGACTGGTCGAGGGAGAAGAAGTCGGTGACGCCCGCGGGATCATTGCCCAGGCAGGTGCGCAGGCCGTAGTCGTTGTTCGGGAAGCCGTGGTGGGCCTGGCCATCGAGCGTATGGCCGACGAATGTTTCCGCCTTGCCATCGCCGTCCTTGTCTTCCATGCGCGGCGTGGTGAATGCCACGAGCGGCCCTTCGCCCACGATGCCCAGCGCCTCGTAGAAATCGCTCTCGTCCCGGCCCGCCGCGATTTTGCAGTTCACCGGCATGTCGGTGTCGGTGTAGATCTCGGGCAGCACCTGGTCGTAGATCGATTCGGCGACCAGCGACACGCTCGTGATCGTGGACCGCCCGAAGCCCCACACGCCGGTCGAGTTGTCCTTGATGCGGACGCCCTGCGGTTCGGCCACGATGCCGCCGTAGTAGCGCTTCATGCCGTGCGCGAGACACCCGTTGGGCGTCTCGTAGTTCTTGTCGCACCGGGCGGGATCGGCATCGGGGAAATGGACCAGGTCGAGCGCGCCGTGCTCGGCAAACGGGCAGGCCTGCGAGTTGAACGCCTTCCAGCAGGTGCGCGAGATCTTGCGCGTCGGGTAGGGCAGGTTCAGCTCATAGAGGCCGTCCGAAGCCGTGACCTTGAACTCCGGGCCGGCATCGAGCGACCAGTTGACGATGTCGCCCTTCCAGAGATCGAGCTTGATGCCGGTTCCGACGTGGAACAGTGAGAACTCGATCGAGGCGCGGTAGAGGTCGACGTCGTTGGCGAGGTCGCGCATGACGCGGTCGGCGTTGCCGAAGGTGAAGGAGGCGTCGTCGGCCTCGTTTCCCATGCCCTGCGAGATGCCGTCGAAGTCGATCAGGCGCGCCTGGTAGAGCTGGCCGCCGATGGTGCAGCGGCGGTCGGAGAGGTAGATGGCCGGATAGCCAGCCTGAAGGGGCTGGATCTTGACGAGCGGGATGACCTGCTGGACCTGCGAGAGCAGCGCATCTTTGAGCGCCTGCGAAGGGAAGCGGGTCGCGGTGGCGTTGAGCGGGTATGCGGGCGTGGTGGTCGGAATTTCGACCAGCGTGACGCCGACGGAGCAGGCCCAATCGGCGACCATTTCCCAGGACAGCGGCTCGTTGGCGAAGCGGCAGATGTAGGGCGTGGTTCCGATGCCGTCGTCGTTGGGCGCGTTATAGGTGAATGCGCCGTAGGGACCGTACTTCGACTCCCAGAAGTTGCGCAGGGCAATGCGTTCGGAATCGCGGAGCCACTGTCGGCGCACGGTGAAGCGCCTGGCGCCTGTGCCCAGCAGGAACCGCTGCTCGATCTTCACGTTGCCGGAGCCGAACTGGTGGATCACGACCTCGGGCCGCTGCGCGCGGCCGTGCGGGTAATCGGGCACGATGGGGAACGTGCCGCTTGGTGCAATCTCCGGGACTGCGACGTTGCCGATGAAGTCAGGCATTGAGAAGTCAATCCATCTGTCGGCCGGAGGAAAGTCCCTGGAAACTGTGCGTTGTACTAAACTAGAGGGTCGTGGACGGTTGGGAGCAGGTCTACCAGACAATACGCGCGGAGATTGCGCTAAACCATGCGCTGATGCACTGGTTCACCATGGTGGTGGCAATCGTAATGCTGGCGGGCGTCTGGCTCTGTGAGACGCGAGCGAGCATCCTGAGCGTCTTATTGCCTCTGTTAGCAATCTCATGGGCGTCCGCTACCGTCCGCTTCGATTACCTGATACACCGTCAGGGAGCGTATCTGCGGGCCTTCGAAAATGCGATTCATAGCTCCGTCCCAATGTGGGAGACTTGGAAAAGTTCCTTACATTCACGGTACTACATGCTCCCCGTACTTGATGCGTTAGCTGTACTGCCAATCGTCGCATCCACAATATATCTGGCATTCAATCCTGGCCAGGAGTACTTCTTGAAGCACGGCTGGCATGGTGCTCGGATCTATGCATCGAGCGTAACAGTCGTGCTCCTTCTTCTAATTGGATCTCTCGCTATTGTCCCTTTGTTCGCGCGCCATTAGGAGTGCTCATGAATCAGACAGTTCGGCAGCTCAGCAGAGAAGAGCAAGCACTATTTCGCAAGGATTTCCAGGACAAGGAATCGGAAATAAACCGATACATCGCGGTATATCTATCTGCGCTGGCTGTGGTCACTGGATGGATCATTGGGCCACAGAGCAAGGGCATCATTGAACTTGTCGTTGGAAATAACGGATACAATCTACTGTTTTGGTTCGTGATCGTATTCATCAACCTCGTATTCAGTTGCTTTCTGACGTACAAGGGGTTGATCATCCATGACATAATGCAGTTCGTTACGTACACCGCCGAATCGGGATCGGCACTGCTTGCTTGGGAGAGTTGGCGGCGCAGTCGTAATAGCGCCACACTCCGAGTACGATCCCTTTATGGCGGCCTGATCGCAGCGATACCGATGATTGTCGCGGTTGTCATGATGATCGCGATCTTCTGCTTCTTGATGCGCCCTTCGGAAGATTTAGTCGCCTGGGGAAGTAGCACGAGAACAGGCGTGCTGCTGGATCTGCGGCAAGTTCAACTTGCTCGGCGAATCGGATGGGGCTGCTGGATTGCGATGCTGATCCTACATATATTGCCTCTAAAAATGTTCATTGAGAGCATCGGCCCGACGAGGCAGCGTTGGCAGCACATCTTGGCGGCACGTTCAGACATTCCATGCTTTGACAACCTGGAGAAGGAGACGATCGCTCTTGCTGCCACGGCAGAGTCCGCAAAGCTGGAGACTGTGCGCACGGCGTCCGAAATTGGGGACGAGAACGGGCAGACAGGAAACTGATTCAGGTCAGTTCGATGAGCTCCACCTGCACGTCCGACCTGCCAGGCCCGACCGATTGGTCCCAATCGGAGTTGAACCGGACGGTGTACCTACCGGTCACCGCCGCGCCTGACGGGTCAGACGAGAACTTCGGGTTCGTCTCGTAAGGGTCGTAAAAGTAGAACGGCTCGGCGGGGCCGTTCCGGGCCTCGTAGAAAGCACGAAGCGCCTGGAGTTGCGCCGCGTTCAGCCGCTTTGCGAGCTGCCAGCGCTTGCGGCTGGTCGTGGCCTCGACCGACCGCTGCGATTCGCCATTCCGGTACTCGTTGTCGATAACTGGGTACTCCCGCGTGTGGACGAACGCGCGGGAGAGGCTTTGCGGCAGCACCGCGGTGGGTGCGGCGTTTTGAACACTGCCAGGCATATGGTTGCCGCTGTTGTACAGATGTCGTAATATAGAGTTCGTATGATCCGGTCCTGCCGCGACAAGGAAGTCCACCGGCTCTTGGACCGGAAGTTCAGCCGGAGATTTCAGGCAATCGAGAAGGCAGCTCGCGTCCGTCTGGCGCTTCTGGACGCCGCAACTTCCCTTGGCGATCTGCAACTGCCAGGGCTGCGACTGGAAGCCCTGAAAGGCGATCGCAAGGGCCAGTACAGCATTCGCATTAACGACCAGTACCGCATCTGTTTCGAATGGCGGGACGGAGATGCCCACGAGGTTGAGATCGTGGACTACCACTAGGAGGCATTCATGGCGATGAAGTCAGCAAAGCGTTTGGCGCCGATCCATCCCGGCGAAGTACTGCAAGACTTGCTTCAGGAAGCGGGCCTGACAGTGAATGCTCTTGCCCTTGCTCTTCGCGTGCCGGCGAACAGAATTGGAGGCATCATCAAGGGCCAGCGTGGCATTACTGCGGATACAGCTTTGCGGCTTGCCCGCTATTTCGGAACCTCGGCCCAGATGTGGATGAACCTTCAGGCGAAGTATGACCTTGAAGCCGCCGAAGACGCCGTCGGCCGCAAGGTGGAACGAGAGGTCCTGCCCCGGTCCGCAGCCTGAGTGTCATGCGGTCACCAGACCAGGGCTGACCTGAAGCGCCGTCAGCTCCCGCCGCCCGACGTTCGCCTTCATGGCGTTGATCGCGCCCTGTGCCACCACGCGCCCGTTCTGGATAATCACGTTTCCAACCGTTTTCGAATCGATCTGGAGATTCACCACCGTCGTGCCCAGTCCGGCTCCGGACGCCACGCCCCTGCCGATGGTATCGAGCGTGGGCAAGCCGCCCAAGGCAGGGAGCGCCGTGCCGTTCGAGTACCCCGGCGATTGATAAAGCGAGCCGGTGGTCTGCACGATGTCGAGCGGATGAACCGTAGCGGGCATGCCTCGAGTCGGCTGCCCCGTGCTCATTGCGTACAACTGGACCAGGTCGCGTATCTGCTGGCTGCGAATCGCCATGTCGAGGTTGCCGCCGAAGGCCTGCTTCGCGGTATCGACGATCTGCTTGAGCAGTCCCTTGTCGGAAATGTCGACGCCGTACAGGGCCTTGATCTTCTCTCGCGCCTTCTCCTCCGCTCCTTTCACGAAGAGCCGCACGATCCCGGCCACAAAGCCAACGCCCGCGCCGATGGCCGCGCCCAGCGGCCCGCCGTACTTGAACCCGACGAGCGCGCCGCCGGCCGTCGTCTCGCCAACACCCAGCCAGCCGCCGCGCCGCAAGCCATCGAACGCCAGCAGCGCGCCGCCCATGAGCGCCGCGTTCGAGCGGCCGAGAGCCGAGAGCTTCTGGCCCATGGTCGAAGCGGCCCACGTCGTTGCCATGCCCGGCGCGTACTGCACGCCGCCACCGAAACCAAAGAACGATCTCAGGCCGTCCAGCATCCCTCCGAGGTTTCCTAGCGCACCGATGCCAGCCTTCGACAGGATGCCTCCGCCTCCCGGAATGAACGGAGGCGTGGTGCCCGGAGTAACGCCGGGAATGACGCCGCCAGACGTGGTCGTGCCGCCGAACACCGGCGCGGCGCCGATGCCCAGCAGGCCGCCCAGCCCGCCCAGAATGCCGCCGGTACCGCCCGGACCCCCACCGCCGCCCGCGAAGGTCACCTTTTGACCCGTGAACAGGTACATCAGCATCGCGGCTACGCGCGAGGTGACCACTTCCTTGATCGCCGTGAGCAGCGCGGTCTTGAGCGAGTTCCCAATCGCCGACCACACCGACTGCGACTTCTGAAGCAGTGCATCGAACACGCCGCCAGCCTGCTGCTTGAGCGATTCGAAGATCGTGCGGTTGTGCTCGCGCACCAGTTGCGCCGTCCGGTTGGCGGCGTTCTCGCGCGCGGACTGGATCGCGGCATCCGTGGCCTCCTGGTTCTGTTGCCGGATGTCCTCCCTCTGCTGGCTCAGCTCCGCAATTCGCGCCTTGATCTCGTCGGCCTGGTAGCCCAAGCGCTTGAGCGTCAGTTCCTCTTCGAGCAGCATCCGCGAGGTGTCCATGTCGTAGAGGCGCTGCTTCACCTCGTGGACCTTCTCCAGGTAATCGATCTCGATCTCAGCCTTCCGCTGCTCGATTGCGATCTTCTGCTCAAGCGTCTGCGCGTCCACGCCTTCGAGCTCGCGCAGCCGCGCGTCGCGTTCGAAGCCCGCCCGCTGCTCTTCGAAGGCGTAGACCTGCTTGAGGTGGTCGAGATTGCGATCGGCGATCTCGATGTCGTTCTGAATTCGCTGCTGGAAGCGGCGCGCCTCGAGTTCCATCTCGCGCTGATGCGCCTCTTCTTCATTCTTCAGGTACTCGGCCAGGGCCTTTCTGTTCTCGATCGCGAAGTGCTGCTTGAAGGCTTCGAGCTTCTGCCGCGCCTCATCGATAATCGCGTTCCAGGCCGCCTTCGTGAGGGCGGCGTAGCGAGAAACGCCGCGCTCATCGATGAACGTGGTTCGCTTGGCGATTTCGGCGTTGATCTCGGCGATATCCTTGGCGAAGCCGGTCTTACCCGCGCCGGCCGCGGCGATGGCTCGCTCCTCAAAGAACTTCTCGTTTTCGGCCTGGCGCTTGCGGATTTCCTGGGCGAGCTGCAGCGCGTCCGCATCCGGCTCGCCCGCTATCTTGACCTTGGGCAGGCCAGCCCCGAACTCACCCCACGGCTCCTCTTCGCCGGGAAGCAGCCTGCGGCCGGAGACCAGTTCGCGAAGCTGATCGTCGGTCATCCCACGCTTCTTCAGATCCTCGATCCTGACCTTGCCCGCGAAGAGTTGCTGGCGGAGCGCCGCGTTCTCCATCTCGCGGCCGCGCGCCTCCAACCCCTCCTGCATGTCCTTGTACGACTTGTAGACGATGGCGCCCGCGGTTACCACGCCCGTGATCAACAACGCCCAGGGATTCCTGGTGAGCGCGAGAGTAAGCGCATCGACGGCCTTGGCGATGCCCAGGATCTTGGTCGCGATGGCGTAGGTGGCGAGGATACCCGCGAGCCAGACCGCCATCGTGCCGAACTTCTCGATCCAGGTCACGTTGTCTTTGAGCCAGCCCACCAGGTCGCGGAGATGCTGGATGAGGGACTTGAACTCGCCCTGAAAACCGGCGCCAACCGCTTCCTTCAGTTCCTCGACCTCAACCGCAAGCCGTTTCGCCTGCATCTCGGCGTCGCCGGCGGATGCGGCAAAAGCCCCCTGGATGGCCTGCCCCGCTTTCATCACCGCGGCATAGCGCATCTGGATGAGTTCGTTGTCGCTGAGCGTGCGGCCAAGTTTCAGCTCCGCGATCTGCTGCTGTTTGGTGAAGTCCACGACAAGCCCGGACGCCTTCAGAGTCCGGCTCATGCCCGTCTCGATCGCGCGGACGATGCTCTCCATCGCTTCGGGAACCGAGGTGTTACCAATCGCACTGAGATCCTTGGCCAGTTGTGCCAGTCCCTTGGCCTTCTCGACACCCACGTCGGCCACGATGAGTTTGTTCACCATCGTAAGGGCATCCTCGCCATGGATTCCGAGAGCCTTCACCTCCTCGACCGCCCGGTGGAATGCGCCGGCGGCGATGCCGTGCGCCTTCGCCAAGCCCTCTCCAGCGTGCGTCAAGCGTTCCTCGTGGGCCGCGAGTTTGGCCGCCTCGACGGTCCACTCCTTGGCGAAATCGATGGCTCTCTTGATGGCATCCGCGAGCAGGTTGCCAGCGGTGGCCCCTTTTACCATCGAGGCAGTGATCCCATCGATCCCCTGCGAAGCGCCGCGCGCCGCGTTGGCGGCGGTCGCCTCGATGGCGGACAGGTTGGTGTTGACGCTCTTGATGGAGGCGTTCGCCCGGTTGGCATCAACCTCGACGACGAGTTCGAGCTTGCTATCGGCCATAGCTAACGGCTGTTGTCATATCGCAAATTTGCGAATAGACTATAGGGAGAGTGCCAAAGACTAGCGTCGTCTTGTACCGAGAGGAAGATGGCTCCTGCCCGTTTCTCGACTGGTACGGCGAGTTGCCGGTCAAGGCGCAGGGGAAATACCTCCTCCGGCTTGAACGATTGCGCGAGTTGATCGGGCGGTTGATTGCAAGAAGCGTTTCGAGGCCGATCCAGCCAGACACAGCCATTCCGAGGAGGTTTCAGAATGAGCGTCAAACGAAGACCCACGACTGATGCAGTGGAGATCCTCCACCGGCGTTTCTTCAAGGGGCAGCCAGAGCGTCTGAAGGCGTTGGAAGAGGCCCGGGCCGACGACGAGGTCGCCCGCAAAATCTTCGAATTGCGGAAGAAGGCCGGTCTGACGCAAGCCCAGTTGGCGAAGATGATTGGCACCACGGCGTCGGTGATTTCACGCCTCGAAGACGCCGACTATGAAGGTCATTCGCTCGCGATGCTGCGCCGGATTGCGGCGGCCCTAGACAAGCGGGTCGAGATTCGTTTCGTTCCAATCCGGCGATCTGCATGAGCACGGGAAACGCACAGCGAGAAGGCTGAACAACTCATGCGCCTTCATCACGAACCAGTTCATCAGGCAGCTTAGGGCCGACTCGCGTTAAGCCTTTCCCGGTCGAGCCTTTCCTGCTCCTCTTCCAGCACCACCAGCGCCTGGAACTCATCCGCCCGGATATCGTCAAGACCGACTCGAATGCCCAACCTCAGCGCCGCCCGGAGATCGAGCGCGCGCCGCAGCAAGAGACCCACTTCCGACGATTGCGCCGCATCGAGTTTGTCCAGTGGGCAGTGGTCGCAGCGGCCGCCGTCCTCCGGCGCGTCGGGACATAGGCGCGGATCACACAACTCTTCGCGCCGCAGAGCCCAGTGCACCAGAAAGCGGAGGGAGGGCCGCTCCGGCCACTCCCCGTTCAGAAGTTTGGGTCGCGGTCCTCCTGGAAGCCGGCATCGAGCGCGTCGATGGCGGCCTTCACTGCGACGGCTTGGTGGATGACTGGGACTTCGCCGGCATAGCCCTCGGCCGACCGCGCAAGCTTCTTGTACAGCGTTCCCGCGGCCGTCAGGTTGATCGTCAGTTCCTGCTTGTTGAAGGGCAGGTCGAGGATGCGCGCGAACGCGCGGCGGTACTCGAAAACGTCCTTCGCCGAGGGCATCGCGAGGACGTGCACGACGGTCCCGCCGAGTACCCGCAGCATGACGCGGAAGGAATCGCCGGTCTGCTCGACGTCGTCCACCTCGGCCTGGCTCAACTGCTCGACGATCCGGCTCGCCTCGAAGGGATCGACCTCGGGCGGGTCCTGCTCCTCGGTGCGGATCTTCGCCAGCAAGGCGGCGTCCACATCCTCGGAGTTCGGAATCACGGTTTCCGAGATGCCGCGCCCGAGCTGCTTGATGATCACCTTCCGCCGGCGCTGGCGCTCGGTCCATTCGTCATCGGAGGGGAAGCGGAGATGGACCGTCTTCACGCCTTCCGGGGTCCGCAGGTTCATCGTGATGGGTCTGGTTACGTCAAACATGAGGTGCTCCTACTGGCAGATGTTGTCCACACCGCACCTGGCGACGGCCGAGACGATGCCGTTCGCCGGGTCGTACATCGGCAGGCACTCGACGGCGACGGTGACGATGCCGTCGGTCTCGCCCACCTCGGCGGTCGCGAAGGAGACCTTCTGCCAGGTGATCTCAAGCGAGTTGTTCGCGTCGTAAGTCAGCGACAGCACCGCCGTGCCGGTGGACTGGTTCCTGAGTTTCGCGAGTTCCGTCGAGCCGCTCTCGAAGCGGGCCGTGAAGCGCAGCGTGCCCTGGCGGTTGCCGAATTCTAGGCGCCCGCGGATCGCGCCTGAGGTAGCATCGCCGGCCGTCTGGAAGCCCGAGCCGGGATAGAAGCCGGCGTCCATCCGGACGTTGTTCTTCCAGCCCGTCTCGATCGAGACGATGTTCTTGTTCGAGACGTAGTTGACGCCGTTGATCGTGAGGGCGAGCGAGGCCGAGGGCAGAAGTTTCTCGACCGTCGCCGCCGGCATGGTGATCGCGGAAGGCTCAACAACCTTGCCGGAGCCGGCGAACTCGATGGTGATCTTACTGTTCGCGCGTCCCGGCCCGCTGCCGATGGTGATGGTCCAGCCCTCGACCACGCAGCCGACCGCCATCCGGTCGAAGACCACGCCCGCGCCCGGGCGGATCTGCTCGACGAACGAGAAGTAGGGCAGTTCGGCCGAATCGCCGTTCGCCGGCATCAACGGCGTGCAGGTGTAGGTGAAGTTCGGTGTGGCGCCGCTCTTCACGACTTTGCCCAAGCCGAACGCCATCGCCCAGGCGGCGATCTCGGCGCCCAGGTACTTTTCGAGCGTGCCGGAGACGTCCCAGGAGGTCTGGAAGGACTGCGTGGGAAACTCGTGGCCCTTGCCGAACTCCTCGGCGTCGTTTTCGGTGTTGAGCTTCGGGTTGGCAAGCGCGGCGTTGAGTTTGCCGAAACGCCACATCTCGGCGCCCGTGTTGGCGGTCGCGATGTCGGTCTGCTTCTGCTTGCCGAAGCAGATCAGGACCTCTTGCAGTCTAGTCGTGGACATCTTCCTTCACCTCCGGTTCGGGCGGCGCGCACTGCGACCACCCGGCGACCATCGCAGGCACCAGCACTTCGGGTGTCGCGTCGAATTCTTTCGGCTCGCCCTGCCCGAACGGGGGGCGCATCCACACTTTTTCCATTCCGAATCTCCTCTGTCTGAAATCGATAATCTTGCTGCGCTTCCAGCGATTGCAGGGTAAGCAGAGAGGCTGAATGTTATCGATGGTGTTCGTGCCCCCACGCGAGAGAGGAACAATATGATCAGGGCTCAACTGTGGCGCCCAGAGGGAACCTTCGAAGGCCCCGCAACGAACACATCGGTATCGGAACCGGCGCTTCAGTTCGGCCCATTCTTCCGCAGTGAAATCGCCCTCGCACCCGGCGAGCCGTGCGCGGTGGCGGCTCTTGTATTCGCACGGCTTGTCGGGATGCGTCCGACGCCATTCGGCGGTCTTCGACAGCACCTTAGCTCTATGTCGTTCGTAATGCTTTCGATGATGCGCTCTCTGACACTCCCGGCAGTGAGGGCTCAGCCCATCACGCTGTTGACGGTGACGGTTGAAATCTGCGGCCGGCTTCTGTCGGTGACAGGAACCGCAGACCTTGAAAGCGGGAACAGGAGCACTGGAGTAATCCCGCGCCGCACTCGACCGGGAGATGCACTCTCTGCAAACGGTTTTTCGGCCAAGACGGTTCAGGCGGCTTACATGGAACTCTTCGAGCAGCTTGTCTTTGCCGCACACCTTGCAGCACTTCGTCAGGGCCGCTGCCGTCTCGGTCACGAGTCCCCGATCTCGGTGAAAGAGATGACCACCTCGAAGTAGTCCAGGCCCTCTGCGTCGGTCTGCCGCTGGATCTGCGGCAGGTCCATCGGGTAGCAGGAGGGATGAACGGTGGCGTTCAGCATCGGCACACCGGCAGAAACCGGAATGCCTTTTGTGATCAGCCGGAACAGCCTGTAGTACGCCGCCGGCGGATCGCTCTCGTTTGCCTCCCGCGAGCGCAGATAGAGCGTGACCTGGTGTTTCCAGACGTCCACATTGCCGAGCGTGCCGGGAGCGGTACCCTGCCACACCGCCATCACTGCCGGCGCTGGCATGTTGTGGATCGCCTGCGCCAGGCTTGACCTCTTCGGGTAGTGGTCGTGGTAGGCATAGATGCGCTCCGGATCGCCCTCCATCTCGGCGACGAGATCCGGTATCGCCCGCAGCATCGCGACCAGGTTCTCGACCAACTCGGCGGGATTGATCATCGCTGCCTGCCTCCGAGCGCACGTTCAACCAGAAGCGTGTTCTTCATCTCGTTCAGCACGCGCCGCGCCGCCTCGAGCACGGCGGCCCGGTTTTTCGGCGAGAAGACCACCCAGGGCTCGATCTTCTGGTTGACCCACGCCTTGATCCGGTCCTTGCGCGTCGAGAGGCTCGCCCGCGCGCGGTTCTCGCGGACCGTCCGGACCATGAAGTTGCGGAGCATGTCGCCGGTGAAGGTCAGGTTCCGGCGATTGCTCTTGCCGAGTCGGGTTTTTCGAATGGCGTAGCGTTTGGTAAGCGGCTTGGCCGGCGCGTCCGAGGGCCCGAGCGCGGCGCCCACGCGGTTCTTCACCGCCGCCACGCCGACGTTGCCGATCTTGAACATCTGGTGCTGCTTAAAGTTCAGCCGGTCAAGCCGGATCTGCTTCTTCTGCCAAATGCGCACCGAAGCCATAAGGTCAGGTCTGCCGCAGACGGAGAACGAGGCCGCCCGCGTGGTCGGCCTCGATGTCGAACACTTTGTACGTCACGCCCTCGACGGCGGCCTCATCCCCTCGTTGTGGAGGCGTGGCAAATTCGGCCGCTCGAACGAACATGACCGCATACACGCCGGGCGCGCTGTCCTCCGCCTCGCGCGTGGCCTCGAAGATCGCCCGGACGGTGGCCTGCCCGCCGGCCTGCGCCAGAAACATGACGTCCCTGCCGAAGGCCCTCAGGCAAGCCTCGTCCATCCGGCCGATCGCATCGGTGAACGCCATCAGGAGAGGAACGCGCCGTTCAGCCGCACGCGCGCCGTGGCATCGCCATCGGCCGCGGCCCTCACGGCCACGCCGATCAGCTTGTTACCCGTGGCGGTCTTGGTGATGCGCTTGTTGGTGTTGTCCCAGTAGAGCAGCGCGCCCTGCGTCCAGCCGGTGCTGGCGCCCGTCTCGCGCACCAGGTCGAACACGCCCGCCACCTGGAACTCGCCCTCGTCGCCGTTGGCGTAGTCGTTCGACGCCACGCCGAAGATCGAGCCGATCAGCGCACCACCACCCGAACTCACCGCATACGGCGCGGTGAGCGTCAGCGTCTCACCCTTCTGCACGTAGTTCTTCATCGTTCAATCCTCCTGATCAAGCTCCGGCGTTCTTCTGCATGCCGCGCCAGTCGATGGCCTTGGCCCCGAAGTCGAGCCTCGCCTTGATCTCGACGCCGTCCACGTCGAACCCCTGCCGCGTCTCGATGTACACGCCGTCCTGCCCTTCGAGATAGGCGTACTCGACCGTATCGATCTGATCGGGCGAGGCGAACAGATACCACGCCGTGGCGCTCGCGGCATCGAGGCGCGGCTCGGCGATCGGCGTCAGCGCCCGGATGTAGTCCGGAACCACGTTGGCCGACTGCGCTGGCGCCAGGTTCGCCGCCACCAACTGGAACGCGGTGAGCTGCAACGCAACCGGCACGGCGAGATACCGCGCCTGCACGTTCAGCGTGGTAATGCCGTCGAGACCCTTCTGTTTGGCCATGGCGGCCATACCCGCGCCCAGCCCGGCCAGCGCCAGCGCGCTGCCCGCGCCCGAGTTCAGGTTCGCGTGGTTGGCATGGAACAGCGTCACGCCGTCGCCCATCGCCGGGTTCGAGGTGATGATGCCCCAGACCGTATCGCTTT
>Ga0078972_1010322_pt1 | contig 17539 bp, 13 predicted proteins | sample YelNatPaOPGAMG01_FD_67568 | JGI IMG/M metagenome (GOLD analysis project Ga0078972, IMG submission 67568) | Hot spring thermophilic microbial communities from Obsidian Pool, Yellowstone National Park, USA - OP-RAMG-01 (SPADES assembly) (version 2) | ecosystem: Environmental > Aquatic > Thermal... | reverse complement strand
TGCTGACGCATCTAAGGTTCTTACGTTAACAGTAAGGTTCCCAGGCTCTTTTACTAAAACTTTAAGTTTACTTTCTTCAAGTTCTGTTTCGCATGAAGTCCAAGAAACGTTGCGATGAAGTATAGCTCTTGCTTCAAGTATAACGCCTTTTGAGCTGACTGCAAAGCTTACGATCGTTCCATCTGTAGTTACATTTACAGAAGTTAGTCTTAGCTCAAGTAATGAAGCTGCTGCTTCTCCTTGTGTTCTTATCATGAAGTTCTTTGGTGCACTACTCTTCTCGTCCCAAGCTTTTATGATCGTGCCGCTTTCTCCGTCTACTAGGAAGCTTCTTCCACTTATTGGCTTGTCTTCGTCTACGCCTATCCAAAGCTGAGGTCCATCCGTAGTCAACCTAGGATATATACAAACGTAGAACTCATCCTTTACAGTGTAGTTTGGTATTGGTATTGTAACCCATTCAACAGTAGCATTTTCTAAAAGTTGAGAAGCAAGGTATGAACTACGATAAATAAGATTAAAGTTCTTGTCTCTAAGCTCAACGAAGAATATTAAAGGTGGACCTCGCTGAATCAGTAAACCAAGAAACTCAACAGCAGTTATCTTCCATGGTGCAACTGGAGGTGTAAACTTAACTGCAGCGCCATGCGGATAGAAGTCGCTCCAGAAGTAGTTTACTTCGTCGTCATCGTAGCGAAGCTCGATTGGCTGCGCAGCAGCATAGCTTGAGCCCATTAAAAGTAGAAAAAATGCGAACAAGATTAAGACTTTTAATCTCTTCAAGTCTTATTAAAATAAAAATGCTAAATTTATAAACTTTTTCAGTCAGGAAACTGCTAACTAAAGGCTTAAAGTTACACTTACCTTAAACAATACTTAGATGACGAACTTAAGCTTACAAGCATTTTTAAGCACAAATAAAGAACAGTTTAGTAATTAAAATACAAAAGGAATCGAGAAAAGCGAATTTATTTTTAAAAAGCTTAAGAGAGCTCATGAAGATATAAGTAGTAGAGCGAGGAAGATGGAGTACTTTTACATACAAATTTATAAAGGCTCAGCTTAGTTCATTTCGATAATGTTAAGGAAAAGAGTAAGAGCTCCGAAATCATTAGGAACTAGAATTATTTATACCAAATCGCGTACTCATAAGATAACAAAAAACGTCTTGTACTCTAGCTACTTAGGGGGAAAACGTCTTTTAAGAAATAAAAAAGTGAAACAAGCAAAAAAGAACATTGCAAAAAGGCTCGTTAAGAAACTGTCTCCGCCTTTAGGTACTCTTATTGATGCAGCAGAAACTTTGAAAGACATAAAAACGATAGCTACTAAAGGGAAATAAAAATAAAGAAATCAGTAACTGAAAACAAGAGAAAATTGCCTGAACCATCAAAATCAATGTCTAATATCGGTAAAGTACAACGAGACTTTAAAGGAAAATGGATTGATGAGAATCGAACAAGATATCTAAATTATCATAATCTAAACTTGTAACAGTCATTTCTACTCTGGAAATGACGGCGAGCAATTTTTGAATTTGTTTCTAATGCTTAAAATAGAATTGTATGGTTTTGTCAATTATTCTTTCTCTTTTTACAAACTCATCTACTACTTAAAAGAGTCAATCTCCAAAACCCATAAGTTCAGTGAGTAAAATTTAATTTTGTACAAGCTTCATGCAGTAGAAAGTGCTTCGAATATGAAAAATAATCCTTGGGCCTAGAACCTTAAGTTAAATAGTGCGTGAACGAAAAACTAATAAGAATTTAGACAAAGTTATACGCATTATGTTAGTACTAATATATACACAAGTCAACGCTCGATAATGTTGTTATAGATGAAAAAGAAGACGGTAATGGAAGTTAAGTTTCCTGCTGAATAGATGAACTTCGGAAGTTTTCTTATTCCTTATCGTTGGAGCTTCCCATTTAATAGAGGTGGTCAGTCAAGCTTAAGTACGGCTCGCATAAACAATAGAGTAGTTCTTCCTAAGTAAAAGTTAAAAACACTTCACGTTAAATAACGTAGAGGGTAGTCGGCGTAGCTCAGGTCTGGTAGAGCAGCGGGCTGTTAACCCGTTGGTCGGAGGTTCGAGACCTTCAAGGCGCGAAAATCCTCCCGCCGACGCCTTCTTTCCTTCTAAATTGAATTTTATAGGTAAAGTAAGCTTTGAAATCTAAAAATAAATTTAGAAGAAAGAATTAGTAGGGGGCCTGTTTTTTGGCTTTATCGTGTCTTACTAAGGGAAGAGAGCGTTCTTTTTAAAGGGTGCAAAAAGAGAAAAACTAATTAAGCGTACTTTTTGACTTTGATGCGGTGCTCCGGTGGTGTAGGCTTGCAAAAGGCACAGCCCGGTTAAACATATCGGCCTTTCGAGCCGAGGATCGCGGGTTCAAAAAACTTGTTTTGGTTTGAAAATCCCGCCCGGAGCACTACGTTTTCGAATAAAGCACCCAACGACAGAGAATTGAGAATATTTTTTTTAATTTTCTTCTTTTAAGCGCCTTATCTCCTCTTTTGGACTTTTTTCTGAAAATGTTTCGTAGTGTGGCTTATCCTTCCTGAACAGGAACCTAAGATTTTTCTATAAAAAATCTTCTCGAATAGTCTTAGAACAATGCTTTTATGAAGCTCAAGATAAAAGTCACTAAGGCTTAAAAGAAAGAATGCACTATGATAATTTATTTAATGAGTCATTCTTTTTACGATGTTTGTAAGTCTCTAAGTACTTCTTCCACTAAGTCTCTGTATTTCATTTCTAATCGGCAGTTATCTTTTTCGCTATTGGATTTTTTGTTTAGAATCCATGAATTTAGCTTTGTGATACCTAATATTTTCAACAATCTCGTGATATTTTTTAAGGTCATCCAAACCTTCTTCCGAGATTGGAAAGACGAAGTCCATTTTAACGACAAAATAGCTTTTGCCTATCGTAAAATAATTTGTAACAACGCCTTCCTCAACTAATTCTTTTGTAATTTTTAACATTTCAGCAGTAATCTCCATTTGTTGCCTCATACCGCTCATAGTTCAAAGTAGATATAACTTAGGATCATAAGAATTTTTAAACATTTTATTCTAACTTCAGTTGAAGCGCCTATTAAATTTTAGATTAAACTACCAAATCTTAATAAAAAGATTTTATTATATATTGCATCAAAAAGACAAAACTTATATACTTTATTCTTGTTGGACTAAAGCATGAAGTTTGATGCTAAGATTAGAAGTATATTTGTTCTTGAAGATAAAACAATTGTATTCTTCAGAGGGAGAAAGCAACCGAAGTTAATAAAGAAAGGGAAGAAGATAAAGCTTCCAGACTGGCGTTATTGGAGTACTGTTTCTACAATCTTTGTACCGAAAGAAAACGAGATAAGAAGGATAAGAGAGCTAAGACTTTCAAAGAAAACTGCAATTCAAGTTGTAACAAAAGAAAGGTATCTTGAAAGCGAAGAGAAGCCATTCGTATTTAGACTGGAGAAAAAGTACTAAAAGAACAATTTTTATTTAACATGTAAGGTTTCCTCTCTTAATGTTACTTTTTGATCTGCCTAGAATTCGATGGAATAATGAGATTTATAAATCGCTCTATAATACTTAATAATCCCGCAATAACTGAAGACCAAAGTATTTTAAACACCGGAACTCCTCTAATATAAACATCTTCTCCTGTTACTGTTATGTTCGGTTCTTGTGCAGAATACTTTAGAAGGTTAGAAATAGCGGAAAACAAAAAACAAATGCTAAAGACAATGATGAGAACCCTTAACCAAAAAATTAGTTTGTTGCGAATTCCTTCTGCGGGCATTCTATTTCCCTAACACTTAATAATCTTTGAAGCGTTAAAAAGTTTGCTTAAGCATACAATTACAGACAATCTATCTCAGGCTCAAGACCCTTAACTTCCTTCACTCTAAGAGGATTATTCTTTCCCTTTCTTAAGAATTAGAACTTAGCAATTGTTTTTTACAATGTACTTTCTTTCCATTTGGCTAAAAGATCATTCCATCTAGAAGGCTCAAAGTTCTTTGTTAACGAAGGAAATATCCTTCTTTTTATGAGCTCTTTATCTGCTGCTGGATATTTATCCAATTCTTTAAAACATTCCCTCTCGCTTGTGTAAGAAATTTCTGCAATAGCCATCAATACATTTTTTGCGAACTTTTCATCTAGATTCTTCTCTACCTCAACGGTAAGCACTTTTATTAAATATGGATCTATCCGAGAGAACAAAAACCAATAATAACTATCATATATCACGTAATACAATACATCCAACTTTTCTGCATAATTTTTGACCTTCTTTGAATAAGCTACTAGACTTTTCCCTGGTTGATTAAAAACCCTTTGTTTGGTTTCGATAATAAGTTTCGGTTTTATATTTCCATATTGTTGTGAGAAAACGACAAGATCCGCTCTTTCTTCTTTTCCTTCTTCAACTTTTATTGGAACTTCTGGTATAACTTCCAAAAAAACTTCCTGATAGGAATCTTTTGAATATTTCACTCCATATTTGATTGTGTTCTTAAAAATCCTGTATACTTCACATTGTATATAACTCTCCTTTTTCTTTAACTCTTCGAATCTCATCCAGTTTTCTCTAAGGATTTAAATTTAAGCCTTTTCTTTATAAAGTTTTCTAAAACTTGAAATTCTTAGGCTAGTTCTGGGAGTAAGTCTAGAGATTCCATAACCAATCCTTCTTTCAATTTCTTATTTAACTTATTTTCTGGAATCAAAAGACAGGCTACAAACACTTCAGCCTCTTGCTCTTGTCTTCTCTGTTTCCAGTAGAAGAATGTAGAATTTAAAATGAACCTTTTTATTGATTACCAAATCATTTCTTAAGAGATGAAGCAGTACTTTTTTCGATGCTCTTACAACTTCTTCTGGTCTTGAAAACCTTCTTTTCATCATTGCTTTTGCAAAAATCTTTGTTCATTCTTTAACTTCTCAAAAGATTCGATTTTCTAAGCCTCTCTTATTTAACGAACTAGCATCTACTATTGGAATTTCCTGAGCATATTTTACTTCTAAGGTATCGACAAAAACCTGATAAGTTGGCGCTATTGCTAGTTAAAAAGCCTCAATAGAGTGCCTTTACAAGATTAGTACAAAATTTAAATTTATATTCTGTAAACATTTGACAATTCTATTCGAATGAGAGCGAAGAAACTCTTTAAAATTACAAAATTACAAAAGAAGCATACAAATCAATCAAAGAGCAAGAATACCATAAAGCAGAGTATTTTTATCGGTTTACTCCTCTTGCTAAGTATTTCAATTTCACTCGTAACAGACTTATCTCTAGTAAAAGGTAGTCAATCCGCTAAAGTACTTTTAACAGAGAACCTAAGCTTCACAACAGAATTTAATAATAAAGTGGGGGTTATACCTCATTTAGTATCAAGGGAATTCCATGTTCAGGTAAAAAACATTAGCCCAAACGAGCCTCATAATTTAACAGTTATTTTTGAGTCACAAGGCACTCCGGGGGTAGTATTCCCATATGGATATAAAATGGGGAAGATCAACAATTACCTTTATGCAGTTAGTGTTGAAATTAATGGAACAGAAGGGGAGTTTTGGTTTTCTCCAGTGCTACATAAGATGTCTAGTTCTCCTGTAGTACTTAGTGTTTTACCACTAGATACTACTGCAATCCAGTATATCCCTGGTGGATGGTTCACGTTGCACATATCCTTAAACACAACACAGGCATTCGATAACACGCTTCTGAGCGTTGGAATTGGAGATAACACTTACACTCTACTAAAATATTCTAGATTTAATGCAGGAAACAGAACGTTCTACTTTTTAATACCTACTAAAAACATAGGTTCAAAAGGAGTAGTTAGCTTCCAGGCTTTCAAAAGTAATTCGAGTTGTAGCATTCCTGTTGATGTTTTTCTAGATGGGCAAAGGGTAAGAACAGAAACTAGAACGTGGTATGAAATTGATCAATCCTTTTATGCTATCCCTAATTCTCAAATCAATTGGTATAGTGGGAATTGTGCCATTTATTTAATCAACTTTTCATCGCTAACTGAATTAAACTTTCGTTTAGATCCTGAAAAAAGAGAACAAATATGCCTTATTGAACTAGAATCACAAATAGTTGATTTTGATGTGTTTTTAACTTATGCTTTTGACAAACCCTGTTATGAAGTACATATTAGCTTAGACAAACCTGGTAAGTCATACCTTGGGCTTGGTGTTCTTTCAAAGAAATGGTACGGTATGGAATACCTTGAAAATGAAACATACGTACCTCAATCTATTAAAGAACGCTATCTCTCACCAAAAGGTTCTTCAGATGGAAATTATATTGATATTGACAAGCAAGTAGTTAAACTTTGGGTTAATCAAACAGTTAACTCAAAATTAAGTCCTTGGAATCGTTGCATCGTTCTTTTTAATAATTTGACATCAACTTTAAAGTACAATGAATCCTTAGCTAAGGAACTACCATTTGAGCAAGAAACAGCAAGCGCAACACTAATAAGAAAAGGAGGTGTGTGCCGACATTTCGCTAGGGCTTATGCTGCATTACTGTTGGAAGCCGGTGTTCCAGTAAGAACTGTTGTTGGCACAGTTGTTATAGGAAGACCTCAAATATTTAAAAATCATGAGTGGAACGAAGTATACATTGGTGGATTTGGCTGGATTCCTATTGATGTAACTTGGAATAAAACAGCAGAACTTCCAGTAAGTCATATTCAATATACCCTTTTGTCTTATGGAGAAAAAACGTTTAACGCCAGTGAAATTTCTTCACCAATTCTTGACAATTGTAGCATAAAGATAATTTCTCGCCTAAGTGAGCTGTGCACCCAGAAATTTATAGAAGTAAAAAGCATGCCCGGTGCTTTGTTATTGGCTTCTGATGACCTAGATAATATAAGCATATTGATAAGTCAAGCAAAGGTTGAAATGAACTGTGGTTCACTTCATTCTGCGCTTCTATCATTGGCCGAAGCTAGAGCATTAATAAATTCAGTCCAATCAAGATACACAACTTATTTTGTTTTAGCACTTGTTTTGGTTATAAGTGCACTATCACTTATTAATGTGCATAAAAGAAAAGAAAGTCGTAAACGAATTTTGTATAGACCCTTTTAAGCTAAAAAAATAGTTACGCTAAGAAAAAAAGACAAAGTTAGACTCAGACAAGTTGCAAAGAAAAAAGGTGCAAAAGCACTGCTTATTCACGTAAAGGGGAAGAAAACTCGCTCAAAATTCATATACTAAAACAATGCGAGGTTACTGACTTAGGCTCATGAATAATCTTTGCCAATCAATAAAAAGCTAGTTCTTGAAGCTAAATAAAAGATTTGGACAGAAACAGAATTTTAAGTATAATCAGCAACGATTATGATCCAGTTATCGAACCACTAGCGAGACGTGAAGCTAGGAACAAAGTTGATCATGATAAACGTCTAAAAGGAAAGACAAGCTTTAGATAAAGTTTATGAAAAACTATGAAGTTACTAAAGTCGGAAGCACTTTGACTATTTTCTCTGAGCATATGAAACTGCACTTGAAGCTATTTCATAGTGCGACTTCCAGATTTTGTAAAATAAGTTTACTCTAAGGCCTCAGAGTAGCATCTATCCTCGAAACCTAGGTTTTATACGTTAAGATAGACTATGAAATAAAGTTTAATAAGTTATCTTGACTTAAATAAAAAGAGAAAAATGAGTTTAAAGCCAATTGGAGCTTTAGTAAACGTTCTAAATTTTTCTCATCCTCATGTTAAGTCACTTTTCAACGAAGGACTTTGGGGTTTTCCAGACAATACAGTAAATAGAAAAAGATGGAATTTATTAGAAATAGGATGTACTATCTTCTTTTATGGGAACTATAACAACAATAAGGGAGTATATTTGAAAGGTATTTTGAAGGAAAAATTTGAAAGTCATGAACCTGTAAAGTACTGGATTCAAAATCCTACTGGCTACCCGCTACAAATAAGAGTTGATATTTTAGGAAAATTAGAAGAAGTTACACCAGTATTAAAGGGAGAACTTACAGACTTTGGAGTAAAAGTTTTCAGAGCATTAGACCGATGGTCCTTATTGATATTTGGGGATATACCAGGGGCTACTTACAGTTTTGAAATGTTCAAGAGAATTGAAGAGAACTATGAAGCAAGGAACAAGAAGCCACCTTATAAAACAGAATTAGATCATGAAACAGTTAAAGAATTAATTCACCAGATAGGATTACTTCAAGAAAAAATTAGCATAAAAGAAATGGAGCTTGATGGCTACAAGATTGACGTCGTATGGAAAAGGCTTCAAAGAGCAGACCCTTATATTGTCTTCGAAGTACATATTCATGGAAACCTTGAAGAGGCTTTAACAAAACTTAAGCATGCCAGAGACATGTGGAATGCAAAACCAATTTTAGTAACAACGAAAGATCAAACCAGTGTTGCCTACAATGTTGCTTCTGGGGCTTTTCATGAAATAATTGATGAGCTTAAAATAATAACTTTGGAAGAGATTAGCGCTCTTTATGAGAAAAAGAAAGAGTTTAGGAGCTTCGAAAGCAAGCTAGGATTGCATTAAATTTAAAGACAAGAAAATCGTAATTTTGATACGCAAATCTTTAAGAATAGGCCACAACAGCTTTTGCATTTTTTTAACTTCTAACAACTTACTCTTAAAGGCATTACTGAAAGTTCCTTCTGCAGTTATTTCAAAGTATGTTTCTGTACCTTTATCTTTAAAGAGTTTCCCTAGTCTTTCTTTTATATCAACATAGTAATCCTTCTCAGGTTGTTTACGAGGCATGTTTAAAGTACTAAAAAACTTTATAAATATTTTATCGTAGAGAGTATTAAGACTATCAACTCAAGGCTTTATCTTTAAGGCACTCAAACAGTTTTTCGGGCCAATCCTTATCGTCTAGAAATAAAACATGATTCTCTATGAATTCATCTTTCGAGGGAGGTTTTGTTCTACCTTTTATTAGTTCATTGTAATGAGTTTCTGAAAGTATAAATGAATCAAGAATTATGTCACTTCTGCCAAGTTTTTGTTCTATTTCTTTTAGAGTACTTCTAAGCTGTATTTTTTCATCATCTAACCCTTTTGTATGCTCTAACCCTTTTGGGTCTATAAAGACAATAACCTGTTTTTTGTCACTTTTTATCCACATTATGAAATCTGGATAGAATCCACTCAGGTTGAAGAAGCCTACACCTCTCTTTGGAAAATTCCTTAAGAGATAAACTTCAAACTGAAGCTTTTTATTTTTTAAATAGTTTCTTAATCCTTCAATAAATTTTTCTTCACTCTTTACTAAGCCTGCAGGATAAATTCTATCTATTCCTTTATTTTCTTCTTTTTGAAGTAGTATAGGTACATAAAGATGGGCATCAAAGTATATCCTAGGCAAGACTAACATATCATCTTCAAACAACTTATCTATGTTTTTTACTAAGCTCTTTATATCTTTTATTAGCTCTTCTTCCCTTTTGTTTACTTGTACTATGTAACTGTAGTTTCTTGTTGGCCTTTCAAAAACGGAAAGAGGTGCTTGCTTTTCAAGAGTGCCATACTGCAAGTTCTCGGTCTCAAAGCGCTTTGCATACTTTCTATAGAATGAATCAATATATTTCTTAATAACTAGGAGCGCTATTTCTTCTAAACGATTAATGTCATTCTCATCTTTTATTTCAAAGATGTTTTGGAATGTTTTTATTTCGTAATTCTCCGACAGCAGTATACTCTTAAGAGTATCTCTGTCAAAGATTAGATTCCAATAATCTCTTACAATCTTAAAATTATAAATTTCTCGTTCAATCTTGCTCCAGTCAATTAAGTTTATATAGTCTTCTGTAAATCTTAATCCACTAGGTTCTGTTTTTATTTGACTAACTGCTATACCTTCTCTTCTATCCTTTGAAGAGATTTCAGAAATCCTTGGTAAAAGGTCAACAGTAATAAAAAGTTGTTCATCGACTTTTAATCTTAAGATTTCTTCTTCAAACTTCTTATTTTCATCCTCAGAAAGAGTATAGAGTTCATTCCATTTATCTTTATGCATTGGTTTTACAGGTATTTCTATAGTCTCAAATTCAACTTCTTCTTTTCTAATCGACTCTAAGAAACTTTTTAGGTATTCTGCCTTAATTCCATAGATGCTTAAAGTTTCTAAAGGCTTTACTTTTTCCTCGTTACTCCTCTTTAACGTCATTCCCTTTCCCTTTAACCTTACACCTCTTCCAAACAATTGAATGATTAGAGGACCTTGTCCAACTCCGATGTTTAAGAGGCACATAGAAGAAACTCTCCATGTATCCCAACCTTCAATGAACTTCCTTGAACCTATGAGAATATTTATCTTAGAGCCTTCTTTTTTTATGTTCTCAAAAAGAGATTCTGAAACAACGTCTTGTTCTACAGTTATTCCTCTTTCTTCTAGTCTTTTCTTGAAGCTTGAAACGTCTCCAATGTTTATAACTCCAAAGTAGTCATTTTCTCCAACTTTTAATCCTAATTCTCCTTCAACCTTTTTTATCTCATATACCTTAAAGCTACCACTTCCTCCAAATATTCTTTCGTACATGTCATCTAGATTAATTCCTCTCTCTTTTAAGTACTCAAACTTATTTCTAAATATATCCTCACCTTCGTCGTTTTTTAGGTTTGTTCTTCCACTTAAAATAAGCTCTACTTCTTCTCTTACCCAATCTTTGCTATCAATTGCCTTTTTTATTAGTTCTACAACTTGTAAAACATCAGATTCCTCCTTCTTTTCTATTTCTGTTTTTTCTTTCTTTCCTACAACTGTTGCACCAACAAAAATCCAAAGAGGTTTTTCAAAATTGTATGCTATTGCTTCGTTCTTGTTTTCCTCATAAATTAAGAGTTGCTCGTAAAAAGAAAGCATGTTAGCTACGAACATAAACTCTCGAAATTCTTTCTCACTAACGTTTGTTTGTTTCGTACTTATGTTTAAGACAGAAAAGTCCTTTCCGTAGCCATCCAAGTAAAAGTACTTGTAAGAATAATCAAAAACTATTGATTTTGCATACTCTTCAAGTATTTCTCTATTGCTTTCGCTTAAGATTTGCCCAAACGTTGCACTGTACTCGAACACAAATCCATTTTCTGCTAACTTGTTTCTAACTTTTGTCCATTTTTGCTCTTCTGACCTTTTCCCTTTATGTCCTTCATCTACAAATATTAGGTTTTTTCCTTCAAACGTACTAACAGGTAAGGTAACACCGCCACCCTTTTTTTCTTCTACAAACTTTGTAATTTCAATTATAAGAACTTCTCTTTCACTTCTTAAAACTCCACTTAAACTTCCGGCATACAATCTGCAGGGTATTCCACTCTTCTGAAGTTCCTCAAAATGTTGCTTTGAGAGTCCTTCGTTAGGTGTTATGAAGAGGATGTTATCAGGTGAAAATAGATTGTAGTTGAAAAATTGGTAGTAGTTTATATGGGCAATCAATGTTTTGCCAGAACCCGTCGCCATATAGAAGGCAAGTTTTCTTAAATCCTCTTCATTAAAAGGTGAAAGTTCGACCTCATTGTCTTTTTTATATTCTTCTAGAAATTGATTAAGTTCGTTTAAGAACTCAATCTTTCTATTCTTTAAGTTATCTAAGACGATTTCTGCAAAAAGAACGGCAAGGTACTGAAAATATTTTAGGGAAACAGGTTCACGTTTATAGTTTATCTTTCTTACATAAGACTGTATGTTTCCATCATACCTTTTAAGGTCATCTTCTGAAATCTTAATGTTTTCAATGGACTTTAAAACATTCATGAAGTAGCTTCTTCCATCACTGTCTACTCCTTCTTGCGTGTTTCTTAGCCTTTCTTGTAAGTCTTTAAAGTCGCTTACTCCAAAAAGATTAAGTAAGTACTTAAATAGGACAAAATACTTCTCTATGTTCATAACCTATACCTCCATCAATCTTTTAAACTCTGGTTCTATGTATCGAATTTCTGGGGAAGAACTACCAGGGTTAGGTGTAAGAATACTTTGACCATTTACATAAACACCGCCGGGCGTCCAAGATTCAAGTTCTTTCACGATAAACTCTTTGTCTTCCTTAAAGTCGTTGTCATTCCAGTTGCCATCGTATTCTCTCCACACAACTGCTACATTCTTACCTTCCTTTTCGCCAAGGACGAATAAATACTTTCTATTATTGTTCCTTCTTACTTTTAGTTTCTTCACTTTTAATCCAATGAGATAGTTAAACGTTTCAGGTATATCGATTATTACTTCTTTTGGTTCACCAACCTCAGAAAGATTCACTTTCAGTTTGTAAGCAAATGGATTCTTTAAAAGTCCAATATTTAAAAGATATGGACTTTCTTTTGTTTCATAATTAAGGAAGTATTTTATAAGGTATTCATCTTTAAAAAGTTTTTGCATCGTTTCATTTTCTTTTAATTCGATATTATCAAGAGAATCTTCATACTGCTCAAGAATTTGGTACATAAAGAAGCCTCCTGCTGATTTCTCATTGTATTTTTCTTTTACATCATTTTCTTTTGAAATTCCTCCCTTATCATAAGCCAAAACTTTTTTCATTCTTGGTAAAACTACTGTCCAGAAATGCTCCCCCATCTCAACTCCAATCCATTTTCTTTTAAGTTTATGTGCTACTGCTGTTGTTGTCCCACTTCCCAAAAAGAAATCCATAACTAAATCGCCTTCGTTGGAAGTAGATTCTATGACACGTTTAAGAAGAATTTCGGAGTTTTCGGTGGGGAAGCCTTGAGTCTGGGAATAACCTGGAATATCTGTCCAATTACTATCACAAGGAGCCATTTCTGACTCTAAATACTCAGGCATTCCTCTTACTTCGTTTCCATAGATGTCTATATATATTTTACTTTCGTTTATTCTGATTCGTCCTTCTTTTTCTAGACGTTCTATTTTTTCTTGAGTAAAAGACCAATGTCTTCCTTTCGGAGGTGCTAACTTTCTTCCTAAAATAATTCTTTCTACATTCGTCTTATATTGATAGGGAGAATGCATCTGAATCCATTTTGATTCTCTTCCTCTAACTTTAAAAATTGAATTAAACATGTGTTTTCCATAATTTTTCCTATAATAAAAAACGCTATCTGTAGCAGTAGCAAACCTGTCTAAACTTTCTCCTTCCCTTGCTATCTTACTTCTATTTATTTGAATCTCATTAGTAAAATTCTCGTCTCCAAAAATCTCATTCATCAAAAGCCTGACATACATATTGCCATTGTAATCGCATCTGACAAAAATGCTTCCTCTTTCATTTAATAAATCCCTTGCTAACCTTAATCTATTTTCAAGCATTGTAATCCAAGTAGAATCTTTATATTTCACATTGTAAAGATAATCAGCATTCTGCTCTTTATTAAACGGAGGGTCAATATAAATTGTTTGTATTTTTCCTTTGTACTTCTCTAGAAGTAAGTTTAGTGCTTGCCAGTTTTCACTTTTAATAAGTAAGCCATCAAGGACGTCATCAAGATCATGATTTTCAGTAAGTTTTTCAAGAAGCTTCTCTTTAAACTCCTGTGAGAAGTACTTTGTGTCAATAGGAAGCTTCTTCCACTCTTTTTCAGTTAAGTTATTCTTCAAAAGTAGGTCTTTCTTGCTCTTTATTTCACCAAACCCAAGTTCTTGCCATTCTTTTAATTGTTCTTCATTTTTTAAGATTTCATCAACAATGCTTTCTAGAAACGCCTCGCTTGAATACGCCTTTATCTTATCTAACGTAATTACATAGTTTGTTTTTATCACAAATTTCTTCTTTTCCCAAAGTTTTTTCTGAAAGTCTTCAATCTGAGAGAGAAAGTCGATTATCGTTTCCCCTATTTCTCTTACTAACTTTGCTCTTGTTATATGCTTGTCCAAGAACTTTTCTTGTTCAATAGTTTCCATGTCTAAAACTTCTGATTTTATAAAGTAGTCTAACTGTTCTGATAAAAACCTCTTAAGATTTTTGTGTATAAAGTAATCTCTTGTATTTTTTGCTGTAAATCTGTTTAAATGATAATCTAATAACGGAATGGAATTCCCTTTAGAATCTTTTTTGTATTCTTTTTGAAGAACCATCTTTTTAGTATTATCTTTAATATTGTTTATTATTTGGTCTTTGATTATTTGGTTTAGTTTATCTTGCTTGATTTGTTTTTCTTTTCTATTGCTTTCTTCGCTATTCTTATCATCTTCTTTAGTTGCCTTAAACTTCTTTTCGTAAGTTTTTAAAATTTCTTCGTCCTCAATCAATTCTCTATATTGGAACTTAATAGTTAGCTCATTGTTTCTTTCTTCAATGGGATTCTCGTCATCAAGAATAAAGAATCTTTCTTTTGTTGCCTTATTCGAACCAAGTTCTTCTTTTGCAGAAACTATGCGAAAGACTATTCTATAGCCTTCTGAGGCAAAAGTATAATCTCTAAAAAGAGTACCAGTCTTAGTGTAGTATTGGTCGCAGTTTGCCCAGTAAAGCTTTACTTCTTCACCATCGTATGGAATAGCATACTTATGCCCCTTTATCGAGTAACGGTATTGAGGAATAAAGTCACCTTCCTCATAATAACGAGAGAAGAAGTTGTATAGGTCATTAAAAACTTGTAATTTTATTTCATTAATGGTTTCAGCTTCTTCTTTTTGCTTTTTTACTTCAAGAAAGTCTCTACCGACAGGAGTATCTTCATATTTCTTCTCAAGTTCTCCAGTTGAAGTAAATGCTTGTGACCCTAGACTTTGAATAACTTTTTGTTTTGCTTCTTCAAACCTTTGGTTTATGTTTATTAGTATTTCGCCTTTATGTTTTTCAAAGGCAGACTCAACTTTGTTTACGAGGTCCTCCTCTATGAACTTTTCAATCTGTTTTCTCTTGTAGTTTAGAATCCTGTAAATTCCAAAATCTAGGTCAGAAGTTTCAAACTGGAAGATTTCTCTAAGCAATTCTTGGAATCTTTGAACAGTAGCATCGGCCGTTTTCATTTTGTTGTTATGGTTCTTACTTGTAGTATTATTGCTTATAAACTTTTTAAGCATTTATACTTTCTAACCCTAACTTATTAAGCTATATTAAAAAGCACCCACAACTAATTCTATACTAGCGGTAATAAAAGAGCTTAAGGTCATTTATGGCTTCTAATTATTTTTTGTTTGAACTCCTTTTATAGCGTCACAGATGAAACTAAACTTACGAATGAGTCTTTCGGAAGTAAATTAAAGAAATAACAAAAATAATGTCAAAAATTGTAAGTCTTGTGATAGAGCTTTAGAAAAACAAACTATCTTACTACTAAAGAATCATAGAAAACTGGAAAATATCTCTTGCTTTATTCTTAGTTAGAGAAAAAGCTTAGTATTCATTAGAAAGACTAAGATTTTTATACTTAAGAAATATTTAGTTGTACATCTATGGATGCTTGGGTAGTCGTAAGTTCTGCGCAAAATGTAAAGACTTCTTTTGAAAATAACAAGTGGGGTGTGAGCACTAGGTTAAAAGGTGTATGGGAGAAAGTTGCTAAAGGTGATTTACTAATTTTCTACGTAACGAGTCCTGTTCGTGGAATTGTTGGAGTTGCTTTTGTTGAAGACAAAATTGAAGAAAACACTGTACTGTGGCAGGATGAACTTGTAGTTGGAAGAGCTCTCTATCCTTATAGGATACTTTTTAAGCCAATATTTATTCTAGAGAAAGAAAAATGGGAGTCTAATAAGATTACAATAAAAGACCTTAAAGTTAGCGTACAAGCAGGAATAAACCATCTGAAAAATGAAGATGCAAAAAATAAACTACTAGAAAGAATTAGCAAGTCATGGGGAATTAAGATTAAAGAGAACAATACATAGGTAAATTCATAAGTAACTTTAAGTTTGGTAAATTCAACTAAATATTAATTAATAGTAAGCATTACTTAAAACTATGAAGAAGAACAAAGGAGTACTTATAGGACCTTCTGAGTGTGACGAAGGCAGAAAACAAAGGGAAAAAGAAATTGATGAAATATGGAGTATGTTAACGAGTAACGAAAGCTTTAAAGAGGCATACCCCTTATTTGGTCCAGCTTTTGATTTGTTTAGGGAAGCTTTATCGTGCTACCAAAACGGAGCTTACATGGCCACTGTACTAATGTGCAGGTCAGTAACAGAAGTAATAGTGTATACGGTAGCTTCTATAGACGTTATTAAAAAAAAGCTTAGAAGAAGGTGTTGAAGTAAAGATGAGTACTGAACTTTGTAGTGCCCAATATAGTAAACTACTTAAAAAAGCTAAAGAGAAGCTTCCTGTTGTCAAAAAACTAGATGAAAACAAAAATAAGGAAAATAAAAGTATAATAGAGGAAGTAAGAGAGAAAGGAAATTTTGTTGCTCATTATGGTCAAAGGCTCGATAAACAATTTTTAGAAAAGATGAAAAAGACTCAAAGCAAAGAAGCTAAAAAACAGATTGAAAAAGAAGTTGAGACGTGGATTACAAAAGAGGATGCGCTTGAAGTTCTTAAGAAAACAGTATGTATACTTAATGAAATAACGAATGAAGTTATGAAGCTTTATTTTATTTAGCTTAAAGAACTAAAGTGGCTAAAAGACCTTCTAATTCTTCTAAGAGATTTAAGTTAAGAAACTAACTACTTGTACATTATGATGATAAAGGTAACATGTTGTTAAGTTTGACAACAAAAGCTTAAGTACTTAAATTTAAAGTTAGTAGTAGGTTGTGCCTTTCTGCGTACGACTTAGTCTGCGATAAGTGTAGAGAAAAGTTTGATAGAATCTTTAGCGTAAAGATAGAATCAGCAGAGCAAGAAAGAAAGCTACTTACAAAGTGGCTAAAGTCATTATGCAAGGATTGTAGAAAATTACTTACTGAAGAAGGATACATAGCTTAGAAGCGTACATCAAGTTCAACAAAAAGAAAGCGAAAAAGTAAGGCTTTTTTAATTAGCTTTCTTGTTACCATTAACATATCAATAGTAGTAAGACAGCTATTCCGAATACAAAAGATAGCTCAAGTATCCTTCCTAGAAGCATAACTTTAGCTTAATAAAAGAATTTAAAAGTTTACTTCTAATGTCTTATCCTTCTTTCAAGCTTTCTCCTTAATGCTATGTAGAAGGAGCCAAGTATTGAAATTGAAATTAATCTTTCTATAATAGTTAGCCAGTCGTTGTCGTAGTAAAGTTGAAAGAAAGCTGCAGTACTAATCTTAAGAGAATCCATAAAAGAATTAACGTTTAGAACCAAAGAAGATGCTTCAAAGAGCAGGCTAACAAGTGCAAACAAAGGAATTGTTACAAGTATCCAAACAATGGTTCTTGTATAACTTTCTCCATAGAGGCAAAGTAGTTCATAAACTGACATAACAACTCTTTCTATAAAATTAGAAAACCTTTTCTTTAACTTCATTTCGTTGATGAAGAATTTCCCAGATTCGTCGTACTTTAAGTAGTAGTCGTAGTTTTCTCTAAGAGCTCTATAAACCGCTAATACATTTTCCAAAGTTAAGTCTTCATCAAGATAAACTTCACTAAAATCGATTCTTTGACTTTTAA
>Ga0078972_1010320_pt1 | contig 17552 bp, 12 predicted proteins | sample YelNatPaOPGAMG01_FD_67568 | JGI IMG/M metagenome (GOLD analysis project Ga0078972, IMG submission 67568) | Hot spring thermophilic microbial communities from Obsidian Pool, Yellowstone National Park, USA - OP-RAMG-01 (SPADES assembly) (version 2) | ecosystem: Environmental > Aquatic > Thermal... | reverse complement strand
CATCAATGAACTGCTGAAAATTGATTTCACCTTTCTCCTTAAGGATAAGAAGAAGCCTTAGGATTCCAGAATGTTTCTCGAGCGCCGCTATCTTGAATTCGGTCATTTAGAGAGTTATTGCACGGTTAAATTTAAACTTAGCTTCTGCTTACGAAAGCGAAAAGTATTTATCTTCGATGCATATTACTTATATAAGTAAATTGAGGAGAGTTGGAATATGATCCCAAACGAGGAAGACATCAGGGAATATGCGAAGTATGCATTAAAGGTAAGGGAGACAGTGCAGGAAGAAATAGGCAAATCCGTGGAGAAAATAGATCCCAGCGTGCTGAATGAAATATCAAGGTCCGCCACTCTGCCCATAGGCATATGGATTGAGCAGAAAGCACGCCAACTTAACCATAACGGTATTCATATGAGCGCTGATGAATCAAAGGTGGAAGTGGAGAAGCTGTTTGCAAGATTTGACTTGGTTGAGAACGGAGGATATGCGAGACCGAGAAAAAGTCTGAGCCAGGATGATTTCATCCTGCTGAAGAACAGGTTTTCTGAACTGGGATATGAATATCAACAGGGGAAGGGATTCGTCAAGGGGAAGGATAGTCAAATTAGGTAGTAGGAATGAGATATCAGGATCATTTCATACCCTCCTCACTATCTCATATCCCATCTTCTCGAGGCGCAGAAGGTTATCTACGTAGTCCTTTCTTATGGTTTTATATACGAGCATCCCGGCCAGTGTGTTTCCCCCTCCAACAGAAAGCTCCTGAGAAACCATACCCGCAACAGAGCTTCCCTCAGCTTCCACATCAGCCAGCCCAATATGCGCTTTCCTCAGCTTGTGCCTGGCATATGCAACATACCTCAGTGAATCGTTGATGGAAGCTGCCTTCCTGTTCTCCCAAGGGGTCCCCCTCACTGGATTGAATGTGGAGAGGTATAGATATTTCACATTGCGGAATTGCTGCATGAAATCTATAGTCTTCATTACGTCTGATTCAAAGCCAAGGCCGTTCATTATTATCGTACCAACTGGAATACCAGCGGAAGAGGCGTCGTGCAGCAATTTGATTCTCAGGTCAAGACTGTCTCCAGGTTTTGAATCGTTGAAAACCTGCCTGTTCACTGTTTCTATGGAAGAGTAAATTGCCGTCACCCCTTCCTCCTTAAGTATCCGGAGCGTTTCAATTGAAATTGGCGCCCCGACATCGATGGAAACATCAATGTCAGTGGCATTCCTCACCTTCCTTAGAACGTCTATGAGAAGATCATCCTGCCCCTTAATGTCAGAACCTCCAACGAGTGTAATTGAGGTTATCTCCCTTTTCTTCTCTACTCTCTTCACGCTCTTCACGAGTTCTTCATCCGTGAGCGTTTCCCTGAGTCTTCGTATTCTCAGGATACTGCTGGAGATGGAGCAGTATTTGCATGGAGGAGACAGCCTGCATGGTGTTACCATGTGAATGTGGGCGGTGAGGTATATCCCCCTTCCCAACTCCCTGTCCCTTATTTCTGATGCCTCTTCCTCATAAGCCCTTTCCCTTCCTTCCACTTATTTATCATTGAAACTTTTTAATTAACATTTTCTCGGCAACAGAAATAACGTTCGTTACCGCTGGAATGGGAGGGGGCACTGGTACGTGAGGCGCTCACATCATTGCAGGTATAGCCAAGAGGGAGAAGTCACTCGTAATAAGCATAGTAACGCTGCCGTTCAGCTCTGAGGGAAGGGTGAGGATGGAGAATGCCCTTTACGGTCTGGAGAAGCTGAGGGATAACTCTGACGCCACAATAGTCATCCAAATGACAAACTCCTCAAATTAGTTCCCAGGCTGCCTCTTGACGAGGCGTTCAGGGTCGCAGACCAGATACTCATGGAGGCGATCAAGGGGTTGACTGAAATAATCACAAAGCCAGGGCTGGTTAACATAGACTATTCAGACATCAGGACAATAATGTCGGGAGGGGGAGTTGCAATGATAGGCATAGGCGAATCCGGGATGACGTGGCAGAACAGCGTTGAGGAGGCAGTCCAAAAGTCGATATATTCGCCCCTCATCGACGCGGACATATCGGATGTTAAGGGAGTATTGGTTAGAATCGTAGGAGATGAAACAATGACAGTATCGGAGGCAGAAGCCGCGGTCAGGCAGGTGCATGAGAAGGTCAACCAGAATGCAAGGATAATATGGGGTGCTTCAGTGGACAATTCTATGGAAGGGAGACTTAAGGTGCTGGTTGTACTCACTGGAGTGAAATCCCCCTATATGTTTGGCACAACAGGCGGAACATCAGAAACGTTGAAAGTACTGGGACTGAAAGGGCTTGACCTGGGGGTTGATCGTGTCTAAAGATGAACCTATACCCATTCCTTCTTCCATAACCGTCAATTGAAAAATTACAATTCATTCAAAGAGATAAGTGATAAAAAGAATTCAAGAATAAAATAAAAAATTAGTTTCTTCCAGTCTAGTCGTTCTGGCCTACTATGATAGTTGCATAGTACGGAGGGTTTGGCTCTAGTGTCTGGTAGTCAACAGAAACATCATTGAATTCATTGTTATGGGCCCTTACGACAGTATTGTAATTCATATAGGTGGTGGCCATTATTCCAACAGGAGAATCTGATATGAAATTTTTGGTCGCAGTCCCGTTATCGCTGTCGAAGACTATGCCATAACCGTAGCTGTCTTTAATCTTGTTCTTTGCAACAACCACAGGTAAATCGTGGCCTCCATAATTTGCTATCCATATGCCCACATCGTTCCCCTCTAGGGTATTGCCAATGATCGTTGCATTTGAATCGTAGACTATAATCCCCCCTGCCATGTAGGATGCAGTCAAATAATTCTCAGTATTGCTGGGGTTCGAGTAACTGTTCCCTGAAACCCTGTTTCCCACTACGATTCCACCCGCACCAAACCCAATTTGTATTCCATTCTGCGCGTTGTCTGGATCCGGTCCATATCCTGTCACCTTGTTACCCCTAATCATGGCGAAAACGCCAGGGTCGTTTGCCGTTATTCCATTTTTTCCGTAGTTGGTTATTATATTGTCTACAATAGTTACGTTAATCTGTGTTGCAACGTTTAAATTTGCGTAGTAATATCCGTTATTCACAAGAACAGCACCAATGTGCTGTTTCCCCAAGTCTGAAGGGTAAATTATGTTATTTATCGCAGTTGAACGAAGCATACCGCTTGCATCCTGGAAGTACACACCGTAATATTGGAGTGGGAACACTGATGGGGCAGCAGCGGAGCCATCAACTGTCAGTTGCTCGACTGCTGATCCCGAGCCCTGACTTGTAATAAGTACGATTGCGTCCGCATAGCTACCATCATCTATGTCAGTTGTTGTGGTAAAATCAGATGCTGACAAGGGTTCGATTATGGTCTGCCCTATCCCAGACCCGATAATTTTGATGTCAGGAGTAGAGATTACTATTGCTTCATTGTACGTTCCCGGGGCAACCATGATTGTTTCACCCGGTTGAGCGTTTGCCAAGGCCGAAGAGATTGTATTGTACCCGGGGCTGGAGAAGCCTGTATCTGTTCCTATAGGGACAGCGTTGTTCACATAAACAACATTGCCGTTGTGGTGCCCGAAAGTTTGGGTTGCGACTGCATATGTTGGCTGTGCTTCGAATGAGATTACCGCTAGAGCGCTGAAAACCATTGCAATACTGACCAACATCACAAGCATCTTCTTGTCTTTAGATTTGAACATTACTTAAGCCCCCATGAAAAGGATGATTCCCGCCGTATTTAAGAATTTCTAATGAGTCTTCCGTGTTTAGTGATATCAGAAGACCCGGTCAAACAGGAAAGATTCTAGAAGCACTCCAGATCATTATGAATATTTCGTGCTAAATTCCTCAGAAAATCAGGTTTACCATCAGACAGAGAGGATTTCTAAAATATAGCGAATTTTGATAGAATGGTTACAAACAATTTTTTTGTGGTAAAATTCAAGGGTAATTTCATCCAAATAGGCCAACCTTTACGTGCACGGGAGCTACACGAACAGGCTCCTTATGAACCTCTTGATCCTCCTGTAGTTCCCCGGAATCATTCCCAGAAACAGGTCTATGTCCCCCTCATCGAACGTCTCAAGCACCCTTATGAAGAAGAGGTATACTGCAAGGCCAGTGACAATGTACACGAAAAGTTTCAGGATGGAGTATCCAAGCCTCTCCTGAACAACTGCCATTAGGATGAACATAACTATGCCTGATGCGTATATCTTTAACATCTTCGCTCTTTCAAACACGAATGTGCCGTATTTCCTAGCATAGTGGTATATCACAATAAAAGATGCAACCCCTGTTGATGCATATCCTATCGCTGCACCATCTATTCCTATTCTTGGTATCAGTATGACGCTTAAAATAACATTTGAAATGAGGCCCAGGGATGAAGATGCAATGAAAATCCTTGTCTTCCTTATTGCCTGGAGAGTAACTGCGAATATGTTAACGGAGACAGTAAGGGAGCTCACTGTTAGTATTATGATCATGGGAACTGCTCCGGGAATGTAGTTGATGTTTGCCAGGAAGAGCAATATTGAAGGGGAGAGTGAAGCCACAAGCAGTGCAACAGGGATGTATATTGCTGTCAGGACCTCTGATGCCTTGAGCGAATAGAGCCTGAAGCTCTCCCTGTCTCCCCTGCCGTAGAACTCAGAAAGCCTTGAGAGGAGGACGGATGTGAACGGTAGTACGAGAATGGAAAGTGCGTTAATTAAGAGGAGAGAAAAGTTGTATATACCCAGCTCAGAGAGGTTAATTAGAAATGAAACGATGAACCTGTCCACATATGTTGCACCGTAACTCACGAGGCCTGAGATGAATATTGGAATGGAATAGGAAAGCACGGGGGATAGAGAGACGCCTGAATTTGCCTTGGGTGCACCTCCCACTCTACTGTGAACGTAGTAGAGGAGAAGGAATGTTGTTGCATAGTATCCTGCTATCCAGGCGAATATTATTCTTATTGGGTTGCTGTTTAAGAGCAAGAATGGGATTATCAGGCCGTATCCCAGTGCGTAGTTGAATATGTTCAGAATCCCGTTCAGCCTGAAACTTTGGAGCCCCAGAAGCATATAGAAGAGGATGTTGTTGATTACCATGGAAAACAGTTCCACATCCATCAGCCTTAAGTAGTCTAAATACGCATAAGAATGGAAGAAGAGGAGGGCGAAAGCAGGGGAAAGAAACCAAAGAGATATGAATGCCGCTAGGGACAAAAGGAAGCCGACAGCAGTGAACTTCCTGACCAGTGACCTGATCATCCCGTCCTCCCCCCTACCAAGATGGTAGGAGATGAAGTGTTGCACACCCTGCTGGAGCCCAAGGGAGAATACAGTGCTGAAAAGGAATGAGATAGCACTCAGCAGTGAAAACACCCCTACAATCTCAGTGCTGTAGAAATGAATGATGAATATGTAGAATAGGCCCCCAGCAACCACTAGTGTTAAAGAGGAGAGGTACTGCCAGTATGCTCCCCTTATAGTCGTATCCCTGCCTTCGTAGAGGGTCATTTATCCTTTAAGCGCTACTATGCTAAATATATTTCATTCTAAATGCATAAAATAAGAAACGGGGAAAATATGGGATGTAAATTTGTATGACTTTTGGCATCATAGCTTTTTGGATGTCATCTAAATGTGTGACAATTACATGTTTCATGCAACTTGGGCCGTTTCGGAAAATTAGAATTTGGTGAAAATTGTTAAACGCGAAAGGTGTATGACAGTAGATTTATTATTCATAATATTTAAATATGATTAGTAATCTCCCATACTTGGAGGTTTTAATTAATGTTTAAACCAAACAACAAGAAAATGCTTACGGTATTGATCACTTTAGCAATGGTTTTCAGCGCTCTAGCTGTACTATCTTTTGCAGCACAGCCAGCATATGCAGCAAGCGGCTCTATAACTCTGGATCCTACTGTATTTGCGGCAAGTACGACAACAATAACTCTGGCCAATGGAGGCACGTTCGGGGCAGGGGCAACCGTGACTTTTTATGAGAGTAGTACGACAGCATTCACTAGTTCATCAACTTCTATAGGAACATTCACTCTACCTGGAGGTACAACAACTCTTTCCAACGCAGCTGTTAAATTGACAATTCCAGTTTCGGCAGGCACATACTATGTGGCTGCATCAGATGACGGTGGTAAAACGTTCACATCACCTGTTGCAATAACAGTGTCTACAGCTACTCCATCGATAACAATCTCGCCAAGCAGTGCCCAAGCAGGGTCGACAGTAACTTTAACTGGTACAGGATTTGACAGCGGGTCGACTATTGCTGTTTACCTTAACTATGCTTCCGGTCCAGTGCTGTTAAGCAGCGTATCAGAGGCAGCACTTTCGGCCGGAGTGTACTTAACCGTACCAACAAATGAACCTGGAGCGAAATACACCGTTGTAGCTCAGGAATCATCATCAAGCTCTCCAAACTATGGAATAACTGCCGATGCTTCATTGACTATAACACCAGTTGTTAAAGTTTCACCTGCTTCGATCAGCGGGGCCATAACATCAACATTCACTATTACTGGCTACGGATTTCCAGCGAATGACTCATTTGCAGCCTCAACTGCACTGAACCCTTCTGATACTATCACCGTGGGCGGTGTAGACGCGCTTAATCCAGCTTTCACATCTTCAAGTTCAGGTTCGTTCACTGTGACCGTAACTGGCCTATCAACAAAAATTAGCAGCTACGGTTCCAATTCTATAAGTGTAACTGATACTACTCCAACGACGTTTTCTGGCGTAGGTACAATCCTTGTATCCGTGCCTAATCCAACTCTTCTGGGTTTCACTTTCGATGTAACGCCTACTTATGGCTCAACATACAACGTCAACGACTCAGTGGCAATTTCCGTATATGATTTCCCCGTATCCCAGAACGTTCAATTTTATCTAGGGAGAATATTTGTGGGAAGTTTGACCACTGACTCAAACGGCGCAGGGGCTCTTACAACTGTTGTACCGCCACTACCTGGAGGGTCATATACATCCATTGCTGTTGACTCTGCAATGGGTCTGGTTGTGACCGGCGCATCATACACTATAACTGCGTCATTCCAGGCGGTCGATCCATCCGGCGTGCCGCTCAGTACAGTAGGTTCAACAACTGGTGAATACGTGCCTTCAAACGGGAATATAACTGTGCAGGCATACGGACTCGATCCAACATATAACGGTTATGATTTCTACGATTCAATTGTCGCACCATCATCCGGACTTATGGGCGTCTATGCATCTGGCCTTGTTACTTCCATATCTGTTGGGACGGGGACATCGAATCTGATGCAGCCAGCACCTAACGGAACTCTGATATTTACTTACAGTCCGGGTTATGCTTCCCTAACAACTCCGCCAGCAACTGGAACACCTGGGTATATTACTTCGGCCAATGGCGTAGCGGCATACGGCTCTGCTACGGCTAGCTACCAGTATTATGCTATCGGGGCAGTCACATTCACAAGTCCAAGCGATCTTGAAGTGTATGCTGCGAGTTCAACTGGTAATACCCTCTCTGTTAGCGGTCTCATCCCCAGTACCGCCGCTCTTTACCCGGGAATCACGAGCAACTATAATGCTTACATTGGAAACACCGAGCTCACGCTTACCTTTACCACTCCAGCAGGTTCAAGAATAACTGGGACTGCATTTAACACAGCGGATACTTCAATAGTGTTTCCTGCAATTGCAACTTCCGGTGTCTATAATTTCAGCATAACATACAACGGACAACCAGTATCGTCCGCAGTTGGAGTACAGCCCATTGTAGTCTCGAGCCCAGGCTCATCCGGCAGCGCCGGAACACTGGTGCTGGTTCCAACATCGACTGCTACGACTTCCGGATGGGATGTAGTCGGATTCGGTTATGATCCGAGTTTATCATCCTTCACACTGTACTGGATGACAGATAGCGGAAAAAAGAGCGCACCTGAAACTTTATCATCGGAGGGAACTTTTGTCGATACTACGAATCTCGCAAGTATTTCAACCCCTCCAGCGGAAGCTGCAGGTACATATGCAGTATTTACATCAGGAGTCCTCTCCGGCACGACTTACTTCGTCTATTCATCATACACAATAACAGCTAGCTTGGCACTAAGTGCAAATAGCGGTGATGTCGGAACATCAATTGGGGTAACCACATCGGGTCTCGTACCCACGAGCTTCTACAATCTCTACTTCGGAACGATGTTACTGGAATCTGGAACACCTTCTTCTCTTACTTCGTTTACTGTTCCCTTAGTCCCTGCAGGTTCTTACAATGTCACAATCACTCTCGTGGGCTCTGCCGCGGTTATTGCAAGCGCTGCCTTCCAAGTTAAGACTAACCCTGATTTAATGCTCAGCACAGACGCTCAGTATGCGTTCCCAGGGCAGATAGTGCAGTTCAGCGCTGTGGGCCTAACTTCACAAGAGCTAGTGGGTCAATTTGGTACAACGCCTCTGGCAATTCCTGTGATAGGATATGAGGCAAACGTTTACCTTAACGGGACGCTCTTTGCAACTGTACCTGCAACATTCCAGACGTCCGCCAGCGGGGTAACATATCTGAATGGATCGTTCAAGATGCCGAACAATGCAGCCGGGTCATACTACCTGCTCAAAATAACCGGAATCACAGAGTATGAGACTGAGTTTGGTGGTAGTTTACTCAGTACCACTCAGACTGCCGTTAGCACGCTGCCAATGATTGGAAGCCAGTCTGACTTCCTAGGCTTGGCTCAAGGAAATGGAGCTCTTCTAACCGGGATAACGCCATCCCAGATCGCAACTATAGAATTTGACATTAACAGCACTGTTACGAAGTCACTTAGCGTGCCGATAGCGCAGCTCAATGCAGCAATAACATCCATAAATGGAGCTGTGGCCAATCTTAAAACAACAGTAGGCAACATGACAGTTGCGCTGAGCACAATTAACGCCACAGTCCTTTCCATATCGAAGGGCGTGGCACTGCTTCAGACAGACCTTGGACAGGTCCAGACTTCTCTGGCATCTCTGAATGCATCACTGGTTTCACTCAGCGGTAACGTCGCAACAATCAAAACAACGGTGGGAATGGTTAACACATCGGTAAATTCAATAAACATGACAGTCAGCAGCACTGCAACAAGCGTCTCAGGTCTGGTGGGAAGTGTTGCAACAATACAGACAAGCCTCGGAACAATAAGCGGAACTGTTACATCAATTAGTGGCTCAGTTGCAACGATACAGACATCCATCGGAACACTGCAGACAAGCGTCAACTCAATTTCTCTGAACACGAGCAAGGTATCATCGCTCTCTTCAGCACTCTCAACATCAGAGGTATTCGAGATAGTGATCCTCGTGTTGGTGCTGATAACACTTGTTCTCTCATTCCTTGCAATAAGTTCAGTCAACAGGGTAGCGAAGAAGGTAGAAGAGCAGAAGAAACAGTAAATTCCTTTTTTTTTCTTTCTTATTTTTAATGAAGTCTTTTTAGCCGGGCCGCATGAATGGGAATGTTGCTTCATTCATAAGTGCGCACCTTTCTCCATTCTTAATTACAGGTGTTTACAAATTTTTTCCCCAGTCGAGGCGTCCCTTTTCTCCGCCTGTTTCGCGAACCCCTCCTAGCAATTTCTGGGAAGATAATCTATCAAAAATATATTATAGAGTATTATTATAGCTAAAAAGAATCAATTAAACATGGAGGTTTAAAGATGAACAGATTGAAAAAAGGAAAAATTATCACCGTTTTGATAGCGGCCGTCATGGTACTGAGTGTTATTGCCGTGCTGTCTGCGGTCTCCCAGCCAGTCTATGCTGCATCCGGTTCCATAACCATGGACCCGACTGTTTTCTCATCAGGAACCGCTGTAGTTGCACTTGTTAACGGGGGAACATTTGGTTCCGGTGCAACAGTCACGTTTTACATAAGTTCCACGAACACATTCACTTCAAAAACGTCCATTGGGACGTATAGCCTTCCCGCCGGAGCTACAACATTATCGAACGCTGTTGTGAAACTCACGATACCGAGCGAGAGCCCCGGACAGTATTATGTGGCTGCATCAGATGACGGTGGGGCAACATTCACAGCAGCAGTGACAGTCACCGTATCCTCTCTCGCACCAAAGATAACGGTCACTTCTTCCGTTCCATCAGGATCCACTGCCACCGTCACAGGAAGCGGATTCGATGTTGGTTCCACTATAAATGTCTATCTTGGCTACCCCTCTGGTCCTCTCCTCATAGGGAATATCAACGCTTATTCCGGGAGCTTCTCAGGGTCTTTCACAGTCCCAACATCCCTCTCCCAGACAGACAACCCCTTTTATGTCATTGCGCAGGAATCATCATCCAGTTCTGCAAACTACGGCATAACAGCTGACGGTACTTTCACTCTATTGGCTTCAATCTCAGTTTCTCCCGTGGACATATCCCCTTCCGCTTCATCCACTGTCACGATCAACGGTTACGGATTCTATGCATCATCAACAATATCATCTAACTCCATATCCCTCTCCCCTGCAAGCGGTTCTATAACCGCAGAATCCAATGTGGCGGTTACAGTCTCATCCACAGGCAGTTTTTCTGTCTCGGTGACATTTGATTCAGTCGGTGCCTCGGGGCCTGTTAGTATTACTATAACAACAAGCCCTGCATCCTCCCCCTCTTCTTTCCCGTCTTCATTCTACATCTCTCAGCCAAACCCTGCTTCCATGAAATTCTCTTTCTCCGTGACCCCCACATACAGCACAACTATCAACAGCGGGGATGCTGTTACAGCTACTGTCTATAACTTCCCCGCATCCCAGTCCGTTAAAATTATGCTTGGAGGTATGACAGTGGGAACGATGACCACTGATTCCAACGGTTATGCCAGCCTCTCGACAACTATACCAGCCATGCCTGCAGGCTCCTACAGCCCCACTGCGCTAGTCCCATCCCTCGGTCTCTATTCACAGCTTTCCGCCATAGCAGTTTCATCATATTTCGACGTGAAGGATCCGTCGGGCACCATGCTCACATCAACTCTCTCTGAATACGTCCCATCCACTGGCATTCTGACTGTTCAGGCTTACGGTCTGACACCCTCCACTCTCTACGACCCGGAGGACTCACTTGCAGCACCTTCCGGGATATTCACAGCTGGATTGGTGACATCCGTTTCAGTTGGAACAGCCAGCGCTCAGGGCATATATCCGGCGTATAACGGCACGATAATCTTCAGTTACAGGGCTGATTATCCATCAGGAACAGCAACGTCCACTTCCTCCTCAATTACTATCGCTGGTATCAATGGTTACGGTGGAAATAACTTCGGATACAAGGCAGTAGGGAGTGCTGTTGTTTCAACACCTTCGCCCTTCGGCATATTGACGCCCGGCTCGCCAGCCACACTCACAGTCACAAGCCTTATACCCTATGGCTCTGCAGTTTACCCCGGGCTGTCCTACTACTACAACGCATACCTCGGCCCCGATGAGCTGACGCTCACGTATTCAAGCACATCAAGCGCTGTTTTCTACGGGACAGGCGGAACTTTCTCAGGATCTTTCATCGTACCATCCCTAACAGGGATAAACAACGTAAGCATTACGCCCAACGGTCAGCCCTTATCGTCTGCTGTCGGTGCACAGTACACAATAGAATCAGTTGCTGGCACATCGCCATCTTCAGGCTCAATTGCAGTGATCCCGATAACGGGAGGGTATGAGGTCGCAGGATTTGACTATTACATTGCACCCACCGTTTATTACATGACATATGCCGGGAGGTCTTCGGGCACAACAGTCACGCTGACAAGCGGGGCATTTGCAATATCAATAGCGCCAGGGCCTCAGCCTTCAGGTACATATTCAGTTTTCACAGAGGTTTCATCGTCTGGCGTCAACTACTTCGTCTATTCATCATACACCTCAGTCCCAACATTAAAAGTTGCGTCTCCTTCCAAATCTGGTACAGGGCAGTATGAGGGTCCTGTAGGCACACCAATATCCATATCGCTCACCGGTCTCAATCCTTATGCATACTACAACGTAACATTCGGACCTGTGCTTGAAGGGTATCCAGTGGAGAGTGATGGCAGCGGATCCATATCTTCCATCTCTTTCAACGCTCCAGCACTTCCAAAGGGTATATACCAGATAGGTGTGACAGAGGTAGGGCAGAGCTCCCCTGTTGTCACTGTACCATTCAACCTGACAGAGAATCCTGACATATCCCTGAGCACTGGATCACAGTATGCATTCCCGGGTGAAATTGTGCAGTTTTCAGTATCTGGACTGGGATCACCCACCCTTCCCCTGGGGAGTGCCACTGGAAAGCCTGCCTATTTCATGATGGTTGATCTCAATAGCACACCTTACCAGTATGTTCCAGCTGAATACAGCAGCTCTGGAACCATGACAGGTTCATTCATCATGCCAAACAACGCTTCCGGGACATACTATGAAATAACATTCACAGGATATGAATCCACAATCTCAGCATTCACTTCCAGTTCAACAAGCGGTTACGTGAATGTCACAGCAGCATTCCCGAATTCACAGAGCGATTTCATTGAGCTTGTCTCGGGTAACGGGGCATTGGTAACAGGGATATCCCAGAGCCAGATAGCAAGCATAGATGCAAGCATAAATGCAACACTTTCAGTCCCGATTTCACAGCTTGAAGCTTCAGTCTCATCAATAGACGGTAACGTTGCCCATCTCACCACTGCATTCGGCAACATGACAGCATCCCTGAATGCTATAGATGCAACAGTCTCATCAATAGAATCAGGTATAGCAATTGTCAATACAACGCTTGGAACAGTGAAAACATCCCTTTCATCAATAAACGCGACAATCGTATCAATGAACGGGAGTCTGGTGAAGGTCTCCACCACGGCAGGAAAGCTGACAACAACACTCTCATCCATCAACCTTGAGGTCACAAACATAAGCGCTGGGATTGCAACAATACAGACAGACCTCGGCACATTCACAGGTTCAGTGAAAAGCGTTTCAGATGGAATAGCAACGATAGAGACTTCCCTTGGAACAATAAAAGTGAACGTAGGGAATTTGAAGAGCAGCGTAACACAGATCCAGAATTACGGGCTTATACTTGATGTGGTTTTGATAGCGCTCGTTGCAGTCACACTTGGCATAGCTGTTGGAACATTGCTGAGCACAAGGGACATGAGGAAAAGATTCGGGATGAAGAAGGAATAAGTTCATTCTCTTTTTTTATTTTATATTAAAATTTCAATTTAAACGTTCTCCGTGCATCTTCCTTCATTTATATTCCCAGGGATTGGACAATTTCCCTCACTCCCTTCCTGACATCGTATTCAGGGAAGAATTTCAGTTCATCGTTCGATTTTTTCATGACCGCTTGCGTGAACAGCTGGTAGCTCTTGAGAGGATTGGGGACGTGCACTGCATCCCCCTCGTACCCGGTCTCCTCCTTCACTATCTGGAATACAGTATTGAAATCAACTGAATTTCCAGTTCCAACGTTGTACTCCTCCCCGTCCCTGCCATTTTCCATGGCAAGAATAGATGCCCTTGCTGTGTCCCGTACGTAAATGAAATCCCTCCTCTGCGTTCCGTCACCGTATATCACCGGCTTCCTTCCTTTCATTATGTCATCAATGAACTTCCATATCACGCTCGAGTAGCTCCCCTTGCTGTTCTCCCCTATACCGTATGTGTTGAAGTATCTCAGTGAGATTGTCTCCAGCCCGTAGCTTTTGAATGATTTCGCAGTCATCTCATTAAACCTCTTGCTGAGTGGGTAAAAATTCGTGTAGCGGTCAGGGATGTCGGATTCAGAGGATGGCCTTGAAGTCTGTCCGTAAACTGAGGAAGAGGATGCAATTATGACCCTCCTCACTCCCTCAACAGCGCTGGAAGCCAGAACGTTGTATGTCCCAACAACATTCGTTTCAAATCCTGCAGCGAGAAGATTCTCGAATTCAGGCGGGGCGGTAACTGCAGCAAGGTGGAAAACGTAATCCTTGTTCTTGCACGCGGAACGCACCTTCTCCATGTCCCTGACATCCGCTTTAATATGATAATCTGAAATGCTTTTCTTTTCCTCTATGTCGAGCGTTGTGACAGTGTGACCCCTCTCTTTAAGAATATTCACTATATTCCTTCCTATGAATCCAGATCCCCCTGTTACGAGAATATCCATTTCCTCGTAAATCCCATCTGATATTAAATTCCTGTCCTTTTGAGGGAATGAGGAAGGAAATCATTATTAACCCCTCGCTATTGAATGGAAGATGCTTGAAAGGATGGTGATGACACGTGCCCCCCTGAGGATAACGTTCGTTGGAGGGGGGACAGATATTCCTTCTTACTACGAAAAAAGGGGCTACGGTTCCGTCGTTTCAGCCGCGATAAACAAATACATCTACGTCACAGTGAACAGGAAGTTTGACGACCAGATTAGAGTCAGTTATTCGAAGACGGAGATAGTTGACAGCGTGGATAGGATAGAACATCCAACAGTGAGGGAAGCGTTGAAACTTCTTGAAATCAGGAAGGGGATAGAGATAGTGAGCATCTCTGACATACCATCAAGGGGCACAGGTCTCGGCTCAAGCAGTACTTTTCTCGTTGCCCTTCTCCACGCACTTCACAGCTACAAGGGTGAGTTCGTGAATCCGGAGGAGCTCGCTAGGGAGGCCGTTAAAATAGAGAGGGAAATACTTGGTGAACCAGGTGGAAAACAGGATCAGTACATGGCTGCTTACGGTGATATAAATCTCATGAAATTCATAAGCGACGGGAGTGTTGACGTGAAGACAGTTGTCACTCATGATGAGAATATAAAAAGAATAGAGAGTTCCCTCCTCTTGCTCTACACGGGAAGGGAGAGGAGTTCCTCTGATATACATAGCGAGCAGATAAGGAACATGGATGGGATGATTGATATATATGATAAAATGAGGGATCTTGCCGAGAAGGCATTCAGGGCGATATGCGATGGTGATGTGAACACTTTAGGTGGTCTCATGCATGAGAACTGGCTTTTGAAGAAGAGCCTGTCAGTGAAGATAAGCGATGATTGGATAGACAGGAAGTATTCCAGGGCAATGGAGCTTGGAGCTAAAGGGGGGAAGGTTGTGGGCGCAGGCGGGGGAGGTTTTCTTCTCCTTGTTGCTGAGCCTGAGAAGCAGGAAAGGATAACAAGGGAGTTGGGTCTGAAGAAGACGGAATTCAGATTCAGCCATTCCGGGAGCAGGGTGATATTCGTTGGAGATTGATCTCTTGAAGAAATATGTGGAAGAAGGGATAGATGCCAGGAGATCTTTACCCTTATTATCCATCTTGGAGGCATCAAGAATACTTTACGATAAGCTGATGAAAGGTGGGAAACTTATAACATTTGGTAACGGCGGGTCTGCGGCTGATGCTCAGCACTTTGCCGCGGAACTTTCGGGGAGATTTCTTAAGGAGAGGAGAAGCCTTCCTGCTGTGGCGCTGACAACGAATACATCATCAATCACAGCCATAGGAAATGACTACGATTATTCAGAGATATTTTCAAGGCAGATTGACGGTATATGCAACAGTGATGATTTCGTCGTTGGCATTTCCACATCAGGCAACTCTTTAAACGTGGTGAAAGGTATGCAGAAGGCAAGGGAAAAGGGTGCTTTCACACTTGCCCTGACAGGCAGAAAAGGCGGGAAATTGGCTGAGGTTGCTGATATGAGCATAAAGGTAGATTCCGATCTCACCCCAATAATTCAGGAAGTGCATATTGCTATAATTCACATGATCTGTTACTCACTGGACTCGATGCTCTGATGGCCCAACTGTCCGGAAAAAGGTGGGAATGATGATAGGCGCAATATTAACTGGGGGGTACGGAAAGAGGATGCAGGGATTTTCTCAGGACATCCCCAAGAACCTCCTTGAATTGAGGGAGGGGTACACAATACTTGACAGGCAGCTCAGGGACTTCAAGATGGCGGGTGTGAATGATGTTTACATGCTCACAGGATACAGGGGGGAGATGATAGAGAGCAAAATAGGAAATTCATGGAAGGGTATCTCTATAAAATACCTGAAAGAGGATGAACCCATGGGAACACTATTTTCAGTCAGAAATCTTCTGAGTCACGTGAGCGATGATGTTATTCTCAGGAACGGTGATACTGTATGCGATCTTTTTATCGGGGATTTTATAGAATTCTCCATTTCAAGGGGGGAAGCTGCAACAGTCCTAGCGGTAAGGATGCGCAGTCCGTACGGTATCCTTGGAATAAAGGGGGGGAAAGTTGTCTGGTTCAAGGAGAAGCCATTTCTCAACCACTACATAAACGCGGGGACATATTTCCTCAAGAAGAGGGTGAGGGAATACGTGGGGATGGAGTATGAAGGCAGGGATATTGAGAACACACTCTTCAGAAGGCTGGCTGAAAGGAATGAGCTTTCAGCCTTCAAATATAAAGGGCTATGGATATCTGCGGATTCACTCAAGGATTACGAGGAACTGAGAAACATATATTCAAGGAGGATGGATTATGAGTTTGGTTATGAGGAATTTGGAGATGATTCTCACATATATCATATCATTAGGAATAGAAAATTGAGGATAAAGGGAAGTGGAGCAATGCGCATCCTCAGGGGCAAGGTTCTCCTCAACGGGAAGAGTGTTTCAAGGAGGGTGGAAATAGGGGGGAACGATGAAATTGAGACAGAGAATGAGAGCGTCGTAGAAATGGGCAGGGACGTGAGTCTCATTTCTCCAGAATGAAAATTCCCCAGGGGCTTAAAGGAAATCAATATATCCCCGCATTTTTATCCTCTTTAAATGAGAAAGGCTCTTTTCATAGACAGGGACGGGACCATAAACAGGGACTGCCCGTACTGTCATTCCATTTCACAGCTTGAAATTTATCCCGATATTCCAGGCATTATAAGGGAATACAACGAAAAGGGGTACCTTGTTGTTGTGATATCAAACCAGTCAGGTATAGGGAGGGGATATTTCACAAGGGAAGAGTGCGACAGGTTCAATGAGGAGATCAGGAGGAGATTAAGAGAGAAGGGTGCTGTTATAGATGCGTTCTACTACTGCCCCCACCGTCCTGAAGAAAAATGCAGCTGCAGGAAACCTGGTACCGGTCTTGTGGAAAAGGCATCGATCGATCTATCCATAGATATTAAGGAATCGTTCGTCATAGGGAACGACGATGCAATTGATGGAGAGATGGCGAGGAGACTGGGCATAGGCTACAAAATCCTGGAGAGAGATTAAAGGAATTGCGTTGCAATATTCATAAGGATATTAAAGTCAAGGAGAGAGAGTCTCGATATACTCTGAAAAATGAATTTTTCGTTTCGAAGATCTTTCCATCCTTAAAAATGCGTTAAAGATTCCATTACGGTCCAATGTATTTCTCGGGAAAAGATGTGACAATCTATTTATAAAACAACCCTTTTATGTGTGTGGCTAAATATATAGTGACGGGTGGCGCCGGATTCATAGGTTCCAATCTTGTTCATGATCTTGTCAGAAAAGGTCACGATGTT
>Ga0078972_1010319_pt1 | contig 17557 bp, 18 predicted proteins | sample YelNatPaOPGAMG01_FD_67568 | JGI IMG/M metagenome (GOLD analysis project Ga0078972, IMG submission 67568) | Hot spring thermophilic microbial communities from Obsidian Pool, Yellowstone National Park, USA - OP-RAMG-01 (SPADES assembly) (version 2) | ecosystem: Environmental > Aquatic > Thermal... | reverse complement strand
AAGCAAAATCCGTTGTCCTTTCTGATGGCAAAATATATTTGGATGATATCTCGTCAATTTTTTTCTTAACATCGGAAAAGAAAGCCTTTTTATATTGTTCGCGCTGAATATCATTTTCGGCTTCAACCATTTTCTGAAAGTTCTCCCAATTAAATTTAGAATCAATCGGTAACAAAAGATCGTTAGGTAAATGCAAAACCGCGTCTACCGCTTCGCCGCTTTTGAAATAATGTTGAAGTTCATATCTGTCTCGGGGAAAGTATTGAGCAAGCGATGCTTCCAGCGAGGCTTCACCCCAAATGCCGCGCAGTTTCGGCGCCTTAAAAATATCCTGAAAAGAGGAAACATTTTTAACCGACTCGTGAACTTGCTTTAAGCTCTCGCTCAGTTGAGTCAAGCCAGCGGTAAATCCTTGAACCTGTTGATGAACTACGTGAGTGGAACGCTCAACTGATTCTCGATTATCCTTTAACTGCTCAGCTACTAGCTTTAAAGTATCTCTCAAAGCTTGATTAATTGAGCCACCTAAATTATCTAAACGTTGATTTAGCTGTTGGTTCAATTGGGCAAAATAGTCGGGCTGATTTTTCCTGCTTACTATGCGAAGAGTTAAAAAAACGAGAACTGCCCCGCTAATAACTCCTATGATTATATAAACAATCGGACTCATATTAAACGTATCTATCCGCTACCTTGTTTGCGGCATAAGCCTCGGGTTTAATTTTTGCCTCAAAACCGTTGCCCCGAATCATTCCTACGATTTCCTGAATCATCTCTCTAGTCGGTCCGTTTTCGCCTATATCGACGTGAATCTCAAAAACATAAGGCACCTTGCTTAACCTGTAACGAAGTTGAGCAACTAATCTTTGGGCAAGCTCCAAGGAAAAATTAGCTTCCTTCAAAATCCTATCCCGCCTATTAAAAGTTTTAATAGCAGGAATTTTTTTCCAGAAATATCTCCCATGTTTCCCAACGCGATGAACCGTTATTACGCTTACAAATTCCGCCATCCCTGCCTTGCCGTTACTTAAACCTGAATCGGTGCCTACAACAATGGAATATCTGGAATGTTCATCCTCGGTCACAAAATCAACCAGATCTTCTACCACCTGAGAAAAATCGCGCCTGCCGCGCGATGGGCTTATAAAATATTCGCCGTTTCCATTAGCATTATTACCATTCCCATCCATAACAAAAATATCTTATCAAAAAATCAGACTTTTGTAAATTTAGCCGACCTAAAATAGCTTATTCATTTTAAAGATCACCAAATAAGCGCATCCCTTAACGATTTAAAAACAATCCCTGCTTGTGATAAAATAAATAAAGATATGATTCTGGCAGACTATATTTATTGGCACTACCGCATTGCCCCTCTAGGCATTTTAAAATTGCTCAAAAATTATCTCATAGGCATTTGGCACAAGTTCTTAATTGCCACTCATTTCAAGACATTGCTAGCGCCATGGCATAGAACCAAACCATCAGAAATTGAAGCAACGAAAAATCTCGGCAATAAAATCTTAGACATCATTATTGATTTTTATATTAGGATAATAGCAGCGCTGGTTAGATTATCTATTATCCTGCTCGGACTTTTTACCGAGTTTATGGCTATAATAGTATTTATTTTCTTATTTATCTTTTGGCTTTTATGGCCCATAATTTTTGTTAAACTTTTTAGCCAGGGCTTGGCTTTATTTTTTTAACTACTGCTTCGCCCTCCAGACCTAAACTGCCTGCGGGGCTATAAATCGGATGGAATTTAACCTTAATAATTCTCAAATTTATAAAGCCGTTAAATTTTCCAAACTCCTGTTTTTAGGCCCCCTTAAATTGTGGCGGGTTTTATTCTCAATTATAAGTCTCGGCTCTTTGATAGTTTATGCTCTTACCTACGTTTCAACAAAATTAGCGATAAACTTACCCATTAAAAACAGCCAGTTATTTTTGGGGATGTTTTTTATCTTCTTTCCTCTTTGGATTTCGATAATTTTTCTAGAAATATTTTTTAATTACTATCTTAAATATCCTAAAATCAAAGACGAAAACAATCTTGCCGAGTTTTTGGATTTTGACGCTGCCTCGGTTTTAGATGGCGTAAATTCAACCAACGAGCTTCTTTTTAAAATCAGCAATTACAAACCGGCTGTAAGTATTTTGATAAGGATAGGAATTAGTCCCGATATAATAAAAGAGCAATTAAAAACTGCTCCGGGAGATTCTTCTGAAGAGCTAGCAGGGCTTTTAGCCGATGCCTATAATGCCGGAATTAAAGGCCAACATCAAAACAGACGCATCACTTTGATGGACCTACTAACTTCGCTTTTTAACCATAATTCAACATTTAGACAACTGATTATTAATCAAAACCTTGATAAAAATGACCTTGAATCGCTGGCAATTTGGTATGAGTCAGATTTAGAAATGCGCCGAAGTAAAAAAATGTTTTGGCGTCTTGAAAATTTACTGCGCCAACCGCCTATAGGTACGGGTTGGATTTATGGCTACCCTTGGTACTTAAACCGCTTCGCAGTAGATATAACCCGCCAATTTCAAGAACAAAAAGCAGAGATAAGATTAATCGGCCGCAAAAAAATTATTGACCTAATAGAAGAAATACTATCTCGGGCAGGAGAAAACAACGTCCTGCTAGTAGGTGAGCCAGGGGTGGGCAAAACAAGTATTATTCTTGGTTTTACTCAAATGATTATCCAAGGTAAGGCTTTGCCCGCTCTCAATTACAAGCGCGTTTTTGATTTAAACGTACCCCTGATTACTTCCTCCTCAAAAGATCCAACAGAAATTCAAAATATTCTAATCGCTATCCTTAACGAAGCGGTTAAAGCGGGAAATATAATTCTGGTCATAAAGGATTTTCATAACTTCATCGGAGCACTCGAGGGTATGGGGCGCGCGGACATATCCGCTATACTTATTCCTTACCTTGAGTCAAATGCGCTCCAAGTAATTGCCACCACTGATCCTGTTAGCTTTCATAAATACATTAGTCCTCGAGCCGATATAAATAAAGTCTTTGAGAAAATAGACGTAACCGAACCGAGTATTCCAGAAACACTGCAAATCATAGAAGATATCGTACCAATAATCGAAGCTCATTTTGGTTTGTTCCTGACTTACGGAGCCGTCAAAAAAATTGTTGAGGGAGCTGATCGTTACATAAAAACTTCGCCAATGCCCGAAAAAGCCATTGACCTTCTAACAGAAGTGGCAAGTCATGTTAAATCGCTAAAAAGAAGTATCGTCTTTGCCCAGGATGTAGATGAAGTAATAACCTTAAAAACTAACATACCACTTGGCGAAATAAGCGGCAGTGAAAAAGAAAAACTTATTAATTTAGAAGCTGAAATGCGTCGTGAAATTGTCGGCCAAGATTTAGCAGTCAAAACAATTGTCCAAACTATGCAGCGTTTGCGCGCCGGGCTAGCTAAACGCGGCAAACCTGTGGGAGTTTTTCTTTTTGCCGGCCCAACCGGCGTTGGAAAAACTCTAACCGCTAAAATACTCACCAAAATTTACTTCGGCTCGCCGGATAGAATGTTGCGTTTTGATATGTCCGAATATCAAGATATAGAATCGCTGGATAGATTTTTAGGTTCGCTCAGGATTAACGAACCGGGGCAACTAGCATCGAAAGTTCGAGATAACCCATTTTCTTTAATTCTGCTTGACGAAATAGAAAAAGCACATAAAAATATCCTGAAAATATTTTTAAGTATTTTTGACGAGGGCCAAATGACTGACGTTTTTGGGCGAAAGGTTAGTTTTGAGCAGAATATCATTATTGCCACCTCCAATGCCGCCGCCGACCTTATACGTGATATGGTCAATCAAGGACTTGACCCGTCAGCACAAAAAGAAAAAATTATAGACGCGCTAATTAACGGACATTATTTCAGTCCGGAATTGCTAAACAGATTTGATGAAATAGTTATTTTCCACCCGCTTAGTCAACAACAAGTACATCAAATAGCGGAATTGTTGGTTGGCAAACTTAGCGATCGCTTGCGCGAACAAGGGTATTTCTTTAAACCAACGCCAGAAATAATTGACTTTGTTGCCCTCAAAGGTTTTGATCCGCAATTCGGCGCTCGCCCAATGCAAAGAGTAATCCAAAGCAAACTAGAGGCTTTTATCGCCAGAAAGATTATAGAAAACACAATCCAAAAAGGTGTAGAGTTTAGTCTAAAAGTTGAAGAACTTAATTCTTGATAATAAAACAACGTCTTAGTTGTTAAGAGGGTTAAGTGAAAATTTTGCTTGATAAAAACCAGCCGTTAGTTCTTAGTCTTATTTTCTGCAATTTTTATTTTTGTCCTGGTTGCCCTATATCAGCTTTAAAACATTCCACCAGTTCTCAATATATTCTGCCCGCCGATTTTGATATTTCAGATAATAGGCGTGCTCCCAAACGTCCAAGCAAATAATTGGTGTGTGCCCTTTTAAATAAGGCGAATCTTGGTTTGGAGTTGAATAAATTTGCAGTTTTCCATTTTCGTCTCTAACAAGCCAAGCCCAGCCGCTGCCAAATTGATTTAAGGCCGCTTCGGTAAAAAGCTTTTTAAATTCATCAACCGAACCAAAAGTTTGAATGATTTCTTTGGAAAGCCCTTCATCAACTTCTTTCTTGGGACCCATTATCTCCCAAAAAAGGTTGTGGTTAACATAACCGCCGCCATTATTGCGGAGTGTAGTTTTATCAGCATCGGACATTTGGAGTGTCGCAAAATTCCGAAAAAGTTCTTCAATTGGCGTCGCCGACAAATCAGGATATTTTTCCAAAACCGCATTTAACTTATCTGTATAAGCTTGGTGGTGCTTAGTATGGTGAATTTCCATCGTCTTAGCATCAATGTAAGGCTCAAGGGCATCATAACTATATGGTAACGGTGGTAATTCGTATTTCATAGATTTAATTCAAGTCACCTAATAAAGATTTTACTATACTAGGTAACCTGATTTTATTTTTGTCTTGAGGGCTATAAAAATATTTGCTCAATTTAAATTTTGCCAACTAAATCCAAACCGGGTTTAAGGGTCTTTTTGCCAGGCTTCCAGCTTGCTGGGCAAACCATTCCTTTGTGTTCTCTAACAAATTTAGCTGCCTGAAGTTTTCTTAATAATTCTTCCACCGAGCGACCAATAGAATTATTATGCATTTCATAAGCCACCAATTTCCCGTCAGGATCAATAATAAAGCTTCCTCTTAAAGAAACACCTTCCTCCTCAATATAGGTGCCAAATTCCTTACACAATCTTCCCGTTGGATCAGCGACCATAGGAAATTTAATTTTTTTGATGGTTGGCGATTGATCATGCCAAGCTTTATGAACAAAAACCGTATCCGTACTGATACTTAAAATTTCGGCTCCCAATTTTTTAAACTCTTTATAATATTCAACCGCTTCTTCTAATTCTGTCGGACAGATAAAGGTAAAGTCCGCTGGATAAAATATCAAAACCAACCATTGCCCCTTATAATTAGAAAGTTTAATTTTCTTTATTTCCTCGTTTTGAAATGCTTCAAAAGGCAAATTAGCGACTTCGAGTTCATAAATTTTTTGATTAATTTTTACCATATTCTTAATCTTTAGACCTCAAATAAAATTAATAGTTCTTTTATTTTGCAGTGTTTTATTTTTGCATCTTCGGCAAAAACCATAAAAAATTAGATGACAACCTTGAATTTTGCCAAATACCCTTCCTTTCATTTCTATAAACTTATTCATGGCATCATATTCTTCACGAACGTCGGAAATATCGAAAATCTTATCACACTCCCGGCAAACAAAATGAGCATGAGGAGATATATAGCCGTCATAATGAGAAACTTTAGAAAAAATTTCCAAAATTTCTCCTTTATCTGCCAATAAATTAAGATTGCGATAAACCGTTCCTCTACTAATTTGAGGGAGTTTTTCCTTTACCGACCTATAGACTTCTTCGGCTGTTGGATGAGTTTTTACTGATTTTAAAAAGTCCAAAATGGCTTTCTTTTGACAGGTATTCTTCTCTATTGATCTTTTCATTATTCTAGTAATTATTCCTAATTAGATTATAGTCTTATTTTTAAACTTTACCAAGAGGATGTCTGTGGATAACTTCCTCGCAAACTGTACTTTGCAAATAACCCGACCGCTTCGGGTTATTAATAAAAACAGTTTTTGATTTTATATTTTCGGACCAAGAACTAGCGGGAATTAGATTAAATCTCTCTTTTTTTCCTCAAATTCTTTTTTATCAATTTCGCCTCGGGCGTAGCGCTCTTTCAAAATATCCATGGCAGATTTTTCTTCTCTCTTTTTATTTTGATTAACAAGCCATCTAATTAGAGCTATTAGCCCAATAACCACCAAAATCCAAAACAAAACCATAAATAACCAGCCGAGACCAAAGCCAAACCAGCCCATGGGGCAGTTAGAAAAATTCCACATCATAGTATTTTTATTATTAATTTCGGATGGGCTCGACCAGCCGCCCATCATGTACCTCATTATTGACAGCATATTTTCAGGCAACGATGTATTTGTTTCACAGCCCGACATTCTTTTACCTATAGCAATATGCATCTGCTCTTCACCTTCTTTGCCGTGCATTTGTATCATCATAGCATTCATTGAAGCATGCGCCTCGCCCGTCATTTGTCCCATAAAATATTCACCGAGTTTACTAAAATCCTCGTCGCTTAAATTTTCACAACTTAAATTTTTTGATTGTAATTTTTCCCAAATTTCTTTTCCTTCTTGCTCTTCAGTTTTTATATGAGGCAAAATTTCTTCCCAATCAGAACCAGAAATATTTAACTGCTTTTCGGTATTTAAATCACCATTTCTATAAAAATTGCCATCACCCATCATTTGAGCCTGCGCCTTGCCCAACAAACTAAATCCTAAAAACAAAACTAATAAAATAATAAATAATTTCTTCATTTTTTTATTTAATTTCCGACCTTTTTATCCTAAAAACTTTTCAAATTTTTGATACCAAGTTTTTTGGCTTAAATAACCATCCAAACCATAAAATCTTCCGGCTTTTATCGCAATAAATAAAATTAAAATAAAAACATAAACAATATGGTCATCAACAATAAAACTATTGGGATTAGGCTTTGGAAACGGAAGAACAAAATAATAAAGAAGCATTAAAATAATTCCTAAAAAAGAACTTAGTCTTACAAAAATTCCCAAAATTAAAGATAAACCAAGTAAAGTTAATCCCCATGCATTCAAAAAATTAACTATTGGTAAAATTTGAGGATTAGAAAACCAGCTATAAAAAGAAACAAAATTTTTAGCGCTCATTAAATAACCTTTTGCCGACCAAGAAGGATTTAAAACCTTGGTAATACCGGCATAAAAATAAATCCAACCCAAAACCAATCGTAAAAATAAAAAACTTAATTTTATATTTTTCCCATATTAATTAAAATTAAATTTGACCTTTTTCATTAGTATAGCATTAATTGCCACAATAATCGTTGATAAACTCATAAGCGCGGCAGCCATAGCCGGCCCCAAAACAATTCCCTCCCACGCTAAAACTCCGGCTGCCAAAGGTATAGCAAAAACATTATAACTAGTTGCCCAAATTAAATTTTGAACCATTTTTTTAAAAGTAAATCTTGAAAGTTTTATGATTTTTACAACATCTAATGGATTGTTTTTAACTAAAATAATCCCCGCGGATTCAATTGCCACATTTGTTCCCGCGCCAATTGCCACACCAACATCCGCTTGCGCTAAAGCAGGCGCATCATTGATACCATCGCCAACCATCATTACTTTTAGTCCTCTTTTTTGAAGCTCTTTAACTTTTAAAACTTTATCTTGAGGCAAAACTTCGGCAAAATATTCATCTATTTTTAATTCTTTTGCCACTTTTTCTGCCACCTCTTTTTTATCGCCAGTTATCATTGCGGATTTAATTCCTAATTTATGAAGCTCTAAAATAGCTTTTTTAGATTCTTCTCTAATTTCATCTTCTAAAACCAAAACCGCTAAAATATTTTTGCTTTCATCAATTAAATAATTAGTTGTCCCAACTTCATTTAACTGAAAATTAATTTTAAGTTCTTTTAACAAATTCTCGCCACCTAAATAGTAAGAATTATTTTCTATTTTACCGCTTACGCCCCGCCCCGTTAAATTTTTAAAATCTTTAACCTCTAAAAGAGCAATGTTTTTTGCTTTGGCTTCCACTAAAATACCTTGAGAAATAAAATGGTTTGAATATTGGCTTAAAGAAGCTGCGATTTGCAATGCTTTTTCTTCTGATAATTCCTTTAAAACTTTAATGTTTTTTATTTTAAATTGGCCTTTGGTTAAGGTTCCAGTTTTATCAAATAAAACAATGTCAATTTTTCTGGAAAGCTCAAGTTGAATCCTATTTTTAATTAAAAATCCATTATGAATTGCTAAGGTTGTAGAAATAGCAACAACCAAAGGCACTGCCAATCCTAAAGCATGCGGGCAAGAAATAACAAGCACGGTCACCAATCTTTCTAAGGCGATGCCAAAATCTTTTTGAATTAAAAGCCAAAAAATAAAACTTAAAAAGCCGACGCCAATTGCAATAAAAGTTAAATATTTAGCAAAAACATCCGCTAAAATCTGAAGGCGCGATTTTGATTTTTGCGCGGATAAAATCAATCTTTTAATACCAGCTAAAAATGTTTCTTCGCCTATTTTTAAAACTTTAATTTTTAACATTCCGTCGCCATTAATTGTGCCCGCAATCACTTCATCGCCGATATTTTTTATCACTGGTTTTGATTCGCCGGTAATCATACTTTCATTAACCTCAGAACTGCCTTCAATTATTATGCCATCAGCCGGAATCTTTGAACCGGGTCTGATAAGCAAAATATCGTCTTTTTGAATTTGATCCAAAAAGATTGTTTCTATTTCATTATTTATTTTTATTCTTTCCGCGCTGTCTGGTAAAAGTTTTTCAATTTCCCTTAAAGACCTTTGGGCTTCTGAAACTGATTTCATTTCAAAATAATGACCTAAAAGCATAATCACAATCAAAGTGGCAAGTTCCCAAAAAAACTCATGACCAAATTTAAAAATAAGAGCAGAAACGCTGTAAAAATAAGCAGCAGAAATTGCCAAAGCAATTAAAGTCATCATCCCTGGATTTTTTGCTTTTATTTCTCTTAAAGCGCCTAAAATAAATACCCAACCGCCATAAAAGAAAACAATTGAAGCTAAAATTAAAATCACAAAATCAAGACCCACAAAGGTTGGCAATTGAATTTTTGTAAGTTTTACAAAAATATCCGAATAAAAAACAATCGGCAGGGTCAAAACTAAACTTAACCAAAATTTTTTTAGAAAATCTTCGGCCCGATGACCAGCGTGTTTGCTAAATTCTTTCTCATTGTGATTTTTATTTTGCTGATGATCATTATGATCATTTTCTTCTTTTATTTTTTGACTCACCAAATCCATCCCGCACATTGAGCATTTGCCGGGATAATCCTGCGGTTTGATGCATCCCATCGGACAAATATATTTAATTTTTTTATCTTGATTTTCCATTGTTTTGATTATCTCCTATAGCGTGTTTAATAATTTCTAAATTACCCCGAAGGAGTCGCTTCGCGACCAGACGGGGTAAACAACTTTTGTGTTTTTTGCACCAAGATTCGCATTTTCTTGCCAATTCTTTTCTTTGATATTTTAATCCGCATTCAGGACAAAAATATATTTTATTTGTATTCTTTTTCATTTTAAATCTATACACCACAACTCCCGCCTCCTTGATATTGAACCGGCGTAATTTCCCGAACAATTTTTTGAAATCCCGAAGCGCTTGAATAATTAAAACCTAAAATTTCTTTAGGATTAGCGTTTTTCCAATTAATACCTTTTGATTTTAAATATTCGGCAATCGTTAAATAAGTATCCGGGAACCAATAAGCATTTACTTGTAAAGCAATTTTATACATTTCATCTTCTGAGGCGCCGTTTGCGGCTAAAAGCTCTAAAAGTCCGAGCATTGCCATTCCGTGATTGCAGTCAGGAAAATAAGTAGAATTATTGCAACAAGGCCGATAAATATTTTTTGAAACACGTTCTACTTTCTTTTGTTCTTCCTCTCCTAAATTTATAAATTTATGCGCGCTATAATGAAGCATTTGATTCCCTTTTGCCAAAGTCCACCCGCCAGTAGAAGCAAAGCGCGAAGGATCTCCGCCGTATTTCGGATCAGTCATTGGACCATTCTCCAAAATTGAATTTTTATTCCCAAAACCAAAAGCCCAAAGCAAATTTAAAATTATTCCTGAATTTTGCGGAGTAATAACCAAATTGCCATTATCCGTTCCGTATAAAAGTTTCTTTGTTTCTTCGTCTAATCCCCCGCGCGATTCATAAAGTTTTTCAAAACTAATAGGATCAATCACCCCCGCTTCAATCATTTGTTTACCTAAAGAACCCCACCTAAAAGGCAAAACCAAAGAATCGGGTAAAACTTCTTTTTCTAAAGACAACCGCGCCTCATTTTTCGAAACTGATTGAACCTTATTATTTGAATCCGCCTTGTTTTTGGATAAATTTTGAGAATTATTTAAAAATAAAAGCCACAAAGCAATAATAACCAAAATTGTTAAAACAATATTTAAAACCGATAATTTAGAAGCGTTTTTATTTTCTTTTAATTTATTTTCTAAATTCTGCTCCGTATTATTTTGTTTTGTATTATTTTGTTCCATATTTTTAACAACAGTTTTTTAATTCTTTTTTAATTTCTTCGACCTTTGATTTTTTTAATTCTTTTCTATTTGAAATAAAAACAAAAGTTAAAATAAAATTAACTAAAAACCCGGCGCTTAAAATGAACCACCACTGGTTAATTAAAGCCAAAGCGGTTAAAAAACCTGTGGGAGCAAAAATAAATTTGTAAAGAAAAACTTTTTGCGGATTTGATATTTTTTCGGATAATTTCGAAGCCAGTCCACTAACTGAACCGCCCATAAGTAAACCAAGTAAAACTAAATTTACCTCGTATCCCAAAAAATAAATTAAAAGCATCCACAGCCAAGTAAGCATCACTCCGCCGCAAATCGGACAAATTTGTTTTTCAAAAATCTTATTAAACAAAAAAACCAATCCGCCAAAAACAAAAATTGAAATAAAACTTAAAACAGTCATCTTGTTAAATTAAAAAAATTAAAAGACCTAAAAGTATCATAATAATTCCGGAAATAAGACGCATATTTTTTCTTTCCTCTATTTGCCAAGCTTTAACTTTATCCAAAAGCGCGCGATTTGAAGCAATTAAAAGAATAACAATTAATGGCAAAATAAAAATTAAATTATACAAAACTAAATAAATTACTCCGCGCAAATAAGTGGAGGTATCATGCAGTAATCCCAAAACCATTAAATACGGTCCTCCGGTGCAAGGAAATTCGCACAACCCAACCAAACCTCCCAAAATAAAAGCTCCCGCTAAAGATAATTTAGACATTACTTCGGCAATTTTTTGATGCGCAAAATGAGGAATGCGAAGTTTTATTGGAAAATTTGGCCAAATTTCATTTATGACATTAACCAAACCTAAAATAATTAAAAGAGTTGCGCCTAATTTTCCCATAAAATGCGGGGTATTAAACAAATGCAGGGCTTGTAAAATTCCCAAACCAATTAAAAAATAAACCAAAAAAAGCCCCGCAATATAAGTTAGACCGATTACTAAGATATTTGATCTTAATTTTCCCAAACTAAACAAAAAAGCGATTGTTAAAATTAGAATAGAAAAAGCGCAAGGATTGATGCTATCGACTAAAGCTGAAATTATAACTAATGGTAAAAGAAGTTTTCCGCCTCCGCTTAAATTCCAAGTAAGCTGCGAGCTAAAGTTGGTTGATTTAAAAATCCACGCCCCAAAGACCAAAATTGCAAAAAATATAGTTAAACTTAATAATTTCTTATTCATATTTTTAAGGCGTGACATAAGCTGAAATGTCCAAATTTAAAATATTTTCTCCGGATTCGTTTTGAATAAAAACTCTGCGGTTAATTTTTCCGATGCCGGCTGGTCCGTGAGCGGCGGGATTAAAAACTACTTCTATTTGCGCTTCCTCGCCAGAATTTAATGTTTCGTTAATGCTCGGAATAAATCCGTGACCCGGCATTCCAAACGGCCCAAATTCTTTTCCATTTTTAATTAAAGAAGCTTCGGTGCACATACAAGAAGTATAAATTTTCCCCATAGTTACCGGATAATTGTTTTCGTTTTTAATCGTAAAACTATGTTCTACTTTTCCTCTAGACATTGAAATTGTTCCGAAATCAAAACTTTTTTCCAAAGAAAACAAAGAGCTTGCCGAAATTGTGTTGTTTAAAGAGATGCTTTTTCTTTGCGGATTTCCCAAATAAACAATAAAACTTAAAGCAATAACAATAATCAAAATTAATAAAATTGTATTTTTATTCATTTTATTTTTGAGATAATTTTGTGACCTTTAAAATCTCTTGAACCATTTCTTGTTTCCTTTTTTCATTTTTTGTTGCCATTGCCGACTTAAAGCATGTATTAAGGTGATTCTCCATTAACATTTGATGAGCAGATTTTAAAAGTCCAATTACCGCCAAATTTTGCTGCATAATATCAATGCAGTATTCATTAGCTTCGACCATTTTGATAATTTTGGATAATAGGCTCTGGGCCTTTTTGAAATTAATAAGTGTGTTTTCTTGCCTCCTAGCAAGCATAACCTTTTGGGTAGTCATATTTTTTGAAAAATTTAATAATTATTACTTATCCATACCCCGACCATAGGTATAGATACATTATACCAAACAAGAAATTCTTGGCAACTGCTTTCTACCTTTCCCTATTTTTGACTCTAGTTCTGGCTTGCCTTTATCAATTTTAAAAACGCCCCAAGACGGGGCGCAGCCAAAACTTTGGAGGTGTTTGCTAGAAAAGGCTGGAGCTCATTTCCGAGAAAACCTCGACTAATTGCCGCCCGCAGGCGCGGCAATTCCGCTCAGCGGCTTGCCTGCTTGGGCTTCGCCAAGATTTTTCGGCGGAAAATTGTTTATATTTAATCGCCTTTGCCCCCACACCAAAATTTGGTGTAGGGGCTTGTCCAGCTTCGCCCCGTTAGATAAAGCCCGTGAGTTCGTTATCTAACGGGGTAAGCCCAACGCAAGCGACACAAAGGAAATCCCTTTTGTATTTATGAGACTTTTAATTTTTGATACCATAGTAATATAATACTTAAAATACTTAATTTTAATACTTGTTATATTGATTATAGTATTCCATTACTATGAGCGCAGGCAACAATTCAAAAATTGCAGACAATATTAAAAAATATCGAAACAAACTTGGTATTTCGCAAGACAAACTCTCAAAACTTGCCGATGTTACCTATAACACGATCATCAAGATTGAATCGGGAGTAAATGAGAAGTCAACTATTGAAACCCTATCTAAAATCACTAAAGCGTTAGGCGTAGGCGTTGATAACTTGATTAAATAATCCCATGATGCAGCAACTTTCCTTGCCCGCCGAAGCCTCGGCGCAGGCGGGATGGCATACCAAAACAATTCCCGAAATTCTTGCGGTACTTCATTCGCGTGAATCTGGCTTAACGACAGAAGAAGCAACGATACGTCTCAATAAATACGGCCTCAATAAACTTCCCGAAGGGAAGGTAGACAGCCTCCCCATTATTTTTTTACGTCAATTTCAAAGTCCGCTGATTTACATTCTTCTTACGGCAAGCATGGTTGTTTTTGCGACGGGAGAAACCGTAGACGGATCAATCATTCTTGCCGTGCTTTTCTTCAACGCTATTGTTGGGACAATCCAAGAAGGCAAGGCGCAAAATACACTTCGGACGCTCAAGAAATTCGTGGAGACAAAAGCGACCGTGATCCGCGAAGGTAAAGAACTCATTATCTCCGACAGCGAAGTGGTGCCCGGCGACATTATCCTTTTGCAAGAAGGCGAAAAAGTGCCGGCAGATGCCCGAATTATTGCGGCTACAAATCTCAAAATTGACGAGGCGGTTCTTACTGGCGAATCGGAACCGGTGCATAAAATTTCGGATGTTTTGCCTGCCCGCCGAAGCCTCGGCGCAGGCGGGGAAAAAGCTGACTTACCTACAGCGGAACAAAAAAACATGGTTTTCAAGGGCACGCATATTCTTGCCGGAAACGGCAAGGCAATTGTGATAGCAACGGGTATTGAAACAGTAATTGGAAAAATCTCCAAAGAGATTGCGGCGATTGATACCGAAATTCCCTTAAAGACCAACATTCGTTATCTTTCACGGCTTATTATTATCACCGTCGCCAGTATCAGCGCTTTGTTGTTTTTGCTTGGCATTGTTTCTGGAAAAACTGTAAGAGAAATGTTCACTACCGTGGTTTCGCTTTCGGTCTCAATTATCCCCGAAGGACTTCCGATTGTAATGACCCTCGTTTTGGCAACGGGCGTATGGAGGATGTCAAAGCGCAATGTCTTGGTAAAAAAACTTCAGGCCGTGGAAGCATTGGGACAAGCTCGTATTATTGCTGTGGATAAAACAGGCACCATCACCAAAAACGAGATGGCAATCCAAAAAGTGTATGTGGACGGGAAATTTTTTGATGTTAGCGGAGTTGGTTATGAACCAAAGGGAGAAATCAGATACGAAAATAACATTATCGATCCGCTAAATCACCCCGAACTTTTGTTTGCGGGAAAAATTGCCGCTTTTTGCGCCAATGCTCGCGTGATGTTTTCTGAAGAAGAAAAAGTATGGCGCATTGCCGGCGATCCGACCGAAGCGGCAATGTTGGTGCTTTCCAATAAACTCGGTTTTCACAAAGATGATTTAGAGCGAGAGTCGCCGCTAATTAGCGAAATTCCATTTGATTACAAACTTAAGTATCATGCGACGATCCACCAGCAGGACGGCCAAAAATTTTTATCTGTCGTTGGCGCGCCGGAGATAATTCTCGGTCTTTCGCAAAAAATATGGCGCGCCGGAAAAAGCCAACATCTATCGAACGAGGAAAAACAAAAATTAGAATCTGTCTTTCTCTCTATGTCGCAGGAAGGGTTGCGGGTTGTTGCGTTAGCTGAAACTCGCGATGTGCCGGAAACACTTGCGCCCGAAGAGATAAAATCGCTTACCTTTGTGGGATTTTTCGGCATGAAAGACGCATTGCGGCCGGAAGTAAAAGAGGCTATGCAAAAAGCGGTTTCTGCCGGCATCCGAGTGGTAATGATAACAGGAGATCATAAGGTTACGGCGCAAGCGATTGCCAAAGAAGCTGGCATTTACAAAGACGGGGATATTATTCTTACGGGACAAGATATTGATGCACTCTCCGACGCTGAGCTTTCTGAAAAATTAGCCAAAACTTCAGTATTCGCGCGAGTAACACCTGAGCATAAATTGAGGATTATAAAAGCATATAAGGCGCGCGGAGAAATAGTGGCTATGACCGGAGACGGCGTAAATGACGCTCCTTCGCTTGTTGCCGCCGACCTTGGCGTGGCCATGGGGCGCATCGGCACTGAAGTGGCAAAAGAGGCCTCGGATATTGTGCTTTTGGATGATAATTTCGGGAGCATTGTGTCAGCGGTGGAAGAAGGTAGAAGCATCTACAAAACAATCAAAAAGGTTATTCTCTATTTGTTTTCAACCAGCGTCGGCGAGGTGCTTACAATCACTGGAGCGCTGTTTCTTGGCTATCCGCTTCCCCTTTTGGCGGCGCAGATTATTTGGTTAAACTTTGTAACCGACGGTTTCCTTGATGTGGCGCTGGCTATGGAGCCGAAGGAAGAAGGATTGCTCCGCGGCAATTTCGAGCGGCCTAAAAAATATCTTGTCGACAAACTTATGGCGCAGAGGATGGTTGTCATGGCTATCCCCATGATGATTGGAACGCTTTTTCTTTTCAAAGGGTATTTTGAAAATAATCTTACCAAGGCCTGGACAATTTCACTCACTACGCTCGCGGTATTTCAATGGTTCAACGCCTGGAATTGTCGACATGAATCAAAATCCATTTTCCAGATGAATCCTTTTTCCAATAAATTCTTGGCGTGGGCAACACTTATCATTATCTCACTGCAGCTTTTGGCGGTTTACCATCCGCTCATGCAAAAGTTTTTGCGCACCTCGCCGCTTGAGTTTTCAGAATGGCTTCTCATTATTCCGGTTGCCGCTTCTATTATTCTTATTGAGGAAATAAGAAAATTCTTTTATCGAAGGAGGAAGGAAATATGAATCCCGTTAGAAATCTGTCAACAATTCAGTATAAACATTTATTAGATAAAAGAACTATTTTTTTATAGGTCGAGCGTTTTAAGTATAGAAAAATTTTCCAGAAAATTTTTCTGCGAAGGATTTCTAACGGAATGAATATAAAAATAGGATTCAAAAAAGCAATCGGCATTCTCTTAATCGTTATTGGTTTACTGGCTCTGGTTACGCCTTTTACACCTGGCTCGTGGCTGATTTTTGTTGGCCTAGAGCTTTTTGGTTTTAGAACATTATTTTGGGATAAAATAAAATCACGGTTTCAAAAATATACCCTAAATAAACAAAATAAAATAAAAAGAATTATTTTCATTATCGTAATAACCCTTGCCTTAATTTCTTTTGTCCTGCCGCTTGCGATGGGATATTAGTGTCCGCCGAAAAAATCTTGGCGAGACCCAAGCAGGCGAGCCGCTGAGCGGGATTGCCGCCCTGCGGGCAGCAATTAGTCGAGGTTTTCTCGGAAATGAGCTCCAACTTTTCCCAGCAGACACCACCAAATTTTTGGTGGACCCGGGGAGAATCGAACTCCCGACCCGGCAATGCGAATGCCGTGTAATACCACTTTACGACGGGCCCCTAGTCAGCTAAATTTTAACTATTTTAACGCTTTTTTTCAAATTATAGCTTTACCGAATCTAATCAAAAAAGTAAAATCGCCGCACAAATTTTCTAAAGAGACATTATAAAAAAACCCCGTTTTTTTAACGGGGCTAATTTGAATCCCTCCCAACATATTACTGCCCTCATTTATTTTTCTTACTAATAACCATTACTGATTAAAGCTCAGTCTCTGGCAATTATCATTATGGAATTATAATCTGCCCAATACCTCTCAAACCTACGGGGCTATTTGCTCTTTTTTTTCTTCCGCCCAGGGCCAGGGGAAAGGATTTGGTGTCGGTTTAATTTACACCTCCACCGCTTCCACCGCTTCGCCGTCTCGCTTCATCTAAAAGACGGTTCATTTCCTCTTCGTTTAGGCCTAACTTTTTCCCCATCTCTTCGTCTTCCCGGCTGCCACCAAACCGAAATTCAAGAGATGGTTTCAGATCGTCCATTTCCCTTTCGCCGGAAGCCAATAAAGTTACAGCTTCAATTCTCACGGTTACAGCACCAACGGCATAACCGAAATTCCTCAACATCCTTCTGTTAATATTGTCCAAACTCTCTTGAAATGCTTCACCTTTCAATCCTTCATTAAATACTCCGATCACTAATTGAACTACTTCTGTCAATAAGTTTATAAATTCTTGATT
>Ga0078972_1010318_pt1 | contig 17558 bp, 14 predicted proteins | sample YelNatPaOPGAMG01_FD_67568 | JGI IMG/M metagenome (GOLD analysis project Ga0078972, IMG submission 67568) | Hot spring thermophilic microbial communities from Obsidian Pool, Yellowstone National Park, USA - OP-RAMG-01 (SPADES assembly) (version 2) | ecosystem: Environmental > Aquatic > Thermal... | reverse complement strand
AATGGCCTGCGCTAAAGCCAAGGAGATGGAATAGTTGTCCATCGGCAGATGATGGACGTACTCCCGAAAATAAATGGAATAAGTGGCCCAAGCCTCTATCCCTAAAACCGCGATCAACAGGGCCACCATGAGCTCTCTCCAGGGCCGGCGCCACCTCCAGCGCCACTCCAAGCGCGGCAAGCCATCGGCAGTGATCAACACCCGCATCTCCCGCGCTGGCTGGGGAGGATGCACCTCGGCCATCCGCCTCCTTACCAGGGTCAGGGCAATGGCCGGCAGAAGCATTGCCGCCGGCAACGCGCCGATGGCCCGGATGGCGTTGGGCACTTCGTGGGGGAAGGCCAGCGAGAGGATGGTCGGTAGGAGCATCACCCCTAGCGAAGCGGGCACGGTGAGATTATACCCCCAGCGCCAGCGCCAGAGCGTATAGGCCACCCCCAACACGAAAAGCACCGCCGTAAAGAACCCCAACTCGCGCAGGAAGGGCACGTTGGCGATGAACACGCCATCGCCAGTATGGTTGAACATCAGCAGGGCCTTGCTCGTCGTCTGTAGGAGCGTGCCCAGGATGTCCTTTGGCAGGGGTTGCTCCAAGCTGGTGATGCGCGTGGCCGCGCGAAAACCATAGCTCAAGGGTTGTTCATAGGCATAGCGCGCCAAGGGGATGTACACGAAGACGGCCACTGCTACGAGCAAGAACACGTTATCCCAATCGGCCAGGAGCGCGCGGCCTCGGCCTACGAGGAAGCGCGTCAGGAGCACTAACACGACCCAGAAAGGCACGACCATGAAGGCCGGGTAGGTATACAGGCCCAGCCCCAGGCAAAGGCCCGCAAGGGCGTAGAACCAGCGCCGCCGGGTCCTTAGCCCGCGCACCAGGAAATACCAGACCAAGGCGACCAGCGGCGGCACGGTAGAGGCGCGATAGCCCACCCGACAGAGGATGATATGCCAATGGCTGATGCTCAGGAAAAAGGCCGCCCAAAGCCCGACCTCGCGGTTGAAAAGCTCCTTGCCCAAAAGGTAGAGGATGGGCAAAGTGAACACCCCGACCAGCGAAGCGGACATCTTGATCGTGGTATGGCTCAGCCCAAACAGGCGACAGAAGGGGGCCGCCAAATAGAAGAAGAGCGCCTCGCGCCCCGGAAAAGAAGGAAAGAAGATGAGGAACTCGTGACGCAGGATCAGGCGGATGTTGTTATAGTTGTGGGGCAGGTCGCAGCCCATCTCCGCCGGGATGAGGTCGATCTTGTACAGGCGATAAAAGGCCCCCAGGAGCATGATGCTCAACAGGGCGAGGTGATGCCAGCTAACCACAAGGCCGGAGGAGGAGAACCTCTTCTCCCCAGGTGCTTGCTCGGCTTTAGGATGGGCATCGCCGAGCCAGGCAGCGAGGCCCAAAAGCGCTAGGCCTGCCCCCCAAAGGGCGGTGGCGTCGGGCCGGAAGAGGTTGCCATGGAAACGGGGAAAGGCCAGCACGCCCAGGATGGCCGCTGCCAAGATCAGCAGCCAGCGCAGAGGCCGCTTGCGCTCGGCAGGCTCCGCCTCCATTGCCTCCAGTGCCTGAGGACCATACAAGGCCACAAAGAGGATCGCCGCCAACGCATAGAGCCAGGCCGCTAGGCGGGGGCCGGCCTCAAGCCTGTCCCTATGATCCAACAGATACTGGGCATAGACGGCCCCCGCCAGGCATACACCTGTCAAGAGCCCAACTCGCCTCTGTAGCGCCCCGGATAGGAGGGCGCACACGTTGCGAAAGCCGCGAAAAACCTGCGCCCCTTTGACGCTCATCCTAGCACCCCATAAAAGTAGCCGCGCCACCCTGGCGCGCAAGCGACCTCTCGCGACAAGATGCCGCGCCTACCAGCCTTCGCCCCTTTCGTTTCTTCTGCCCCCTCGTCGTCCATCAATCGGCCTCATAAGCGACAAAGAGCACCTGGCCATTCTTGTTGCGAAACTCCCGCAAACGCCCCGTGGGATAAAACCGGCGCACCACGTCCAGCTCGCCGAGGCGCTCGGGTAGAAAGACGAACACGGCCTTGCGCTCGGGGTTCACAAAGGCAACGCTATCCGTGATCGGCTCGGTTACATCCGTGCCCACGATGCCTCGGGCGATGAAGGGGATGGTCGCATGGCCGTAATACATACGCGGCGCGCCGAAAAAGTAGCACTGATACTCCGGCCCTAAAGCCTTAAGGTATTTGCCCATACGGTCGGCCACTTCTGTATTGACCCCGGCGAACTCGTGCGCCGGGGTATACCGGGCAAAGTAGAAATGCGCGCTCTGGTAGCTGGTCAAAAGCACCAGGGCCAGCGAGAGGATGAGAGCCGTAGAGCGCGGCTGCTCGAGGGCCAACTGGATATACGATGAGACTTTGACCATGCCCAAGACCATACAAATGACCACTGGCGGGATGGCCAACACCAGGCGCGGGCTGGTGGGCGGGTTCTCCAAGAGCGCGCCGCCGAAGAGGATGACCAACAGGAACCAGACGCACAGCAAAAAGTACTCGTGCCTGCGCCACTGATAGATGGCATAGGTCAAGCCAAAGACGAAAAAGACCGAGGGCAGAAATTGTAAAAGCGGGATCCCCGGATGATACCAAAAGGTAGGGTCGGAAAAGAAGTTAAAGGCCAAGGCCGCCTTGAGAAATTGCCCGAGAAAAATGCTCAAGGTGCTTCGCCCCGTCGCCTGCCGCTGTTGTTCCACCCATCCTGAGGGAAAGATGCCCATAGAGTTCCAGCGAGCCATCATGTCGTTGGGATGGGTGCGGAAAAAGGAGAGCAAGGGCAAAGCGATAACCAGGGCGACGAGGCCGCAGATCACCAGGTAAACCAGGTGATCGCGCAGGAAGCCCGGCTTGCTGAAGAGGCAGTAAAGCACATAAACAAACAGGATGATGGGGATCAATCGGGCGCCCATATAGAAATAGACCGCCAAACCGCCAAAGACGCCCGCGGCCAGCATGTGGCCCAGGCGTTTTTCCTCTATCCCTCGGATGAAAAAGTAGAACACTCCCAGAGCGAAGAAAGGGTCCCAGATATTATTGATCGCCAAGCGCCCAAAGTGGATGGCGTAATGATAGAAGGCAAAGGAGATGGCCGCGAGGAGCGCTATCCAGCGCCCGTAAAAGCGGCGTGCCAGCAAGTAAAGCAAGATGACCGTCGCCGCCGAGATAAGAGCCGAGGGAAGGCGAAGCGCCGCGGTGGTGATGCCGAAAAGGCGCAAGAAGGCGGCCTGTAGGAAGAAATAGAGGGTCGGATGGGAAAGCCAGCCGGTAACAAAGGGGCTGGTCCGCCGACCTTCAAGGACTGCGATGGCCTCCAAGCCCATCTCGGCCTCGTCGCCGGAGAGGACGAAGGGGATCCCTTCGCGGTTGATGCCTCGCAGGAGGAAGGTGATCACGGCGATGAACAGCACTAGCACCGTCTCGGGGCCATGTCGGCGCAAGGCACCCAGACCTCTCTGTAGCCACTCTGGAATTCCCCCCCAATCCACGAACGCGCCCACGACAAGGGCGATGCTTATAACCCACAGGGCGAGCAAATCCCAGAAAGGCTTATCGCCCGGACGCGAGCCGGATGCGCTCGTCACGTAGAGGATCATCGCCAACCCCATGAGCAAGACGACGAGCCGGAGGCGACTGCATCGTAGGGCCTGCCAGAGTTCCTGCCACAGATTGGGCCACCCCGGCCCTTCCTTGCGCCGTTGGGGTTCAAGGGCGGCGCTGACCGAGACGAAGAGGGCCATGGCCAACAGATAGAGGACGATGCCATCCCACATAAAGGAGCGCTTGTGGGCGAAGTAGTATTGGCCCAAGACGGCCAAGGCGATGGAGAGGATCAGCAGGATCAGGATGCGCCGCCTTACCTTGGGTTCCATGCGCTCAGACCTTTCGCGCCTTGATAGCGATATTCACGAAGGTATGCTTGCTGGCAAGACGTTGCTCTTGATTGAAGGAATCAACCCAGTTCAAAAGGGCCAAGACCCAATTGATCGGGTTCAGGTAGGGGCGGGTTTGAAACCAGCCTCGGCTGTTCTCCGCGCCGCGGAAGCGGTGCGTGGATTTACTGATGAACTCGGGCAAGAGGTTGTGTTCGATGAGGCCCTTGCCAATCGTATAGACGAGGGTTTGGGTGCCGGGGAAGCAATAGTGAGTCAGCTCCTCTAGGCGCTCAACCACGAACCCGGCACGCTCCACTACCTCCCGGACCTCTTGAGGCTCGTAGAGCCGCTCGTGGTTAGCCCAGATGCCCGCAAACGGCCCACGGCGTATCGGCTGCCCCCAGAGGCCCTCGGCCAAGCGATTAATCGGATCATACCAGTAGGGATAGTGTCGGTGGGGCACCGTCACGGCCAGTATACCCCCCGGCTTCATCACCCGCCAGACCTCTCGCAGCGCCGCACCGTCGTCCTTGAGGTGTTCCAACACCTCGGACATCAACACTCGGTCAAAGCTCTCCGCAGCAAAGCTCAGGTGATGGATATCCCCCCGCAGGAGGGCGATACCCCGCCCGGCAAGGTGAGCTTGGGCGTAGCGCAGGGCCTTTTCCTCATAGTCCAAGCCATACAATCGCACCGGGAAAAGTTCGGAGAGGACCAACAGGTAAAAGCCCATCCCACAACCACAATCCAGGAGTGTCTGCCCCGGTTCAAGCTCTAGGTAAGAGAGCATGGTGCGCACGCGACGCTTATAGGCCACGTCTGACTCGTTGCGCAAGAGGGTATCCAGCCTGTTCGCTTGCTCCCGGTTCAGCGACGAGTACCGCATGGCTCGCCCAGCTCCTGGCCCTTCAGGCCCTCCTACACCATACTCTGCAAGAGGCGCTCATAGGCCGCGATGGACTTGTTGGGGTCAAAGATGGCGCGAATGCGCTCCTGGGGCACCAGGTATTTTTCGCGCTCTCGCAGAACTTGTAAAAGGCCGTCGGCCAAGGCCCGCTCGTTGCGCGGCTCGACCAACAGCCCTTGCTGTGTAACCCTCACCACTTCCCTCGCGCCAGGGATGTTGGTGGCCACGACGGGCGTCCCGCAAAGCATGGCCTCAATCTGCACGCTAGGGAAACAATCCGTGCGGCTTGGCAGGGCGAATACGTCACACATAGCGTAAAAGTTGGCCAGCTTCTGGGGGTCGGTGATCAAACCCAGCATGACCAAGTGCTCACGATTGGCCTCCACCAAATGTTGCCAACGCTCAAAGAAGCGCTCATAGGCCACCCGATGATCGCCAGCATAGACGAATTTCACGTTGGGCATGCATCCCAAGACCAACGGGATGGCCTTAAGGAGGTAGTCAAAGCCCTTCTCCTCCACAAAACGGCCGGCAAAGCCCACCAACTTGGCCTTATCCAACCCCAACTCATTGCGCCAGGAGGCCACTGCCTCCGGATTGGGCCGAGGGATCTCCACCGGGGGATAGATGGCCACAACCTTTCGCCGGTGAGGGCGAAGGTAATCCGATTGATCGGCATAGTCTTGGCTATGAATACTGATCACATCCGCGATCTCTGCCCCCCTATCTTGCATGAAGCCGACTGTCAGCTGCACGAAACGATCCCACAAGCCCGAGGGCATCACCAGATCGCCGTGATGGGTCATCAACATCTTTTTGCCCGCGCGATGGGCCAGCATGCCCACCAACCAGGTTTCCAACATTGGCGTGTGCACTTGAACCACATCGTGCTCGCGCACCAGGCGATCGACCACCGGGATAAAGCTGGGCATCACCTGCCCACGGCTCAAGCGAAAGGCGGAGGGTAAACGCACGATGTGCACACCGCGATGCTCCTCTTCAAGGGGCAAATCGCGGCGAAAGCGGGAGGTCACTACGGTTACCTGATGCCCCCTGGCAGCCAAGCCCTCGGCGATGCGCCGAGCATAAGCCGTCAAGCCGGTCCAATGGGGATAATAATACGTCAGCACTGTGAGGATCTTCATCGCATCTCCGTGGCATTCAGGATTGCGAAACGTCCGCAGGAGAGGGGGAACCAGCGCCCTGCAGGGCCTCTTTGCGCAGGCCCTCGTAGCTCAGGCCCTCGGCGAGAAGCCCAACCAGGCCGAAGAGGATCAGGGTGACATTGGTGAAAGCGTGCAGGCCAAAAGCATAGCCAAAGGCCCGACTCTCTCCCACGCTATAGACGGCCAGGGCCTGCACAGCTGCCCACTCAAAGACCCCCATGGCCCCCGCCGTGGAAGGCACGACCATGCTCAAGCCCGTAGCGCATAGTACCAGGGCCGCAGCCAGGAAGGACAGCTCGGCCATCCTAAAGACGGCCATAAGCAAGTAATTGAAAGTGGCATAGCCCAACCACACCAAGGCCGAGCTGAGAAATATGCCGGGAAGCAGTCGGCGCACCCTCAAGACGCCAAAACCCTCCAGCAAATTACGCAGGGCCGTCTTGACCTTGGGATGCCCGATCAAGGGGATGCGCCCCACGAAGCGCCAGACCCATTCCACACCCTTATCGCCAAAACGCGAGAGGATCAAAAGCACGATCGTCCCCGCGATCGCTGCCACGCCAAAGACCAGCCCCCCCTTGGCCACCGCCTCGGGCAAGCTCACAAAGGGAATCAACAGCACCATAAGCACGACGACCGACAAGACATCCAGCAGCCGCTCGATCAACAGGGTGGATAACGCCTGGCCGATCCCGCCGGGGATCACGCGCCCCACCAGGTAAGCGCGCACGATTTCTCCCGCTTTGGCGGGAAACACGTTGTTGAAAGCGTAACCGATGTTGACGATATGAAAGACCCGCAGTAGGGGAAGATGGCCATGGGGATACATAAGCAAGCGCCAGCGATAGGCGCGCACCCAGTTGATGAGGATGAGCAGGAAGAAAGCAGGGATCAGGTAAAGGTAGTTGGCCTGGCGGAACAGTTCCCATAGCTCGCGCCAAGAGATGCCGCGCATAGCCAGGTACAGGAAGACCAAACTGATCACCAGGCCGAGGATGAGGCGCAACCGCCTTTTCATGCTCCTCCGTGGAAACCAAGATATGCGCCAATGAGGGCAAAGACGGGCGCATTATAACATTGAAGGCCCAATCGGGCAAAGAAAACGAGGGCCAGGAGATATGCTCGCTGGCCCTCAAGGTTCGGCGCCGCAGCCTAACGACAGGCTACGAAGCTGATATCATCGGTGTACATGGCCGCGATGCCACCATAACCATTGTTAAAAGTCTCAAAGTGGATCGTGATCCGCTGCCCGCGGAACTGGAGCAACGTGGGGTATGAGGTTTCGTTGAGCTCCACATGCACCCAGTTCCTCCCATTGGTATAGGGCCAGGTGAGCCAGGTCAGGTAGTAATAACGCCCAGCCTGGTCAACGATCAGGGCATAGTCTTTATCGCTATCAGAGCCTGTGGCCTGGGTATAGTACCAGAAGCTCAAGGTCAGGTGCTCGGCCTCCGCCGGGACGTAAACGCTTTGTTTGGCGGAGGAGTAGCTATATACCGGACTGCCGCTCTCGATCCCGGTGCGCAGCGAACGCACGCCGCCATGCGCTCTCGTGGTGGAGTAGCCGGCGGTATAAGCAGTGGGCGGGAAGCTCCAGGAGGTCACCTCCGTCTCGCAACTGCCGTTGATGATCAGCTCGCGACATTCACCAGGAGCCAAGGTGGGCGTGGGCGTGACCGTCGGCGTGCGGGTGATGGTCGGCGTCCGCGTGACCGTCGGCGTGCGGGTAAGGGTCCCCACTGGCGTGTTGCTCGCCGTGGGAGTGATCGTCGGCGTCCCCGTATGTGTCGGCGTGTTGGTGATGGTCGGCGTCTCGGTTGGCGTAGGCGTCGGCGGCTGGACGACCAGGTTCTTTAGGGTCAGCGGCAAATACAGGAACGCCGGCGTATTAGTCACTGTGGGTGTGGGTGATGGCCCAGGCGTCCCCGTCTCCGTTGGCGTGGGCGAGGGCTCTATCGTTGCAGGAGTATGCGTTGGGGTGGCCGTCGCCTCTACTGTACCCGTCGGTGTGGCCGATGGCTCCGGCGTGGGCGTCTCCGTCGGCGGAGCGATCGTCGGCTCGGGCGTATCGGTCGCGGTCGGCTCCGGGGTTTCCGTCGGGGTCTCCGTCGGTATGGCAGTGGGTGCTGCTGTCACAGTATATGACCCCTCGTCCAGCGGCGTCTGGTAGATAATGGGGTTGGCAGTCTTATCAAGCAGCGATAAAACCGTGAAGGTGAGCGGCGAAGTGCCCATAGCGGTGGGGGTGAAAAAGATCGTGGCAATGATACCATCCCCTGAGAAATCCGAAGTGCCGAATATCTCGTAGACGATCTCGCCCGCCGTGTTATCGACTTGGTTCATGACCGGTGCGGTTCCGGATAAGACATCACCGGGCTGAATCTCAACGGTACCGGGCGAGCTGGGGTCAGCATCAACAACCTGAAGGATGGACGGATCGAAAGCGAGCTGCAGATCAATTGCGCTGAGGTCGGTCACGCCGCGAATGGTCACATTGACGACAAACGAGGACCCTAGAGGAACAGTCTGCGTTAAAGGATCGAAAGTAACTACCGGCAAAGACGAGGCTCGGAGCACATGTGAGCGCAGCACAGCGCAGAGGCCTAGGAGTACGAACAAGACGAGCACAGTGTGTAGGTGTGGCCGAAGCCGAAACTTGGATGCAGCTTGGTGACGACTGATCATTTCTGCCCTCTCTTCCTAAAGCTGTCAGAAGGATTGACCGTAAAGGCGGCGAACTACACAACCCACAAACAGGATATGCACAAAACGACAAACACATCCTGTGCTTCATCCTATCATGGATCGATGCACATGTCAACAGTCAAGACGTTAAAACAAGGGCTAAAGATACTGGATAATCCCGATGAAATGCGTTTCTTTGGCTTGTCACCGCAATTCGGCTATAATGGTAAGTTGGCCATCATGTCAGACGTTAGGTTTTTCATGGACGGGAGTTAGCATGGCGCACGAGTATATTTCCATTCGCGGCGCTCGCCAGAATAACCTCAAGAACATTGATCTTGACATCCCCCGTGACAAGTTGGTCGTGATCACCGGCCTATCCGGCTCGGGCAAGTCATCTTTGGCCTTTGATACCATCTATGCCGAGGGACAGCGACGCTATGTAGAATCCCTCTCGGCCTATGCGCGGCAATTTCTGGGCCAGATGGACAAGCCCGACGTGGACCACATAGATGGGCTATCGCCGGCCATCAGTATCGACCAAAAGAGCACCAGCCGCAGCCCGCGCTCTACTGTAGGCACGGTAACTGAGATCTATGACTACTTGCGCCTGCTCTATGCGCGTGTGGGCATCCCGCACTGCCCCATTTGCGGGCGTGAGATCAGCCGACAAACCGTGCAACAGATTGTAGACAGCATCTTGCAGCTGGGCGAGGGCAAGCGTATCATGATTCTGGCACCCATCATCCGAGATCGCAAGGGCGAGCACAGGCGGGTCATAGAGGATCTGCGCAAGGCCGGCTATGTGCGCGTGCGCATTGACGGCGAGATCCATGAGGTAGATGAGGATATCGTCCTAGATCGCTACAAGATGCACACCATCGAAGCCGTGGTGGATCGTTTCGTCGTACGCCATCGCTCTGACGGTGAGAGCGACTCGGATCGCAGCCGCCTCAGCGATTCGGTGGAGACGGCGCTCAAGTTAGGGGACGGGGTGGTGATCGTGAGCGTGGTCGGCGGCGAAGAGCAGCTCTTCTCCGAGAAGTACGCCTGCCCGCGCTGTGGTATCAGCCTGCCGGAGATAGAGCCACGCAGTTTTTCCTTCAATAGCCCTCACGGAGCTTGCCCGGCCTGCACCGGCCTGGGCACCAAACAAGAGCTGGATCCAGAGCGGATCGTGCCCGATCCCGAGCTCTCCCTAAACCAGGGGGCAATTGAGCCCTGGGCCAAAGCCTCAAAGGGAGATACTTACTTTTCGCATTTGCTCCAGGCCGTCGCCGAGCATTATGGCTTCTCCATGGATACCCCCTGGAAGGACCTGCGGCCTGAAGAGAAGCGTATCATCCTCTATGGCAGCGGCGGCGAGACGGTGGCAGTGCGCTATACCAACCAATACGGCAAGACGCGCATCCACGAGACGACCTTTGAGGGGGTGATCCCGAACCTGGAGCGTCGCTATCGCGAGACCACCTCGGAGAGCATGCGCGCAGCCATTGAGGAGTATATGAGCACGACCGCTTGTCCCGAATGTAAGGGCAAGCGACTGCGCCCCGAAAGCCTGGCCGTCACCGTCGGGGGCAAATCCATTTATGAGCTGACGCAGATGTCCGTCAGCCAGGCGATCGCCTTCATCCAGCAGGTTTTTGAGAACTTTTCCGAACGCGAAAAGCTCATCTCCAGACAGATCGTCAAGGAACTATTGGCCCGCTTGCGTTTCCTGGAGGATGTAGGGCTGCACTATCTGACCCTGGACCGCGGCGCGGCAACCCTCTCCGGCGGCGAGGCACAGCGCATTCGCCTGGCCACTCAGATCGGCTCACAACTGATGGGAGTGCTCTACATCCTGGACGAACCCTCCATCGGCTTGCACCAGCGCGACAACCAGCGGCTCATTGACACCCTGATCCGCCTGCGTGACCTGGGGAACACCGTATTAGTTGTAGAACACGACGAGGCCACCATTCGCGCCGCCGATCACATCATTGACCTCGGCCCCGGCGCCGGCGAGCACGGTGGTTATGTCGTGTGTCAGGGCACGTTGGAGGATATCATGGCCTGCCCCCAATCCCTGACCGGGCGTTATCTGAAAGGCGAGGCCGCAGTGCCCGTTCCCTCAAGAAGGCGCACAGGGAATGGCAAGTCGCTCGTCGTGGTGGGAGCAAGGGAGAACAACCTGAAAAACCTCACCGTGCGCTTGCCTCTGGGCTGCTTCATAGCCATCACAGGGGTATCCGGCTCGGGCAAAAGCACGCTACTGATGGAGATCATCCACAAAAAGCTAGCCCAAGTGTTGCACAAGGCCACGGCCCGCCCGGGAGAGCATGACGAGATCCTAGGGATCGCCAACCTAGACAAAGTGATTGATATCGACCAATCGCCGATTGGCCGCACGCCGCGCTCCAACCCGGCGACCTACGTGGACGTCTTTGGCCCCATCCGCCAGCTCTTTGCCTCTCTGCCCGAGGCCAGGATGCGGGGCTACCAGCCCGGGCGCTTCTCCTTTAACGTGAAGGGGGGACGCTGCGAGGCCTGCCAAGGCGCGGGGATCATCCAGATCGAGATGCAATTCCTGCCCGATGTCTATGTGCCCTGCGAGGTCTGCCACGGCAAACGTTACAACCGCGAGGCGCTGGAGATCCGCTACAAGGGGGCAAACATCGCCGACGTCTTGGATATGACCGTAGACGAGGCTTTGGCTTTCTTCCAGAATATCCCGGCCATCAAATCCAAGTTGGAGACGCTGCACGACGTAGGCTTGGGCTATATCCGCCTCGGACAACCGGCTACCACCCTTTCGGGCGGCGAGGCGCAGCGCGTCAAGCTGGCCAAGGAGCTCTCCCGCCGGGCCACGGGGCGCACGCTTTATATCCTGGATGAGCCAACCGTGGGCCTGCATATGGCCGATGTGGAGCGCCTGCTACAGGTCTTGGGCCGTCTAGTGGATGCGGGCAACACTGTGGTGGTCATCGAGCATAACCTGGACGTCATTAAGAGCGCCGATTGGATCATTGACTTAGGCCCCGAAGGGGGTGATGAGGGAGGCTGGATCGTTGCCGAGGGCACCCCCGAGGACGTGGCGGCCAACGAGCGGTCCTATACCGGGCAGTTCCTGCGTCAAGTATTGCCCGCGTTCAAGGGTGCCTCCTGTACGCCTCAGCCTGTTCCTTCCAGGGTTGCTTAAGGCACGTAGCCATCCGAATTTCCTATATGAACGGTCGTTTTAAGCCAAGACAATATTACCTATGGAACATCGGCTGCCAGATGAACCGCGCCGATGCCTATCGCCTGAGCGAGGAGTTGGAAAAGCGGGGCTACAAGCCCACGAGCCGGCCCGAGGCCGCCGATCTCATCGTGCTCAACACCTGTGTCGTGCGCCAAAGCGCCGAAGACAGGGTCGTGGGCCGCTTGAGCTCCTTGAGTTCTCTCAAGCGGCGCGGGCAAGAGAGAGCCCTTCTGGTCATGGGTTGCTTCGTGGATGACATACCGGCCCTGGAAGCGCGTTACCCCTATGTGGATGCCTTCTTCAAGCCCTCGGACATCGCCGGCTTGCTCCAGTTCGTCGAGCACTGGGAGGCCAAGCAAGGAGAATGTGCTTCATCGGGCCAGCTCCTCAAGGCGCCACAAGTCTCTGAGCTGGTGCCCATCAGTTACGGCTGTGACCACCGTTGCACGTATTGCATCGTCGCCCTCCGCCGGGGTAGGCAGCGCAGCCGGCCTATTGCCGAGATCGTAGCCGAGGTGAGCCGGTTAGTAGAGCGAGGCGCGCGAGAGATCACCCTCCTGGGGCAAAATGTGGACGCTTACGGCAGCGACCTTCCCGATCATCCCACCCTGGCCGACGTCCTCAGGGCCATCCATGATCTGGAGGGCCTCTGGCGCATCCGCTTTCTGACCTCGCACCCTAAGGATATGGCTCAGGAGATCATAGAGACGGCGGCGATGCTGCCCAAGGTCTGTGAGTGTTGGGAATTACCCGTACAATCAGGAGATAACACGATCCTACGACGTATGGCGCGGGGTTACACTGTGGAACATTTTCGCGCCCTGGTGGGCCGCATCCGCGAGCGCATCCCCTATGCGGCCATCCATACCGATATCATCGTAGGCTTCCCCGGAGAGACGGAGGAGCAATTCCAGAACACCCTGCGCCTCGTTCAGGAGATGCGCTTTGATGTGGTGCACGTGGCCGCCTACTCGCCGAGGCCGGGCACGGCGGCCAGCGCCTGGGAGGATGATGTCCCTCCAGAGGAGAAGGAGCGCCGCCGCGAGCTCATTGAACGCATACAAACCCAGATCGCTGCCGAGATCAACGCCACTTTCTTGGGCCAAGAGGTGGAGGTGTTGGTGGATGGCAAGCAGCGCGGCCGCTGGCGCGGGCGCACACGCACCGACAAGCTGGTCTTTTTTGAGAGCCCCGAGGATTGGCTGGGCCATCTGGCGCGGGTGCGCGTCACCTGGACGGGGCCCTGGTCCATGTTGGGCACTATCTCAAGCTCGACAGATTATCAGCGATCAAGATAGCGACATGCCATTTTCAGGGCAGAGAGGGATCAGGGGTCTCACTGCATGCAGGAAACCCTCTGCCGCTAGGACGGCCTGCTCCGCCTCTTGTTGTGAGACATGAACCGTGACGCCGTAATCGCCAATGCTACGCAGCTCGAACAGCCAGTTGAGCGCTTTGCCTTGATCCTTGTCCAACCTGCCGGTCTTGACAAACTTCTGATGGATATAGGCGATAACACCACTATGTTTGCCTACATCTATGCCCTCACTCAGCAAAGCGGCCGTCGCCGCATAGAAAGCCGCGTAATATGCGCGTGAGGCCGCAAAATCGTAATAACCCTTTGCCACCAACTCTTTGGCGGCCCGAAGAGAAAGCTCCGCACGCTGGAGGCTGGCGGTTATCTCTTCCATATATTGCGGGGTCATACCAGCTTGCCCTCTCTCTTGGCATTGCGGTAAAGCCGGACGCTTCCTCGCTCGTACTCGTCAAGAGGCGCCGGTTTGGCCGAGATGAGCCGCTCAGAGTCAAGCTGGACGGGATAAAGCAGATCCACAATCCGGCGGAGCTCCTCAAAATAGTCGAACGGCCCGGCTAGTAAGACGAGCAAATCGAGATCGCTAGTGGACCTGGCCCGGCCACATGCTACGGAACCGTAGAGTACCAACCCCTTGAACACTGGGCCGTAATGGCTTGCCAAGATCGCCTTGCATCTTTGGATGATTTCCTTTGTCGTCATAGGACACCTTAAGGCTTGACCCAGTCTTCGTCCTTTTCCTTATGCCCGCGAAAGATCAGCCGGAGTGGGCTGCCCTCGTACTTATAGTATTGGCGGATCTGATTCTCTAGATAACGCTCATAGGAAAAGTGCACCAGCCGCTCGTCGTTGACGAAGAAGACAAAAGTAGGCGGGTTGATTTCAACTTGTGTGCCGTAATAGAAGCGCAACTTTTTGCCGTACTTGCTTGGAGGGGAATGACGCGCGGTAGCCTCGCGGAGGATGGCATTGATCTGTTCTGTACTGAGCCGCTGCTGGCGTTGCTCGTTGACGCGCAGGGCCAAGGGCAATATCTGGCTCACGCGCTGACCCGTGAGCGCCGAGACGAAAAGCACGGGCACAAAGGGCATGAACTTGAGCTCGCGCCGTATATAGGCCTCATATTGAGATTGGGTGGAGCTATCCTTCTCCACGAGGTCCCATTTGTTGACCAGCACGATGGTGCTCTTGGCCTGCTCGTAAATGTAACCAGCGATATGCGCGTCCTGGGCCGTCACCCCTTCTACGGCGTCCAGGAGTAAGAGCACCACATCCGCGCGACCGATCGCCTTGAGCGCGCGCAGGACGCTATATCTCTCAACCCCTCCCTCAATACGTCCGCGCCGTCGGATGCCCGCGGTATCAATCATAACGATCTCTTGCCCGTGAAAACGCACGACAGTATCAATAGCGTCACGGGTGGTGCCGGGCTGTTCGCTCACGATGACCCGCTCTTCCCCCAAGATGCGGTTCAAAAGCGAGGATTTGCCCACGTTCGTCCGCCCCACTAAAGCGATATGTAGGGCATGGGGGCGAACTTCCTCTTCAGCGGGCAAGGTGGGGAGAGCGTGGGTGATCGCTTCCAGGAGTTCGCCGATGCCCTTCCCCTGCAGCGCAGAGATGGGCAGCGGCTCTCCCAGACCAAGAGCATAGAACTCGTGAATGCCCTGCTCGCGTTTGGGGTTATCGGCCTTGTTGATCGCCAGGATGACCGGTTTCTGAGTGCGTCGCAAGATATCGGCGATATCCATGTCAGCATGGGTTAGGCCATCCATGATATCGGCCAGGAAAACAATAACGTCCGCCTCATCAAGGGCCACTTGGACTTGAGCGCGCACTTGAGCTGTGATCTCGTCAGAGGGAGTTAACACAAGGCCCCCGGTATCCACAACGGTAAAGACTCGCCCCTGCCACTCCGCATCCGCATAGAGACGATCGCGGGTGGTACCCGGCATGTCCTCAACGATGGCCAGGCGCGCGCCGACGAGGCGGTTAAATAACGTTGATTTGCCCACATTGGGTCGCCCCACCAGAGCGACTAAAGGCTTCCTAGGCATTATTCGGACTTCGGCGTCAAACTAGGCGTGGGAACCACGGTCCTTTTGCCGGTGAGCGTGGGAGTCATTGTTGCGGTAATAGTCAAGGTCGCGCTAACCTCTGGGGTCTGAGTTACTGTAGGGGTAAGCGTCGGCGTCAGTGTCGGCGTGGGAGGAGGCGCCTCGCGGATATCTACCTCCACGTACTCTGGGGAAATGCTCGTGACCACCAAATCCCCTAGCTTGGGATTCCTGGACACGAGGATATCCACCGCCGTCTTAACCTGGTGAACCCCCACGCCAAGCCCCCCCACATCCACGTAAGCCTCAAGCATGCTGGTTTGCAAATCATCCAACAGCACGGCGGGGCCGGTCAAAATCACATCCACAGAGGGGATGGACAATTTAGCCACCAAACCCTCCTGGAGCTTTTTGACCTGGAGCGGCAATTCAATCGTGGTGCCCCCCTTCACGGCGTCTATTTCTACGGTCACGAGAACTCTTTGGGGATCACTCTCCCCTTCCCGATAGACAGACACGCCTTCGGGCAGATCTAGGTCCATGCGCTGAACGACCGTCCTGGTCGCTCCGGTTATGTCGATCTCCCCTTTGACGGAAACAAGGCCCGGCATGGCCGCGATCGTCGCCGGCGGACCAAAGACCGTGATCGTGGCCGGCTCAACACTCACGCTACTGACATAATAGCCTCGGGCAGGATTACCCTTGGTGCGCGCCCGAACGGCCACTTCTCGGTAATTCAGTTTTTTCTGGATGTCGAACCTGACCCTAACGCTCTGAGGCGATAGCTTGACATTGGTGACCGTTGCACCATCCTCATCCACCGGGCGAGGCTCGACCATCCGCTCCACAGCCGTGCGCTGGCCCAAAAGCGAGACGGAGACAACAAGCGCCTTCACCCGCGCCACGGCCGAAGCCGCCCCCTCAACGCTCACGAACCGAGGCTCAACCTCAGGAGGCTCTATCGTGTAACCCAAGGGAAGCGCATCTTTATCCTCAATATTTACGCTAACCTCAAAGGCCTCTTTGACTACACGCTCCAATTGGACATAGACGCTCTCCGGCTGTACGCTGATGATCGTGACCGACCTGTCGGAGCAGGTTACCTTAATGGGCACCCGATGGACTCCTTCAGATAAACCCTTCCAATCGGCTGTGGCTCGGAAGCTGCTGGGAGTCAAGCTTGCCCAACTGGAACTAAAGGCCTTGATGACCACCCGAACACTATTCGCGGGATTGTTCGTCACGGTCAAGCCACTCGGCGCGTTGAGCACCTCTATCGGGATCGGCTGGGGGAAGACGTCTTCGCGGGGCTTGTCGGCCTGATACGTGGCATTAACCCAAACGACCAAAGCCAGGGCCAAGGCCAACAACGCCGTGCCCAGGTCCTCTCGCCATTTATAACGAGAAAAACCCTTCTTCTTCACATGCCCCCCTCATAGCCGAACCGGGGCTTGGCCCCTACTCCGACTGCCTACTTGCGCTTCTATCCCTCACGCCGGTCACGCAGCGGGAACCGGCGCACAAGGCTCCGCTTACTGCTCGGCTTCAGCAAGGCCCGCAACAGGGTCACCAAGCGCCGTTCATCCAGATGTCTGATGATGCGCCCGTTGCGCGCCATGGAGATGATACCCGTCTCCTCTGAGACCACAATGGCGATCGCATCCGTCTGTTCGGTGATGCCCACAGCGGCACGGTGACGCGTGCCCAAGTGCGTATCCGAGATGATCGTCTCCGCCAAGGGCAACACACAGGCCGCGGCCACGATACGATCTCCGCGGATGATCACTGCCCCGTCGTGCAAAGCCGTATTGGGGAAAAAGATCGTCTGCAAAAGCTCGCTTACCACAAGGGCATCTAGCTCCACACCTGTCTCAATATGATCCTGTAACCCCGTCTCGCGTTCAATGACGATAAGAGCCCCCTGGCGTTGCTCCGAGAGACGCCGACAACTGACGGCGATCTCGGTGATCATCCGATCCAACTGCACCTCCCGCGCTGAGCCGAAGGCAAAGCCTCCAGCGCGGCCGAGTCGATCTAGGGCGCGACGCAATTCCGGCTGTAAGATAACGGCCACGACCACAGCCAACACCTGCGCGCCACTTCGCACCAACCAGTTAAAGGCTGTTAACCCGGCAATACTGCCGATGAGCGCCATAGCAAGGGCCAGCAGAATGACCCCTCGCAAAAGCTGGACGGCCTGTGTGCCTCGAACTAATAACAGCACGACATAAATGACCGAAGCCACCAGCAAAATATCGATCAGGTTACGTAAGTTCAGCTTGGAGAGAATCCAAATAACGTTGGCCACAAGCCTTATCC
>Ga0078972_1010317_pt1 | contig 17559 bp, 16 predicted proteins | sample YelNatPaOPGAMG01_FD_67568 | JGI IMG/M metagenome (GOLD analysis project Ga0078972, IMG submission 67568) | Hot spring thermophilic microbial communities from Obsidian Pool, Yellowstone National Park, USA - OP-RAMG-01 (SPADES assembly) (version 2) | ecosystem: Environmental > Aquatic > Thermal... | reverse complement strand
AGCATAAAAAAAGAACCGTCTCTAAATAGCGATCAATTCTTCTGCCAATTAAAAGGAGCCACCGAATGGAATTACCCAAGGAATATGAACATTTAAACAATTTCGAGAGGATCATCGTCACCGGCTGTGCTGGTTTTATAGGCTGGAAAGTATCTGAAATGCTTCTTGACTTCGGCAAAGAAGTCACAGGCATTGACAACCTTAATGATGCTTATGATGTTCGCCTGAAAGAATGGCGGCTTAATCAGCTTCTTCCCCGCGATAAGTTCAAATTCTATAAATTAGATATTTCCCAAAAAGAAACTATTTTTGATTTCTTTAATCAAATAAATGCCAATAGCGGTGATGCAATAATAAACCTTGCTGCCAGAGCTGGCGTCCGCCAATCTTTAGAAAATCCCTGGGTTTACTACGAGACAAATGCTATTGGCACATTAAATCTCCTTGAGTGCTGCAAAAATCACGGTATAAAAAAATTTGTTCTGGCTTCCACCTCCAGTCTTTATGGTAACCATAATAAGATACCGTTCAGCGAAGATGATGACACGAACAGGCCCCTATCTCCCTATGCAGCTTCAAAAAAAGCTGCCGAAACATTATGCTTTACATACCATCATCTGTACGGCCTAGATATCACAGTTTTCCGTTATTTTACGGTCTACGGCCCCGCCGGCCGTCCGGATATGAGTATTTTCCGGTTCATTAAATGGATCTTAGAAGATCAACCATTAATCATTTATGGAGACGGGAGCCAATCCAGAGATTTTACTTATGTTGACGACATTGCCCGTGGAACCATCTTGGGCTTAAATAGCCTTGGCTATGAAATAATCAATTTGGGCTCCGACTCTCCCCATTCTTTGATTGAGATTATAAAAATAATTGAAGAACTCACAGGCAAAAAAGCAGTATTAAAATATGAACCATTTCATAAAGCCGATGTTGAAAAGACCTGGGCTAATATCAATAAATCAAAAAAAACATTAAAATGGCTGCCAAATACGATGATAAATGAAGGTATTAGAAAGACAATAAATTGGTTTTTTGAAACATATAATCTAATCAAAAAATTAGTGGAGGATAATTAAAGGGGGTAAATTTAATGTACATTCATTATAAAAGTGATCTCCAGACTCCTATCCGATGAGCTAATGATCTTGGGTACGATAATTATAAAAAAATTTTGAGCGAGAAATATCTTTTATCATTTTATAAGAGAACAATAAAAGATGAGAGATGGCTTGCAATCAGAAAATATATTAGGCCAGGCAGTACAATAGTCGATTGCGGATGCGGAATGGGTCAGTGGGTTTGGTTTTTAAATAAATTAGGATATAAATCGATAGGCGTTGATTATTCTAAGGAAATGATAGATATATTGAAAAAATATTTACCAAAATATAATTGGGTTCACTCGGATATCCGGAATATTCCATTAGAATCGGAAACAGTCGATGCCATTATATCTTGGGGTGTTATTGAACACTTTATTGAAGGGCCGAACAAAGCATTACGCGAGTTCAATCGTCTATTAAAACCTGGCGGGTATATATTTATTTCCGTGCCGTTAGATTCGAAATATACACGAATGTCAAATCGTATCGAATTTGACAATATAAAAGGGGGAGTATTTTTCCAATATTTTTTTCGGGAAGAAGAAATAAAAAAATGCTCCAAAGCGAACTCTTTAGTATATTTGAGATTAGGAAGTTCTATAAATCTTACCCTATAATATTGCCTTGGGCATATAAAATGGCAAAAAAAAATAGATATCTATTAGGTATTTCCTATAGATTATTACAGCCGATGGCAAAGCTTTTTGATCGCAGTTACTCTATGATTTTTTGCATAGCCAAAAAGACTTAATTATCGATAACGACGCATCTTATAAATAAACGTGCTCGAGTGGACTTAACGAGAAGTAAGGCTTACAAGTTGGATGATAGGCATATTTCCGCACATAAGCTAACATCTAAGGCCTATTGGATCTAATGGATTAACTTGAGGATTATAATTATAGGTATTCTTCTATAAAGCTGAAATGCTCCCCAATAACTGTGCGTGGTAAGCAGGTCCAAGGCGACCTGCTAAAACTTCAAAGGAGGTATGGTAAAAAGACCATTATAAAATGGAAACAATATGCAATATTGTTTAAGCCTGATTTAGCACTTGATAAGATTAAGGTCGAGGAGATGGTTACCTTGATTTCTTATAAAATTTGCTTTAGTCGGTGCTAATTTGTCGCATAATTAGACCTTGGCAAAAGTAATTAATTAAAACAATGCCCTACTTCAGCATAGTTGTCCCTTTTTATAATAGAGAAAAGGTTGTATCAAGATGTATTGAATCTATCCTTCGGCAAGAATTTAAAGATTATGAGATAATTCTTGTTGATGATGGCTCTACAGATAAATCTGTAGAAAAAGTAATGCCTTATTTAGCTGAAAATATAAAATTAATAAGGCATAAAAAAAATTTAGGTGTGGGGCCTGCCAGGAATACAGGTTTTGTTGCATCAAAAGGAAGATGGATTATACCTTTAGATAGCGATGATGAGCTAACAACAGGTGCTCTTTTTGAGATATATAATATAACTGAAGCTACCCCCCATTGGGTTAATCAGCTCAAATTTATGGTTAAATTTGAAGATGGGGCGACGTCTCCTGATCCACCTTATGTTGATGAAATAATTGATTATGTTAAATATATTTCAAAACTAGATAATTATAAGAAAGTCGAGGGTTTAAATATATATAGGAATTTATATAAAGATATGGATATATGGCCAAAAAATAGATCAACAGAAATGTTATTTCATTTGGATTATATGAAAAATAATTATATGAGAACCGTTCCAATTGTTGTGAGAATATACCATAATGATGCAGGAAATCAATTTAAAAATATGTGTAATATAAATAGCATCTTAAATTTCGGAAAAGATATGGCTGGAACAATTGATCAAATAATTAAGGGACATGGAGATAACTTGATAAAATATGCACCGGAAACTTATTACAATATTTTGTGCGATGGATGTAAAAATCATTTTCTCGCAGGTAACAGATTTGAAGCATTTCAATATTTTATTAAGTGCCTAAAAATGAAAGGCAAAAAAAATAAATTTAAAATTTTACCTTATTTTATATGTGGAATTATGTCTAAGTATTTTCTCGCCCTTTTTATAAGAATTTGGAGAATTATTAAATACAATTAATTCCGAAAATAATGGAAAAGGGACATTCTAATTTTTCATTATCAATCACTGCTTCTATTTTATCTATTGCTCTTTTATATTTAATTTCTATATTTGCCCCTAATTTTATTTTATTTATTTTTTTAATTATCTTGATTTATTGGTCTTTTCGTCCGATTAATGAGGGATATTTATTATTATTTCCGTCGATAGTGCCGTTTTTCGTGGTTAATATACCAAATCTGAGTAGTATAACGATAATACCGATTTTTGTATTATGGTTTGTTATTTTATTAATAGTAAAAGGTGCTAGCGAAATTAAAATAAATAAAAATTTATTACCAAAATATGCGATAATTGGTGTTCTTTGGATATTAATTTCTGAGCTAATAAGTGTATTAATTTATTCTGAACAGTACATAGAAATTAATTACTTATTAACAAGAATCATTAGGACATCCATTTTTATTTTAGCACTAATTTTTTCTTGTGATAATAAAAATCTGACGCTTATTGGGACGGGCTGGATAATATATGGAATCCTTTCAATATTTGGAGCTTTAGTCATTCAATTGGGGTTTGGTTCACCATTGGCGATTAGAGGCGGAGTTTCATTTGGAATTGGCAGTATAGAAAATGTTTCGGCTATGATATTAAATGTTGCCTATGTATCAATAGCAAGTATGTGGTTCTTAATATGGTATTTAATGAAAAATAAAAAGAATATAGGCCTTTTTATTATAGTGCCTTTTTTTGCATTAGCATCGTTTTATTCTGGTAGAAGGCAAGCTTTGTTATCCTTAATTTTATCTATGTTGATTTATTTAATTTTAGGAATAAAAAGAAAATCTTTGACAAGAATAATAATTGTTTTTTTTATACTAATAATTTTTATGACTCCCCAAACAAGAGAATTTATATTAAAAAGGGAATCGTTAATTGATGAATTAAAAAATCCAGAGAAAGGTACTGGTTATGCTTATATAAATACAGCTGGGTGGCAGGCCTTTTTAGATTCTCCATTTATTGGCATTGGATTGGGAAATTATGAAAGACAAACGGAGAAAATGGGGGTAATAAGAGAAGGGGTACCTCTCACTGCACATAATTCTTTTATAAGAATACTTGCCGAAACGGGCATAATGGGGGGGATGGGGCTTTTGATATTGATAATAGGTTTTTTGGTAAATTTCATTAAAGCTGGCAAAGATATTTTATCAAAAATAAATCTTGATTACTTTTCATATATATTCCCTTTAAGCGGTATAGTTTTAACTGGAATGCTTGTTACCATCCTTGATCAGCCCGATTATATTTATCTTTTTGGCCAAATGGTTGGAATGCTCAGCATTATCGAACATTATAAATAGCTTTTTATTAGAATTAACATAATACATTAGAAATAAAGATGAAAGATACAATAAATGAAAATGTAGTTTATTTGAGTATCGGGACCGAAAAAAAGCTATTTAATGCACTTGGGAAAGCAGAGGCTAATTATTATAGTAAAAAGGTATTTAATGGCCTTAAAAATATTTTTTCCTTGGCGGGTTGGGATAAAGAAAATATTAATAATAAATTTTGGAATCCCTTGGGAGAAATAATTAAACCAGGCGACTATGTTTTAATAAAACCAAACTGGGTATCACATGAAAACAAATCGGGTAATGATCTTGATTGTCTTGTTACAAATGCACATGTGATAAAAAATATCATAGATTTTGTAATTCGTGCTACGCCAGCTAGGATTGTAATAGGTGATGCACCGGTACAAGGGTGTGATATAAGAGCCCTGTTTAAAAAAGCAGGGTACGAAGTCTTAGTGGAATATTATGATAATAAGAATTATCCCTATATTGAATGGAAAGACTTTAGGACAAAAAGCTCGGTAAAAGATAATCGGATATCTGATAGTTTCTTGTATAACGCAACGGATAGTATATTATTTAATTTGGGTGAAGAAAGTCTTTTGGAGCCCATATCAAAAGATTATAAAAACTTTCGGGTCACTATGTACGATCCTGCCTTGATGACGGAAGTACATAGACCTGGCAAACATCTATATTCGATTGCAAGAGATGCAATTGAAGCAAATGTTATTATTAATCTTCCGAAACTAAAAACACATAAAAAGGCCGGCATAAGTGCGGCTATAAAAAATTTCATAGGTGTCAATACCAATAAAGATTATTTGCCTCACCATCGTAAAGGTGGAAGCAAAAAGGGTGGGGATTGTTATGCTGGTAATAACATTTTTAAATCAATTGCAGAGTTATTATTGGACTTATCTAATTCTTGTTCAGGTATTTTATCATTATTTTACTCATTTGGAGCTACATTTAGTTATTTTATTGCGAGAGCGACAGGCGAGGACAATAATCTTGAAGGCAACTGGTATGGGAATGATACGATATGGCGGACATGCCTCGATATTAATAGAATTATAATGTATGGAAAGCCAGATGGTACCCTAGCTGAGGACCCGCAAAGAAAGATATTAACGATTACAGACGCAATAATTTGTGGAGAGGGAGAGGGGCCATTAGCCCCGAGTCCTTATCCATTAGGAATAGTTACCATGTCAATGAATCAAGTAGCTGCTGATTATGTTCATGCTTATCTTATGGGTTATGATTGGCAAAAAATTCATATCATTCGTGAAGGATTCGAAAAAATTAAATATCCATTAACCAATTTTGGCCCTGAGGATGTCGAGATTAATACAAACGGAAATATCATAAAACAGCCATGGCCACCCATAACATGGAGGCCTTTTTTGGCGCCAAAAGGTTGGCGAGGACATTGCGAGAAATTAATATAAGCTGAATAAGTTATTTTCGTTATGGAGAAAATTTATATCATAAAGGCAAATATCTATGATCGAAACGGCAAAAATTGGCTTTTTTAGTAGAAAAGGAAGCTTTAGCGATCGATGGATATCCTATTGTAAAGAAAGGGGAATTAGTTATCTTTTATTGAATCCATTTTCTGTTGATTTCCTTGAGAGGGCTAGAAAATTAAAAGCTTTCCTATGGCACTGGCCTCATTCAGATCCAAAGTATATGATAATGGCCAAGCATCTCACTATTGCTATGGAAAAACTTGGGATATTAGTTTTCCCGGATTTTAATACTGTATGGCATTTTGATGATAAAATTGCCCAGAAATATCTCCTTGAATCTATAAATGCACCTTTTCCTAAAACATGGGTCTTTTTTGATAAGGTAGAAGCCTTAGAATGGATTCACCAGGCCGAATATCCTTTGGTATTTAAATTGCATACGGGAGCTGGTGCTCAAAATGTTAAGTTGGTAAATAATAAAAAAGATGCTGAAAAATTATGTCAGATAGCTTTTGGAAAAGGCTTTCAACCATATCCAAGTTATTTCGCGGATAGTAAGATTAAGATTAGAAAAATACGATCATTAAAAACGTTTTTGGTTAAATTGTCTAGAATGCCAAGAATGCTCTCTCTTACTAAAAGTTATAGATCCAAGTTGGCGCCTTGTAAAGGATATATTTACTTCCAGGAATTCTTGCCAAATAACGATTTTGATATTCGTATTACAGTGATTGGAAATAGGGCATTTGGTTTTATAAGATATAATAGGCCAGGGGATTTCAGGGCTTCAGGAAGTGGGAATATTCATTATGACCTGAATAAGATAGATCCAAGATGCGTAAAATTGGCTTTTGAATTAAATAGTAAAATTAAAGCGCAAAGTATCGCATTTGATTTTTTAACTGATAGGGACGGAAATTATAAGGTAGTAGAAATAAGCTATGGTTATCAAGATATAGCAGTATATAATTGCCCAGGGCATTGGGATAATGAGCTAAGATGGCATCCTGGCCACGTGTGGCCGGAAGATGCAATATTAGAAGATATATTAGCTAAGATTTAAGTCTATTTGTATATCAAAAAATATTTATAAAATGAGGCTTCTTTTTATTATAGATTGTTTCGGCTCGGGTGGTGCTCAGCGCCAGATGGTAAACTTAGCATTAGGATTAAAAAAGAGGGGGCATGTTATTGAATTTTTTATATATCATCCCGAATTTAACCATTTTAAAGACCTTGTATTAAATAATGGCATAACAATACATGAATTTTATAAAAGGCATCGTATTTCAATTAAATTATTCAGAGCATTAAGAAGTATAATAAAAAAGGGAAATTATGATTTAGTTCTGTCTTTCCTTGATGCCCCTAATTTTTATGCAGAGATTACAAGTTTAGGACTAAACATTCCAATTATAGTATCTGAACGCTCTGTGTATCCAAGAAAATTAACAATACCGAAATGGCTTATGGAACAATTTCATAGATTGTCTGATCATATAGTTGTAAATTCATTTTTTCAAAAAGAAATGATGATAAAAGTATTCCCATGGATGGCCCACAGAGTTTCAGTTATTTATAATGGGGTTGATACTGAAATATTTAAGCCAGTTTTAACACAAAAAAAGGGAGATGTTTTGAATTTAATTGCCATATCATCAGTATCTCGAAATAAGAATGCTATAAACCTAATAAAAGCGATTTATTTTTGCAAAACAAATTATAAATTTAGATTAAAAATAAAATGGGTAGGAAGTATCTCAGACATTAAATATTATGAAGTTGCAAACAAGCTTATTGCGGAATTAGGTTTACAAGAAGCATGGGAATGGCTTGGAGAAAGAAAAAATATAGCTGAGCTTATAAATGACGCAGATGCTTTAATACATCCCTCGCTCTATGAGGGCTTACCAAATGTCATATGTGAAGCCTTCGCCTGTGGCAAGCCGGTTTTAGCAAGTAACGTTTGTGAAATTCCTAGATTGGTTGAAGATGGGCAAAGGGGGTTTTTATTTAATCCATATGACGCTACAGATATTGCAAAGGTTATTTATAAGTTTAATAATTTAGATGATAATACAATAAGAAAAATTTCTCACAACGCAAGAGAATTTGCCATAAAAAGCCTTTCTATTGAAAAAGTTTTACATGATTTTGAAGACTTAATTTTAGATGTTCTAATATATTCGAATAAAAAAAAATATTTTAAAACAAATCGAACTTAAATATATCTGCAGAATTTTATAATAAAAAGGAAATGTTTTTTTATGATTAATATATTATGCGTAAAACCTAATAAAGAACTTTTAGAAGCTCTTGCTTGCGATCCTTTTAATGTAATTTATATGTCTAAGGAGCATCTTATAAAAATAAAAGATCTATCTGAAAATAAATTAAATATTAATTTTATTAAATGTAATCTGAGCGATAATTTTATAATTTCTTCTATTTCTATTTTAAAAGGGTTCTACTTAAGTGTAAAAAATAAACAAATTGATATGGTGTTAATTAACGCAATTAGGGATCTTCCGGCAATAATATTAGCACAGAAAATATTCATTAGAAATAATAAACCTATTATATTTTTAATATCACACAGTGCTTACACTTTTAGGAGTAAAATAAAATCTATCTTTGCTTTATATTTAATTAAAAAATATACTAGCGGTGTTATTTCTTTATCGAAAGCACAAGCTAAATATTTTAAATCTAAAGGAATTCATAATACTGTTATAATTCCTAATACTTATAGTAATTCTTATTTATTTGATAATAATTTTACTGAAAATAGTAACATTAAAGACAAAAATATTATAAAACTAAGCTATGTAGCTTGTATAAAAAAAGAAAAAGCTCAACATATTGGACTCGAGGCGATAAAAATATTAAAAGATAAATTTAGAATTAACAATATCCAATTACAATTAGTTGGTGGCATTATAGATAAAATATATAAAAAGAAATTAGAAAAATATATAAAAGGAAATAAACTTGAAGAAAATATTATATTTCTTGGCTTATTGAATCACATAGACGTTATAAAAGTCTTAAAAGAAACCGATATCGTAATATTTACATCTAATTTAGAGGTACAGCCTCGAGCGATAATAGAAGCTATGGCATTAAAAAAGCCGATTATTGCTTCAGAAATAAACGGTGTTGTTGATTTAATAGAAAATTACAAGAGCGGAATCCTTGTGCCGCCTAATAATCCTTATAGGTTAGCGGAAGAAATATATAATTTGATAATCAACAAAAAATTTTCAGAAAAGATTTCAACTGGGGCATATGAGTATATAAAGGAATATTGTTCGCATCAAAGAATCAGGTTACTATTACTGAGATTCTATTTAGAAACTCAAAGAAAGAAAAAGATGCTATATAAAAAAGTAAAAACTTTGTGATTAATTGTGTAATGTCATTCTGGCATTTTATTGGGTAAGCATGTGCGGTAGAATTATAATAGCAAATGAGCCAAACGAAATTGAAAAAGAAAACCTAAATAGTATTTTAAAAACCAGATACGATATAAAAATAATCTATGTTAAACTTGAAATATTGTATGCTTCTTGGAATAGAGGAATTCAAATGTCTTCAGGTAAGGCTATAACATTTTGGAATGTTGATGATATAAGATTTGGGAAAACTCTAATAAATGGATACAAAACAATACTAGATGGGGTTGATGTTGTTTATTTCCCATTCATATCAATTTGGAAACATAAATATTATTCTTACATTCCGATATATAGAATAAATATAGTTTACCCACCACAATTCAGCATAAAAGGAAACGAAGATGGCATGATAGGTGGACCATTCTTTATAGTCAATTCAGATGTTATTAAAAGAGTTGGATATTTTGATGAACAGTTTAAAGTTGTCGGAGATTATGACTGGTTTATAAAGGCTGGCAGAAGTGGTTTAAATTTTATAAGATTATTTTCTATTGCAGGAATCTACTTAAAACAAGTGAAAACGTTGAGTGGTGGACAAAATAATTATGTCCATAGAGTTGAGAACCAAGTATTCTTTAAAAGATATGGTTTAGTTTGGAAAATAGAAAGACTCTCAAAAGAAGAAGGATTATTTAAATCTTATAGGGTTTAATTTATGAGACATTTAATTATAAAATCCTTACGTATCATATTTAATATTCGCGGTATGTCATGGTTACTCAAAATATTGTTCAAAACCGATTATAATAGGATATTTAGGTATGTCATGGGTAAAGTAGATAATCTTGATATTAATAAGGAATTTGTTGTTAGGAGAAAAATAAAGGGTGCAATATTTGAGCTTGATTTATATAAACCGACGCAAAGATCAATTTATTATGCACCATTATATGAAAGGGAAAACTTGAAACTTACATTTAAATATTTACAACAAAATTCTACTTTTATTGATGTTGGTGCGCACATAGGCTATTATTCTATACTAATTGGTAAAAATGTTCGTGGTGTAAATGTTATAAGCTTTGAACCATCTAAAGAAAATTATGATATTTTGTGTAAAAATATAGAACTAAATAACTTAAAAAAAATTGTAACCCCTTTTCCATTTGCTGTATCTGATAAAAATGAAACGACAACTTTATATTTAAATCCATTTAATGATGGTGGAAATAGTTTAGAGCAACTTCCACACCAAGCACTGAAAGAAGAAAAAGTTCAATGCGTTCGTCTTGATGATTTTTTAAAAGAACACAATTATTATAATATCAATTTCATTAAAATTGATGTTGAGGGACATGAAATGAAAGTGTTACACGGCATGCCTAATACTATTTTAAAATTTCACCCAACTTTTTTGATAGAAGCACAAACAAAGAATGAACAAAATGAAATAGTGATTTTTTTAAAATCGTTTGGTTATTCGCATTTTCATTTAAATAGTTATCACTTGGATATTTTATGCAAATATTGAGTGAGATATTTATTTCAGTTATAACCCCAGTTTATAATAGAGAAGATTGTATTGGAAGGTGTATAGAAAGTGTTGTTAAACAGTATAGCTCCGAAAGGAGCGAAATTTATGGAAGATAAAAAACCTTGTCGGCAGATTTTGGTCGTGGAAAGTGAGTGAGGCAGAACTTAACGTTAAGGGAATAGGATAGATGTTCAGGTTGTGCATTATGGGGGTGTGCGCTGGCCATGTCCTGAGTAAGAAGAACTTCTTACGATATGTGATCATGCTGCGGAGCGGGTCTGGCATCATCTGGATACCTGTCAGTTTAAGACCTATCTTCACGCTCGGATACCTCTGGTTAATTGACCGGTTCATTGGGTCAGGAAGGTGAAGGTAAGCTGGCGTAGGGAGATTCGCAGTTTACGATGCTTTTTGAGAGGTTGGCGACAGAGGTATTGAAGGAGGCAAACATAGAGGAGGCAGCTAGGCTGCTGCGGGTAAGCGGGGATGAGGGCTGGAACCTGATGGATCGAGCCGTGAGGCGTGAGCAGAGGAAGAAGAAGCGTCGGGTGGTGAAAAAGAAATGAAAATTGGGTTAAATCTTTTATATCTAAGGCCTGGTATTGTGGGCGGAACTGAGGCTTATGCAACAGGCCTTATTTATGAATTAAAAAAAAGATTAAATAGCGAATCTTTATGGCTTTTCATAAATAAAGAGACAAAAGAAGCACGATTATTTACTAATTTAGATATAAAAACAATAGTATGTCCTATCCCAGCAAAACTGCGATTTATAAGGTACTTTTATGAACAATTCATTCTTCCTCTTCAAATAAAAACTAAAAAGATAGATTTGCTTCATTCTCTCGGATATATTCAGCCAATTTTTGTATCTTGTAAATCCGTAGTGACAATTCATGATTTAAATTATATGAACATAGGTGAATATATGTCTCCCCTGAGACGGAATATACTGAAATATTTTATAACAAGAAGCGCGAGAAGATCTGATCATATCATAACCGTTAGCAATTTTAGCAAAAATCAAATTGTAAAAACCTTAAATATACCTCCCAATAAAATTTCGGTGACTTATAATTCAATAAAAAGAAGGCCTGATTTGACTCTAGAATTTGATATCCTTGCTAAGGAATACAATATAAAAAAGCCGTATATATTTGCGTTAGGCAGTTTGAGTCCACATAAAAATATGGAGAGGCTTGTTGAAGCCTTTTTAATATTAAAAAAAGGGAGGAAATTTAAAGGACAGCTGGTCATAGCAGGGCATATTCCGAAAATGAAAGATAATGTGGACTCTTTGATAAGAATAATGGGGTTAAAAAACGATATTGTTACGACCGGCTATGTTTCAGATCTGCATATATCAACTCTTTATAAAAATGCCGAGATCTTCGTTTTCCCGTCACTTTATGAAGGTTTCGGTATTCCGGTTCTGGAGGCATTTTATTATGGTATCCCCGTGGCGTGTTCTAATGTTTCAGCCATCCCAGAAATTGCAGGAGATGCAGCTGTTTATTTTAATCCGAAAGATTCTTATGATATAGCAAATGCAATAGATTACCTGTTTAATAATAAAGAGGAAAGGTTCTATATTATATCAAAAGGGAGAGAACGCTTAAATCTATTTACATGGGAAAATGCAGCAGATATGACTATTAAAGTTTATCAAAATATTTTAAATAAGATGGAGGTTTAATAACATGAAAAAGGCATTAGTTTGTGGGGCTGGAGGTTTTATTGGCCATCATATGGTCAGAAGGCTAAAAAATGAAGGCTTTTGGGTGAGAGGCGTAGATTTAAAGTATCCAGAATTTAGCCCAGTAGAAGCTGATGATTTTGTTCTTGGTGACTTGAGAGATCCTTATGTTTGCAAACAGGTTGTTGATCAAAAATTTGATGAAGTCTATCAATTTGCTGCAGATATGGGCGGCGCAGGCTATGTCTTTACCGGAGAGAATGATGCAAATATAATGCACAACTCAGCTCTTATTAACCTCAATATGTTAGAAGCTTGTTATAGGAGAAATGTAAAAAGAATATTTTATTCATCATCTGCATGCATATATCCAAAATATAATCAAGAAGATCCTAACAACCCTAATTGTGCCGAAGATAGTGCATACCCAGCCTTCCCCGATAGCGAATATGGCTGGGAAAAGTTGTTTAGTGAACGGCTTTATTTAGCTTTTCATCGGAATTATGGGATGGAAGTTAGGATTGCAAGGTATCACAATATATTTGGACCCGAAGGTTCATGGAATGACGGCAGGGAAAAAGCTCCAGCTGCATTATGTCGAAAAGTGGCATTAGCGATTTTGAGGGGAGAAGATTATATAGAAATATGGAGCGATGGTAATCAGACAAGATCTTTTTTATATATTGATGAATGCATAGAAGGAACTTTAAGATTGATGCGCTCAGATTGGACAGGCCCCGTGAATATCGGTTCTGAAGAAATGGTTACAATAAATCAACTGGCCGAAATAATTATGGATATTGCCGGGAAAAAGCTTTCAATTAAGCATGTTCCAGGTCCATTGGGTGTAAGAGGTAGAAATTCTGATAATAAAGTTATAAAAAAGAAATTAAACTGGGCTCCATCTTTTCCATTAAAGAAAGGTTTGGAGATAACATATGCTTGGGTGAAAGAGCAGGTAATAAAGACTTATAGGTAATTTCTATGTGCTTGTTTAATAAAAATATTTAAATTTAATAAGCCTAAATTGGTAGCTATTTATTCTTGGGTGATCTCTCTATTGTGCTTAATTAATAAAGAAATTATATTTTAAGAAATGAAAATCATTTTATTAAACCAATATTTTTATCCTGATATTGCATCTACTGGAATTTATGCTGCTGATATATGTGCCGAATTAGCAAAAGCTGGCAATGAAATCACTGTAATATGTGCAGAGCCTTGTTATAGTGAGAATTCGCCCCTAGCCCCTTATTATGAAATTCGCGAAAACATAAAGATTGAAAGAATTAAGTTGGGGAGGTGGAAAGGGAGAGAGCATTTGAAAAAAAGAGTTGTTGGATATGCAATTTATCTGGTTAAAAGCTTTTTTAAAACAATACAATTACTTAAAAAGGATAAGTATCAAATAATAATAACATTTCATAACCCGCCCATTATAGGATTGCTAGGGGCTTATCTTTCAAAAAAATATGATGCAAAATTTATTTTTATCCCGTATGATATACATCCGGACATTTTAATTGCTTCTGGGTGGAAAATCCCTTACATGTTAACTAAATTAATTGAGTTGGCCAATAAGAAAACTTTAAATGCGGCTAATAAGATAATAGTATTAAGCGAAGACATGCGATCTTTTTTAGTAACAAAATATTCAATAAATAAATGTAAAATTGAGGTCATTCCACTTTGGGCTTTGCCAGAAATTGCCGCGGATACTGATAATACAAGACATTCTAAGGCAAATAAAATAATTTTATTATATGCTGGGAATATGGGATATTCTCATCCAGCTGAAGATATTGTAGATGCCTTTAAATCAATTAGAGATCTTCCAATAGAATTGGTATTTGTAGGAAGTGGAGTTAAGACAGGAATCATCAAAAAGATGATTGATTCAGAAAATATTAAAAATATACATATCTTACCCTATCAACCTACAGAAAAGTTTAAAAGCTTATTAATAAGTTCTGATGCATGTCTTGTTACTATTGCTAGAGGTTTGGAAAATCTTGCTTTGCCCTCCAGAACATTTACATATTTATCTGCAGGTAAGCCTATAATAGCGTTTATGAATAAAAAAGCTTCAATTGCTAAATTAGTTTTGGAAAATAAGTGCGGCTGGGTTGCCGAAACGAAAGACGAACTTATCAATATATTTTCAGAATTAAATAACAAAAAAAATGAACTAAAAGAAAAAGGAGAAATAGCCAAAGAGGTTTATAGAACAAAGTATAAGAAGGAAATTGTGTTATCAAAATATATTGAAGTTGTCCAGAAATTAATAAACGATAAATCTTATTAAATTGAAATCTAGGATGAATAATTTGCAAAAGTTATATATACCTACTTAAAATAATTATGTGAAATAAAATATTATTAAAATGAAGCTTTTATATAATGGCTAATTTGGTTTTTATAACAGGGGCAACGGGCAGTTTAGGCCCTGCTATAATAAAAGAATTAATTAGTTCTGGTTTTAAAATAAGAATATTGGCGAAAGAACCTCCTGATGCTTATTTTCAAGAAGATTATAGGGGTGTGGATCTTATAATTGGAGATATCGTTGATGCAGATCTAAAGAAGGTTCTGGATAATTGTGACATAGTGATTCATATGGCTGCATTAGCCCATATAAATGATCCTGGGCCTGAAATGGAGGCGATGTGTGAAAAGATAAATGTGGAAGGGACACGTAGGATTATTAATGCTGCTATTAATTTGGGCATAAAAAGATTTATATTTTTTAGTACCATCGGTGTATATGGGCCGACTATTAATATCATTGCCGACGAAAATACTCCTCCTAATCCAGAATCTCCGTACGCAAGATCAAAATTAAGTGCGGAAAAAATTGTATTATCTGCAAAAAATGAAAAAGGCAATCCTATATCCACAGTCATCAGATTGGCAACAGTTTACGGTCCTAACGATAAGGGCAACTTTCGTAAGCTAGCAAAAATGGCATCTAAAGGGCTATCCATATCAATAGGGGGCGGATCAACTAATAAAACGTTAATATACGAAAAAGATGTAGCTTTGGCCATTAAAGAAATATTGAATAACGATTTAACGATAAACAAAGTTTACAATGTTACTGATGGAGCTATTCATTCTGTTCGAGAAATCATGGTAGCGATTTACGAAGCATTGGGAAGGAAACCTAAAATAGTTCATCTGCCAGAGATGCCTGTTAGAATAGGCTTAAGATTTTTAGAAAAGAGTACAAATATGCTTGGGCTAAAACCTAAATATGGCGAGTGGATCATAGACAAATATATTCAAGATGTCTCTGTTTCTGGAGAGAAATTCATAAAAGAAACTGGATTCAAACCGAAATATGACTTAAAAACTGGCTGGCAAGAGACTATTAAAGAAATGATAAAAAGAGGAGATCTGTAACAAATATAAGACAAGTTTGCAGCATTGTTTTCTCTATGAATAGAAACAAGTTTTATTAAGATGAAAAATATAAAAATTATTAGAATAATAGATTTATTTGCTTCTTTTGTGGGTCTTGTCTTTTTATCGCCCATATTTATTATCATAATGTTAATATGTTATTTTGAAACAGGTAGATTTTTTTACCTGCAAGAGAGATTAGGGAGTCGTCAGAAACGTTTTATTTTAGTTAAATTTCCGACCATGAAGGCTGATACGCCATCTGTGGCAACCCATTTAGTAGATCCATCAAGCATTACAAAATTTGGAAGGATATTAAGAAAAACTAAATTAGATGAGCTACCGCAATTATGGAACGTATTGAAAGGCGATATGAGCTTAGTTGGACCAAGACCTTGCTTGCCTAATCAGGAAGAATTAATTAAAGAGAGGGCGGAAAGGGGGGTTTTTGAATTCCAGCCGGGAATTACGGGTCTGGCCCAGATAAATAATATTGATATGTCAGATCCAAAGTTGCTTGCAGAAATAGATGAAAAAATGATGAAAAGTCTAAGTTTGGGTAAATATTTTTCCTATATAATACTTACTGCTTTAGGGAAGGGTTTAGGTGATAGAGTCCGAGATATCTAAGATATAAATGTAGGATATAAAAACAGTTCGGGCAAGTTAATAACTAAGGGGGCAATTAAATTAATATGAGAGAAAAGCAAAGGGAACTAAAAGCTTCTAGCTTTATAAGAGAATTATTCCGCGTGACGGTGTGGAAGAGGCGGGCGTTTTTTCTGATTGCTGATACTTTAATTATTGCTTTTTCGCTTTATGCAGGATTCTGGCTGAGGTTTGACGGGAAGATTCCAGAAGAAAATATTGCCAGATTTCCTTTTTATCTGCTGGTGGCTCTGGTAATAAAGCTGGCTTTTCTCCAGCTCTTGGGAATGTATAGCTTTTCCTGGCGGTTTTTCAGCGTGCTGGACCAGGCCAGACTTACTACGGCGCTCACTTTATCTTCGCTATTAATGGCCGGGATTTTCCTTGGCTTTCGGAGCTCAGAAGCTTTGGGCGGTATGCCCCGGTCGGTTCTTCTGGTGGATTATGTAATTTGCTTCGCCATGATGACCACTTTGCGGGCATCAAAACGGGTATTCCGGGAGTATCTGAGCAAAAGAGAGCGGGTGCTTAAAGGTCGTTCTCGGGTACTGATCATAGGAGCTGGTGATGCTGGTAACAGCATAGCCCAGGAAATGCTCAGAAATCCTAAATCGGCCTTTGTTCCTGTGGGATTTATAGATGACGACCCGGCCAAAAAAGGGCTCTCCATAAACAGAGTTAAGGTCCTGGGGACAAGGCATGATGTGCCGGAGATCCTCAAGAATAACCACATTGACGAAATCCTGATTGCCATTCCGAGCGCCAGCTCCAGAGAAATCAGGGGCATCGTAGAGATTATCAGGCAGGCTGACCCGAAAAAGAAAATCAGGATTGTGCCGGGAA
>Ga0078972_1010315_pt1 | contig 17563 bp, 13 predicted proteins | sample YelNatPaOPGAMG01_FD_67568 | JGI IMG/M metagenome (GOLD analysis project Ga0078972, IMG submission 67568) | Hot spring thermophilic microbial communities from Obsidian Pool, Yellowstone National Park, USA - OP-RAMG-01 (SPADES assembly) (version 2) | ecosystem: Environmental > Aquatic > Thermal... | reverse complement strand
TAGAGGCGTGGAACAAACAGTCAGGAGAAGCGCAGGCACAAAAACAAGGAGAACCCAAAGGAAAAGCAGCACAAGCAGTAGGGGGTGGTGCAGGTAGTACTGGACCACAGCTCCCAAACCTTCCCAGTGGCGGCGGTTTTGGCACAATGTCTTTAACTATCGGCACGCCAGGGACCCCCGGCTATTTCAGCGGTAAGTTTGCGGTTGGTGGTGGTGGTGGTTGGGGTGGCGGTTACGGCTTTGGTACTGGAGGCTTTGACTTCAGCGCCTTCCTCGCAAGCACATATAATGATCAGGCGATACTGGAAGGTTGGGATGCGCTGGGACGCGGCAGTATGGAACAGCAGAAGATGCTCATGCTCTTCTTCTACTTTGCAAGGATGGCGATGAGCGGCGACCTAGGCGCCATGTACCGCTTCCTACAGTTTATCACATACCTCATCTCCCACGACAAGGCTATAATGAACATCCACATGGCGTCAAAACTCATAGAACTGGAGACGATGAATAGGAATGCCCTAAAGGAACTCTTAAATACCCCTACCGGTGGGGCAGGTGACCTGGATGCGCAGGGTCAATTTACGAAGCAGTTGCAGTTGACACAGTCCGTCCAGTCCTCCACAGCAACATCTCAGAAATTAATTGCGCAGATGATGGAGGAGATGGCGCAGGTAGTGGAGGTCCTCACATCCACGACGAAGGCGGCGCTCGAGGCGAACGGCAGGGTCTTGCAGCGGATATCGATGAAGGGGTAAGAGGTGGATTAGGCAAAGGATGCCCCGGGGAGACTCGGGGCATTTTTTTGGGTATAAATCGCTTGGCTTTGAGGTCAAAGCATGTTAGACTTAGAGGCAGGTGTAGGGGGTGGGAAGGTTATGGCGGACGAGAAGAAGCCAAGGTTTGAGGTCTTCGAACCAGAGCCGATGTCTCGCGAAGAGGCGGATCGCAAGATGGAGGAGTTTTTTAAGGAGCTTGAGAAGGAGTTTAAGGATGTCCCCCCCGAGGAGATGAAGAAGGGTGCAGAGCGCGTTCTGGATTTTATCAAGGGGAAGCTTACATGGGCAGAGATATTCAATATCCCGCCCCAGATGCTCAAACAGATGGCGGAGCTTGGGTATCTTAAGTATCAGGCAGGACGATATGATGAGGCGGAGAGATTTTATAAGGTCTTGACCGTCTTAGACCCAAAGAACAGCTATTTCAACACGATGCTAGGCTTTGTCTTGAGGGCGCTTAAGAGGGATCACGAGGCGCTGGTTCAGTTTTCTGAGGCCATAAAGAAGCATCCGATAGAGGTGATAAATTACACGGCAAGGGGTGAGATCTATTTAAAGTATGGCTTGATAAATGAAGCCAAGGTGGATTTTGAGGTGGCGGCAACGCTCGATCCAAAAGGCGAGGACAAGTGGGCGAATAGGGCGAGGTTGTGCTTGAAGCGGATAGAGGAATTGGAACGTATCAAGAAGGAAGAGGCAGAGAAGAAGGCGAAGGGGGAGAAGAAAAAGAAGAAGAGGTAGGCCATGCCTATACAAAAGACGTCCCTTGTGTCTGACACCCAAATATCATCTCAAATAACAGATCCGGTGTTGAGGAAGCGGCTGGAGGAGCAGAATATCTGGGAGGTATTGGCGGCGCTTCCAGGTGAATACACAAAGGAAGATATACTGGACTACCTGCGGATGCGCTATGAGCAGTTGGTAGATCTAGTCCAAGATAAGCAGGTCATGGCGGTTTATGCTGAGGCGCCTCAGATAAACTATGATGATCGAATTGCGCCGCCCCTAAATCAGCAATGTAGCCTTTCAAATGAAGACCTCCATGAGCTTGCGAATATGCTGAGTGAGGCGGCTGAGGCAAGGGGATATATAGATGGAGCCGGTGCGGCTGCATCGCATGGAAGGTTTGCTGTTGCGGGCGATGTTCAAGGTGATGGTTTGCATGGAAAGATGTCTAAAGAGGCAAAAGGAAAGGTGCCGACACCGGATGAGTTAACGAGCGGCGCAGAGGCTGCTTATAACGATGCGACGGCGCTTTTGGATGAGTTGGAAGAACACTTATTTAATGTGCAGATGCGACTTGATCTACAAGGCAAGGATAATGAACTAAGGACGGAGATACACAAGCTCCTCGCGCTAGCTAGGAGCGGAAAGATAGATGCGGTCTGGATTTTGATAGCCCTTGCTAAGGCGACTGCGCTAAAAAGCGGTGTCTTATTTTCGTCTCTAGGAAAGAAGATGACGCGTTTGAATATGGAATCAGATAAGGTGGTGCAGGAACTTGCGGCCAAAAATCCTTCGGATCCCTCTTATTTTGGAACACAACAGATAGCGCTACAACGGCAACGTGAGGCAGGGACTCAGCAGCAGTTTATTGTGCAGGATATGCAAAGACTTATGCAGAATATTGAGTCTTCAATCAGTTTTGCTAAGACATCTATGGATGAGATATTTAAGACGCGACTTAATATAGTCAATGCGGTCAAGGGCTCAGGCTACTAAGCCCATTGATTGCGGCTTTATGGTTTTCTTTTGGTCTATTTGCTCGCTTGGGTTGGGGATATGGCAAGTGATATAGAGGAAAAGGATAAAAAGGAAAAGCCGGTTCCATTTTTAAGCCCAGGCCCTGAGAGGCGTCGGCGACTGGTCGAGCTTATATATGCCTTCTTGGAGGACAAAGTAAGCCTCGCTGAGCTTAGGGGAATCAGCAGGGAGAAGCTCTTTCTCCTTGCTGAGGCGGGATATGTGAAGTTTAAACATGGAAGAGTAGATGAGGCGGAGAGGATATACCAATCGCTTATCCTCTTAGATCACCGAAACCCATACTATCATGCCGTGATGGGGGCGATACACCAGAAGAAGGGGAGGGTGGTGGAGGCGATACTTGAATATACAAGGGCGGTGAGTCTGGATCAGAACGACATATCTTCATATGTGAACAGGGGCGAGATATACTTGAGACATCGCAACTTCAGGAAGGCGGCTGAGGACTTTAGGCAGGCGATACTGCTGGACAAGAGCGGCAAGAACATGTGGGCAAATCGGGCGAGGTCTCTTGTGATTGCGCTAAAGCGCCTGATAGATGCGGAGAAGGAGAAGAAGGCACTTGAGGAGAAGGAAAAGGCAGAGGCCAGAAGGGAATTGGAGGCTGGAGGAGAGGTGGGGGTTGAAAAAGAGGTGGGAGCCAAGGGCGTGAGGAAGGGAGTGGAGATTTCTTCCGCATCTCAAAAGGCGATGATAGATGAGGCTGCCAGAGAGGCAGGAAGGAGCGCAACGCGGGAGGCAACACCTCCTCCACCGTCTCCATCTACTATAAGAGCAGCGGGAAGGGCGGTAAATACGCCTTTGGCGCGCGGTGGAGCAACCTCTCCGTCCCAAAATAGATCCCCAGCCCAAAACAGACCCCCAGCTTCGCCGGCTTCACCAGCTTCACAGACTTCGCAGGCTTCACCACGGGGAGGCATGCCTACTCGCGGGAAGAAGTAGCGATCCCTTTATATCTCTATATTGTGTTTTTTGAGGAGGTTTCTTATATGCTTCCTGTCTATCTTGGCTTCGCGCGCCGCTGCCGAGATGTTGTATTTGTTTCGCTTGAGCAGATCGATTAGGTATTCCTTTTCGAATGCATCGAGGAGACGTTGCTTTGCCTCCTTGAATGGAACATCTGTTGGAGCGACCAACCGTTCTGTGTATTCTTCCTCCTGCTCCATCTCTGAGAAGACGAAGTCCAGATGCGATTTGGTGAGCGTGTCTCCCTCCGCAAATGAGACAGCCCGCTCTATTACATTGAGGAGTTCGCGGACATTCCCGGGCCATGTATATCTCTTGAGCATCTTGATTGCTTCATCATCCACCTTTGTTACTTTGAGCCTCCCTCCCTCCAACATGTTAAATTTCCCAGTCTTTAGAAATCTCTCTATGAGCGGTTCTATGTCCTCCGGGCGTTCGGCGAGGGATGGGAGCCTTATCTTTACGACCGAGAGACGATAGTACAGGTCTTCCCTAAATCTCCCCTCTTCCACCTCTTTCTTTAGGTTCTTATTTGTTGCGCATATGACGCGCACGTCTATCTTTATAGGGACGTTTGAACCGACTCTCTTGATCTCCCTCTGTTCTAGCGCCCTGAGTAGTTTTGGCTGGAGATCTAGCGAGAGTTCACCTATCTCATCTAGAAATATAGTCCCCCCCTTCGCCTCTTCAAAGGCGCCCCGCCTAGATCTGATGGCGCCGGTAAATGCGCCTTTTTCGTGACCGAAGAGCTCGCTTTCTATGAGATTTGGCGCTACAGCTGAGCAATCGAATACCACAAATGGTTGATTTTTCCTTGTGCTGTGCTCGTGGATTGCCTGCGCAACAAGATCTTTGCCTGTTCCGGTATCCCCTTCTATTATAACGGTTGCCAATGTGGGAGATATCCTCTCCAATATAGTGAATATCTGGCGCATCTTGATGCTGGTGCCCACCAGTTTTCCAAATTCGCTTTTTGGATACGGTTCTATTTTTACCCTTTCATCAAATGCGGAAAATTCGAGGAGGACCCTTCCTATCTTTATTCGATCGCCTGGGGCAAGGTAGACCTCTTTGACACGCGTCCCGTTTACATAGGTGCCGTTTGTAGAATCTAGGTCGCGGAGTAGGAAGCTATCTGCCTTGTATTCTATCTCTGCGTGGTGACGAGATACAGTGTTATCGCTTATCACAAGGTCATTGTCCTCCTTTTTTCCTATCTTAGTTACGTTTTTGGTGAGGGTATATTTCTGGCCTTTGCCTTCTCCCTCCACTATTATCAGCTGACACCTTCTTAAAGAGATGACTTCAGGCATCTCTTCCAGTTTGATCTGCTGTGTTTTGCTCTCGAAGTCCTTTTCAGGTTGCTTTGTCATAACCCTCCTCCTTACCTACTCCTTCTCTAGATTTTTATTGAACGTCTTGGACTTCTTGTCCATTTCAAAGCTAAATGACCATGGTTTGTAACCCGGGAGTGAGACATGCACTGTATGCGTCTCTCCCATCCTCACATTGCGCACGGTAACAGGTGTCCTCGCGATGCTTTGCCCGTCAAACACCACATTTGCCGCCGGGGGCGTTGTGATGATAGTGACCTCTCCGGCACCTTCGGTGAGCACGAATGAAACCTCCTTTGTCTCGCCTGGGGCAAGACCTACGGTTGTAGACTTGCTTTGATAACCCTTTTTTGAAACCATAACGAGCACTGCCCCGCTTGGTACATTCTTTATAGTTGCTTGTGTCTTACCACGGTATTCGGAATTTACGTAGATGTCTGCGTCAGGAGGATTGGATTTTACAATGAGAGATCCATAACCGCCACTTGGAGGTGGCGGCGGTGGCGCAATAACTCCACCTTGGGTTGTTTCACCTATCTTTTTTAGTGTGAGTGCTATGTTGTACTGCTTTGCGCTAGAGATGTTTCTTGTTGCAGTAACTTCTTCATAGCCTTCTTTGACGAGTCTTATAGAATATGTCTTTCCTACCTCCAGATTTGGAATGGCAGCTGGTGTTGTCTTGCCAGTGCTTGCACCGTTTAGGTATATAAGTGCGCCATATGGTTTGGATGATATTTTAAGGGTTGCAGTGCCGACCTGCGTTGTTTCTGTTTGAATTTCCTTTGGAGCTTCCTTTAAAACAAGATTTGCTGCCGTTTCCGTCTGACCAAGGAATATAGTCCTTGCCGTGGATTCGTAGCCATTCTTGCTTAAAGAGATGGTGTAGTTTTTACCTTGTTCAAGCCCGCTTATTGTTGCTGGCGTGGTTTTTCCAGTAGGCTTCCCGTTTATGAATATTGACGCGCCAGGAGGCGTGGAGGAGATTTTTATTGAGCCGTATAGTATCTTCTCTAGATTTACCTCTATTTTCTTTGGTTCCATATCGGCAAGCGTTATCTTTTCCTCCCTGTCCCTATATCCTTCGAGCGAGAGGCGCACACTTATTTCCTTGCCTACTTCTAATTCCTTTATTTCCGCTGGCGTTGTCTTGCCGGTGTTGGAACCGTTGATGTAGATAGCGGCGCCGGGCGGCGTCGTTGCTATATTTAGAGTACCGGTTATCTTTTGGAGCTCAACTTTTAAGGTGCGTGGTTCCGAATTTTCAAGAGTGAACCTTTCTGTTTTATCTATGTATCCATCTTTGTGAAGCCTTACAGTGTATTCCCTGTTTAATTCGAGATCATCTAATATGGCTGGTGTGATAAGTGCCGTGTCCTTCTCATTTAGGAAAATCCTGGCGCCTTGTGGTTCGGAAATAATATTAGCTGTGCCGGTTGGCATTTTCTTCGTGATTATTGGGTGTATGAATTTCCAGTATGCACCACCTAGTGCGCCTATAAAGGCTAGCGTGGTCAGTGCAACCGCACTTTTTTTAAGTATGTTCTTCCATCTTGATGAAGGTGGCGGATTTATATAACCAGTTCCTAAACCTGTACCTGCTTCATGTTTCAGTGTGATGGCCGTCTCTTCTCTGTGGACTATGTTTTCCTGAAGGGCTTCCTCTGCTATATTTATTGAGCTTGTCTGTGCCTCTAGTGCCGCATCTCTTGCAGCGAGCTCTTGTTGCTTCTTTATCTCTTCTTCAAATAGGGTTTTTACGAATGTTGCAAGTTGTTGCGGGGTAAAGTCTACGTAGTTTTTGTAAAGGTACCGCGTGAGGTCAACTTGCATCTGGCCTGCACTGTCATATCTATCTTTTGGATAATAAGCCAATGCCTTTGCAAGTATCTTTCTTAATTCTGGTTTGATTTTATCAGGGAGCGTTTCTTCTGTGATTTTAGTTGTTCTAATCTTCTTCAACACTTCAAACTGGCTTTCGCCCGTGAACAGCTTTTCTTGAGTAAGCATTTCATAGAGAACTATCCCTGTTGAGAATATATCGGTCTTGTAATCCACTGATTTTCCGAGCGCTTGTTCCGGCGACATGTAGGCAATCTTGCCTTTGAGGATCCCTGCCATTGTATGGGATATGTTCATCGCGGCCTTTGCGATACCGAAGTCAACTATCTTTACTTCACCTTCATATGATATGAGTATGTTCTGGGGGCTTACATCGCGATGCACTATATTTAGAGGCCTGTTGTTTTGGTCTGTTTTTCTATGTGCGTAGTCTAGACCCTTGCAAACTTCGCTCGCGATGTATACCGCCAGCGCTTCTGGGAACGGTATGTTTTTATCTTTGCATTTATATATTATATCCCTTAAGTTGGGACCATTGATAAATTCCATTGAGATAAAGTAATCATCACCGACCTTTCCGAGGTCGTACACCTGAACAATGTTTGCATGTGAGAGGAGAACCGAAAGTTTTGCCTCATCCGTTAGCATTGTGATGAATTCTTTGTCTGCACTGCAGTGCGGAAGTATCTTTTTGACCGCAAGAAGCTTTTCAAAGCCGTCCACGCCAAACGTCTTTGCTTTGTAGATCTCTGCCATTCCTCCAACGGCCAATTTTTCGAGGAGGTAGTATTTTCCAAATTGTTTTGGTTCAAATTCTCCCATCACTTACCCCTTTTGAAGATAGCAGATATTTTGTTTATTATAGATTTTTTACTATCCTTTTCTTTTGCCGAAGCTATAGCATTCGTGTCTTTTTCGCCCTTCGCCTCTTTACTGGCCTCCGCTTTGACGACATTTCCTTCGTGCAGCACGCTTGCCTCCACATAGTTTTCTTCCGAGATCTCATCTAGGTTTAATTTGCTTCCAGGCGCCAGCTTCCTCAAGTACCAATATACATCTATTTTAGTGGAGAAGATATATGCGTGCCTCAGTTTTTGTTTGTTTACGAGTACTATATCTACATCTATTATTACGAGGCCGCGTTGCAAAAAGGCATGGTTGAAGGACACGGATAGGATATCCGCCTTTCTTATCTTGAGCGGGCGCCTATTCTTTGCATCGGTGTGGAATTTATACCACCTTTGCGAGCCGGGTGTGAAACTGAACTCGTCTTCCTCAGATTGATTCTGCCGTCTTCCTTCGTCACGCGTCTCGAGCGTTCCTTCTACCCGGTAGCTTGGCGGAGTTTCCACCTTGTCCAATCTTTGTGTATCGAGTTTGCCTACCATCAGTTAGTCCTTGGGCTTACAAGCATTATCTTCCTTCTTTTCGTTCCCTTTTTTGCCTTTGCCAGATTCCTTTATTGTTGCTTCCTTGCTTTTATTTGCGCTGCTTTTGGTATAACCATCTTTGTACCACCCGCCGCCCTTCAGGATAAAGCTTGTTTTGGATATCACCCTTTCTGCTGTTCCGTTGCACTTCTTACACACCATCTTGCGTTGCTGCGTAGTCTTGCTAAGCACCTCGAATCTCTCACCGCACTTTGTGCAGAGGTACTCGTATATGGGCATGTTTTTACCTCCTTAAAGGTTCGTCAATCAATTAGCGAGTGGTGACTCAAGTCTCCTTTTACGGTGGAGACTCGAGTCACCATATTAAACTAATTTTTCAAAGATGCAAAGGAAAAATTGATGTCATATGTTGTATGTTGTCTGAGTGAGGCATCGTCGATGGGTGATATCATTGTAACATGGGCCACTAGTTTTTTGGTGTTGGTGTTTGGTGTGGGTTTCGTTTTAAGGTTGGTACATGGGACATTATTATGATGTAAGACTGAGACGTGAGAAGTGAGACGTGAGATGTAAGACGGAGTAAGACATAAGGCGTAAGACGTAGGACGGAGTAATAAGACGATAAGACGTGAGATGTGAGACGTAAGACGGAGTAATTAAGAACATAAGAACGTAAGACGGAGTAATAACTTAAAACGGAGTCATAACCTGGGATGAACCCGGGACATAAGACGCATAATTTCAGAAGGAGTTATAAGATGTAAGATGGACGAAGTCATAAGGCGAAGACGCATAAGAGTAAGACGGAGTCAGACGGACGGAGTCAGACACATAATGGTAAGACGGAAGACGGAGTCAGACGGAGTCAAAGACGGAGTCAGACGCAGACGGAGTCAGATTAGATTGTGTAAGACTAAGTCAGATTGTGCGACGTTTCTAAGCCCAGCCTTTGTTACTGCTTCATCCTTCATCTTCATCTTTTTACTTCGTCTTACACACCCCCCGGTCTGTAATATGCACATAACTTATGGGTGATGTTTGTAACTTGATTTATTATCTGACAGCGAACTTGGTAGGTTAGTCATAGGTTGGTCGGTTTACTTCGTCTGATGTGCTACTTTTGACCCATTACTCCGTCTTACATCGCCGCTTCGTATACAATTACGATTATCGCGACACATTTACTCCGTCTGGCAAAAAACTACGTCTGGCAAAAATTACTCCGTCTGACAAATTATCCGTCTGACAAGTGATCTAGGCTCATTTTAGTTTTGACATTGCCGTCTTTATGATCGACCACACAAAGACCACCGTGATAATTGTCCATGAGCTGATCATGAATACATATCCACCGGTTGTGATATTCATAAATGCCCCCTTATTGCCATTATAATCCATGGATCCGTTCATTGCCTCTTTTTTGTGCTATATGTGTTATAAAAATCCCCATCGCTATGATAAGTATGATCGCCCCCCTTGCCAGCCATGCATAAAATTTAGCAGCATCATCCATCCCTTTTAGCAAGATGTTGGAGTTGCTGCTGGTTATGTCCTGCCATATCCAACTTACAAGCAGCCAGCCAAGGCCGATGGGAACTATGTAGCGTATGATATAGTAGAACACGCGCGGTACTCTAATGGCTGCGCCTCGATTCAATTCTTCCCACATATTTTTTCCACCGAATACCCACGCGAACAATATTGTTTCAATAAGCGCAAACGCCACTAGGCTCACGGTCCCGATCCAGAAATCGCTCTGGTCTAGGTAGCCGTTTTTGATAAAGAGTATATTTGGGAGGCCAAATGCAAACATGATTGTGGCAAGGGCGAGTGCCGCCTTTTTTCGCTTGATGCCTAGATTTTCGTGCAGGAACGAGAGCATCGGTTGTGCAAGCGCCACAGATGAGGTTATGCCTGCAAAGAATAGAAGCAGAAACCAGAGTGAACCGAACAAGAAGCCGAGGGGAAGCCTTTGGAAGATTATAGGCATTGCTACGAAACCGAGGTCGAACGAGCCTTGCTTTGCTATCTCTGCGGTGGTGGCGAGCCCCAGGAATGCAACCGATATTGGTATTGCTATCGATCCCCCTAGAACTACCTCACAAAACTCGTTTGAGGCAGAGGTTGCAAGGCCTGTTAAAATGCAGTCATCATCCCTTTTTAGGTAGCTTGCGTAGCATTGGATTGTCCCCATCCCTATAGAGAGCGTGAAGAATATCTGCCCTGCGGCTGCAAGCCACACCTTCATGTCTTTCAATTTGGAAAAGTCTGGGTTCCAAAGAAAGGCAAACCCAGAGGCAACCGAATTTTCTGGGTGAGAAGGGTCGGGCGTTCCTATTGTTATCACCCTTATGACGAGGATTATGGCAAATAGGAGGAGTAGCGGCATTGCTATCTTGGCGAGTCTTTCTATCCCTTTGCTTATACCATGTGCTATAATCCATGTATTGAGTACTATAGTGATAATCCAGAATACTATCAATGTATAAGGGCCGCTGAAGTATGCCGAAGGAGTAATGCCCTGAAACGATTGTAAGAAACCGTTCATTTCCTGCATGGTTGTGATGCCGAAATATGCCTTGGTGGCGGAGAAGAAGGCATATGCAAGTGTCCATGCTTCTATACAGCAGTAGTACGAAAGGAGTGTGAGCGGGAGGGAGATACCTAGACTTCCTATGTATCTGCCCAATCGCCCTTTTATAATCTTTTCAAAGAGTCCGACTGTAGTGGAGTGTCCATATGAACCTGCGAGCCTACCCATACTCCACTCTGCCCACATAAGCGGGATGCCTATGATTACAAGGGCGGTAAAGTATGGGATCATAAATGCACCGCCACCATTCAAGGCTGCTTGACGGGGAAATCTGAGGAAATTGCCAAGGCCCACTGCGTTACCTGCCATGGCCAATACTAGCCCGATGCGTGTTGCCCACCGTTCCCTTTCTCCCATATCTTCTCCCTTTGTTTATAATAAGATGGATTGTGCCTGGTGCCTACGTTGCGTTGCCGGCATTGATTTAAATAGAGATGGTACTTAATGATGCCTCTTGGCGCAAGTGTTTTTAGCATGGTGTTTGGTGTTGAGACGTGGAGGCTTGGGAAGCAACCAGGTACAAGGTTGGTGAGTTTTGCACAGGAGATTACAGGTGGGTTTTAGACACAGGTGGCTTCAGATGACTTCAGACGGAGCAGACGGAGTGTAAGACGTAAGACGTAAAACGTAGAACGTAGACGGAGTAGATTTAAACGGAAGACGGAGTAACTTTTGATGTGGTGTGATGTGGTGTATGATGTGGTGTAAGACGGAGTAAATTTTCAGACAAAGGAAGGGATAAGACGGAAGGAGTAAGACGGAGTAAATGTAACTACTGGTAAATTGTGGTAAATTGCTAGACGTAAATTGTCAGACGAAGTAAAATGGAAGCAAAACGCAGGTCAGACGAACGCAGTCAGACGAAGTAAATGTAACTACTTGCAATGTCTATGTATTAGTTAATCTTTCTGTAGAGATCTGGAGGAGGATAGCGGCTTATGTTGCTGCTGATTTTATAGTCTTGCTAACATATTCATTGAATAGTATTTTTGGTAAGATACGAATCTCGGGTGGAGGTGCCGCCTTATTATGATAGTTGATCATGTGTCTATTCAAGAGAATATATTTAAGGTTAGATCCCGTATTGCATGCGCAGCTAAGAGATGTGGCAGAGAACCTAGCTCGATTAAACTACTGGCGGTTTCAAAGGGGAAACCGCCATCAGCAATAGAAGAGGCTTATGCCGCCGGCCAGAGGCTGTTTGGAGAAAATTATGTTCAAGAGCTTTTAAAGAAGATGGAGACCTTGGGCAATCTTGATATTGAATGGCACATGATAGGGAGGCTTCAGAGGAATAAGGTTAAGTATATCGTTCCATTTATCAAGTATATCCATTCTATTGATTCAATACCACTGATGATGGAGATTGAGAAGCGGGCCAAGCGGCCCATTGATTGCTTGGTTGAAGTCAACCTTTCTGGTGAGCCGACAAAGGGTGGGATAGAGAAGGAAAAGGTAAGTGGGCTTATTAGAGAGGCGAATGATATGAAAAACGTTCATCTTAGGGGACTGATGACTATACCGCCTTTTGCCTCCGATATCTCCGTCTCTAGGAGGTATTTTAAAGAGCTTCACTTACTCTTGCATGAGGTGAATAGGAGTGGCCTGTATCATACGCAACTTACAGAGCTTTCAATGGGTATGAGTTTTGATATGGAGGTTGCGATTGAAGAGGGGGCCACTATAGTGCGCGTGGGGACAGATATATTTGGACCTCGCGATGGTAGACGAGAATCGGTTAGGTAAAAATGTTGATGTGTATGTTGCAGCGTACCCTTTTTAAATTGCCTTCTGTCTTTTCTACCCTCAGTTTTGTTTTGTCATCTGTGTGTGCAGATTGGATAGGTCTGTCTGATACACTTTGATTACCGCTCGCCTGGTTTGTATTGATTTGTTTTTATTGAAGTTTATTTTACTCCGTCTTCCATCCATCCAAGAAGTTTATTTTACTCCGTCTTACATCCGACACCTGAAATCGTCTATATGGAATTACTCCGTCTGACACCAAAGGAAGCATTATTACTCCGTCTGACATTGCTCCGTCTGACATCGCTGTATTGCTCACCTGACCATAGATTCGTCAGATAATTATATTTGGTTGAAATGTACAAAAATGTGCAAAAAACTATTTACATCCTGACACGGACTGACATAGAACTCACTAGGGGCCATCGTTGCTTGTTATATTAATTTATATTTAAGCTCTCGAACTATTTTGATCTATGCGCTACCAATGGTTCAATGTAGGGCGCAGAGAGCTGGTTTCTACTCCTTCGAGATCCGCCCATCCTTTATTCTACAGCCTTTTGATTAGTACACCTTAATATTACAAGGAGGCCATATGGATCAGAATGTGTCTCGTCCCAGTCCAGCGGCAAGACCAAAGAGGAAGAAAAATTCAAAGTACAATGTCCTTTGCCTTGGTTGTGACATCGAGTTTTTCTTCAATATAAAAAATATGCTAGAGGGTTATGATTTCGTCAGCGTAAACGGGCTTTTCTATGTTGAGAAGGCGATGCAATGGAGGCCAAGCGACGTCATCGTTGTCCGGATGCCATCTTTTGTAGCGGATCACTGGTTTGATGGCGTGTACGAGATCAGTCAAAAGTTTCCAAATGTGGGTATCATAGCTATCTTGGAGAAGAATGACAAGGAATTGATAAAGGCCGCCGTTTCTGCCGGTGCAAAATATTGGATATGCAGACCTTTTGCCAAGTCTGATCTACATGCCCTCATAGAAAAGTGTAGGATTGAGCAGACATACGGCTTCAATCTAGACGGCATCAACTGTGGATTGCCCCACATGGGTATCAATGTGTTTTCCCGCTCACCAGTCATTCAGCGCCTCTTCGAGCGTGCGCGAAAACTTAAAGGACGGAAGTGTAATGTCATGATTTACGGTGAGACCGGGACAGGCAAAGAGTTGTTAGCGAGATATATACATGCCATCGAGTGTGATCCACGCAGACCATTTGTTGCCATCAATTGTGCTGCCATACCGCAGGGTTTGGCGGAATCGGAGCTATTTGGACATGAGAGAGGTGCGTTTACGGGTGCAATTAGATCTAGAGCGGGTAAATTTGAGATAGCCAGCCAGGGCGACATATTTTTGGATGATGTGTCGTGTTTACCCCTTGACTTACAAGCGAAATTGCTAAGGGTTCTTCAGGAAAAGGAAATTAGCAGGCTTGGCAGTAACAGGGTTACCAAGTCGGATTTTCGGGTGATTGCTGCCACCAATGAAGACCTTAAGCAGTTAGTGGCAGAGGGCAAATTTCGCAAAGACCTGTATTATCGTCTGAATGGGGTAGAATTTAAGATCCCGCCGCTGAGGGAAAGGCCTGAGGACATAGCGCCGCTTGCGGTTTATTTCTTTAGTCATATGACCAGGGTGGATCAGAAAAGGTTCTCTTCGGAAGTTATCAGGAAGTTGGAGGAGTACCCTTGGTTTGGGAACGTGAGGGAGTTGGAGAATGTTGTGAAGACTATAGGTATCATGTCTGACTTTGAGATAGTAACGCTAGAGGATCTTCCACCAGAGATCCGTTATTACAATCCAGAAGCACACAATGTCTTGGCGGAGTCGCCGCTGTATAGTTTTGGCTATGTGAAGATACCAAATGAGATCAACAGGGATACATATGTTGCGTTTATTATGGAGGCTGAGCGGATGTTTTGCAGAAGGGCATTCGAGGTATATAATAACGATCGGGATAAGGTTGCAGAGGTATTAGGGATAGCTAAAAGCACGCTCTACGACAGACTAATGAAGCTTGGGTTGCGGGTGGGCAAATTTGATGTTATGAAACGAGCCCTTCATAAACGATTTGGCTCTGGTTGCAGGGGAAGGAGTAGAGGGGGGGATACGGCTGTGGCGGCGAGCAGTGTTTTAAATGGTGCGGAGAATGGGGCAGGTAACGTAGGTGCGGACACGAGGGGAGATGTAGGTTCGGGCGCAGATGCGAGACCAAACGCAGGCGTGGGGTCAGACGGAGTAAATGTGAGATCAGACGGAGTAAAAGAGGCGAAATCAGATGAAGAGACGAATGTGAAATCAGACGGAGTAAAAGAGGTGGAGGTGAAAAACATTGGCACAGACGGAGTAAAATTAATGGAGGGGCAGGCAGGAAATCTTACGTCGTGGAAGGATAGTGATGTAGCACGTTGTATGAGACAGGATGATCAAACAGGAGGAGGGGAGCGAGAGATTGAGCAAAAAGGAGAAATGGGTTACCAGGCAGTAAGTCATATAGATGCGGTAAACCGTAATATACCGGATGAAACAGGGCATGATGTGACAGAGGAAGTAGGTGAAACATCTGAGGAGGAGGAGGTGCCGGAGTGGGTAAATAGTTGGGGATCGTCGGATGAGGCGCATGAGGTAGATGAGTCAAACATGTCGGACAGGGTATTTAATAATAGCAGCTTAGGAGGGACAGACAGAGAGTCTGATGCAGCGACGGGCAAAAGGGTATCGGTATTCGATGTATTAGGCGAAGGTGGGACGTTGAATATACTTATAGATAATGATGGAAATGTGGGCGAAGCGAATGCCGGATGTGATACCAATAAATGTGATACCAACATAGGTGCATCGGGGCCAGTAGGTAAGATTAGCTAAACAAATGGAGAGTGCAAACGATTGATTATGTCAGACGGACCATGTCAGACAGAGTAAATAGATGAGTAAATAGATGGTCGAATTATGTCAGACGGCATTATGTCAGACGAAGTAAGACGGATTATGTCAGACGACGCGCAAGTGTGTCAGACGTAATTTGTCAGACGAAGTAAATGAGTAAATAAAGAGTCCGATGAATAAAAGGTCAAACGTCAGGTGAGTGAAGGGTCAGACGCAAATGTGTCAGACGTAATTTGTCAGACGTAATTTGTCAGACGAAGTAAATGAGTAAATAAAGAGTCCGATGAATAAAAGGTCAAACGTCAGGTGAGTGAAGGGTCAGACGGAGTAACCACACCAGACTCAGACCTACAAGTGTCTCGTTTCAAGTCAACCCATGTAAAAATAAAGACAGTGGAATTTTGCAACACAGTGATTTACATCTCCTTCGTTTTGCTTGTGATGCTTAATATTTTGTAACTACTAGTTTATTTTAATGTCTGCGTTACCGATGTTATTCAATACCGTTGGCACAGATCGTGCTGGATAAAACATTCATGGCATACTTGGCGAGACAACATATCTTGCACGATGGTGCTACAGCACATATCACATGGAGATGCCATAATATGGAATGGTTGTTGAGAGACGATACAATGAAGAGATTGTACTACAATCTTTTATTACAATACAAAGATCGATATGGCGTTTCCATATATTCTTATAACTTTATGGATAATCATATTCACCTCACTGTAAAAATTGTATCTCTCAAGCTGTTTTCACGATTTATGCAAGTGGTAAATTCGCTATTTGCGCGGGCGGTCAATAAAAAGTATGATAGAAGGGGCCAAGTGGTGATGGATAGGTTTAAGTCGTCACTGATACAGAGTGATAGCTATTTAATGTGTGTTATGTATTACAATGACCTAAACATCACCAGATGTAAGAAAAGGTTACACCCGAAGGATTATAAGTGGTGTTCGTATGGCTTCTATGCATTTGGAAGGGATGATCCACTAATTACGCCATCACCTTCATATCTTGCGCTTGGGGGTAGTACTGAAGACAGAATGATGACATACAGAAATATGATTGACGAAACGATTAGGCACGATGGATTAATAAGACAAGATTATTCAAATATGCTCTTTGTAGGTGATGCCGAGTGGGTTAGTAAGAGACATGAAGAGGTCAGACTAATTCAGCGGCAGAGGCGATTATGCCGAGCTTCGGAACAGCAACAGGCAGGAGAGGGTGAAGCAGCGGTTTCCTGTCTTTCGCCATGAGTATTTTGCAATTTTTATCTTGCGAACAAATTCTTTTTTGCCATTTGTCTCTTTTGCATGAGAGGCATTGATTAACAGTGGCGAGTGCTAATTATTCGTGTTGTTGTCATCTGTGTAGTTCATCATTCGACATAATAAATCAATCGAAAGGGCGGCGGTGCATTAGATTTTGTGATAAAGGGTACCAGCTTATTCATTTCATTGCTAATAGTGTTTAGTTGTGATATCCTCTAATCAATATGTTTTCGGCACTTAGCTTATGTTTAGTTGACCCCGTCCGTTGCCTGCTTCATCTACTTCTTCATCTAAATCTGATATTACTCCGTCTGAAGCGTTTACATCTAAAACATTTACTTCGTCTGAAACATTTGTTCCTCCGTCTAATACATCTGCGTTTGGTACATTTACATCTGGTATATTTGGTATATTTACTCCGTCTGACACATCCCACTTCGTTCATCCCACTTCGTTCATCCGTGTTCCTTTGTCTGCGATCGGGTGGCCACGTTGGTTTGTGTTTGATATTTGCATGTTTGTAGATAGGCATTAGGTATGTAGATATACTGTAATTTTCGAGGATGTATGGGGGATGGTAATACAGGAAAAGGAAAGAGAGAGATTGGCCCAGTAAGACTGGATTTAGAGAATAGAAGTGCGAAGCGGGCGGAACTGATTAAAGTATTTCAGGAAATGGTGGCACAACCACCAGGAGAGCGGCCATCTAAAGATGTATTGATACACCTCGATCAATTTAGTCGCGATAGCGTAGTTCCAAAGTTTCTATTGTTTGTTAAAAGCAGGTTGGATGGAACGTGGATATACCGGTCATTTAAGATACCTGGGACTCAGTATGTGGTGCGGGATTTAAGGCATGTGGCGGTGGATAAAGGAGCGACGTTTGAAACACAGGCGTCTGTGGCAAGCGGGTCTAATAAGATATATGAACTAAAAGACGCGGGACTTCGAGAAGTAAAGAGTAAAACATATCAA
>Ga0078972_1008491_pt1 | contig 17563 bp, 19 predicted proteins | sample YelNatPaOPGAMG01_FD_67568 | JGI IMG/M metagenome (GOLD analysis project Ga0078972, IMG submission 67568) | Hot spring thermophilic microbial communities from Obsidian Pool, Yellowstone National Park, USA - OP-RAMG-01 (SPADES assembly) (version 2) | ecosystem: Environmental > Aquatic > Thermal... | reverse complement strand
GTGCTGTTCAACAGGCAGTTTGAGATCTTCCAGAAGCAGTTTGCCAGTGCTTCGAGGCATCTGATAGCAGATTTCTATGGGGATCTGAGGCAGTATGCCATTGAAGACCATAATTCGCAAAGCAGTTCCGTTGCTGCAAACTCCCATGCACATGGCACGGCAAAGGGACCCGGATGATTGTACGGATAAAATGTACCGAGGATGGTCCGTTCCGCCCTGAACAGGGATTCTAAGCGGCTCCTGTTTAAATATCGCCGCCGTGCATTTGCAATTAATTCCACTATTAATATACTTTAAAAACACAGAACTAAGTATTTAAAGAAACACTGGTATTGAACCCTATATAGTATGGGGCTGACCGGGTTTGAACCGGTGACCTCCCGGTTATCAGCCGGGTGCTCAAACCATGCTAAGCTACAGCCCCTTTTCAATTATGGATTTCCATAAATTATTGCGCTTATAATAAACGTTTCGCACTGGGCGTGCTTTTTAGACAAAATTTCAGCAATCAGGCATAATTCATCTCAGAAAGATCCATGCAGACTGCGCATATTTTATTGGCAGTGGGAGCACCGCAAATGCTGCATTTTCCAAGTTCCTCATGTTTAATTGAATCAGATAGAATCGGTTTGAGTTCATCGTGAAACTTCACAAGGGCGTGCCTGGTTCCAGGTGTTTCTTCCTCCAGATCAGCTATAATCTGGCGGAACCGGTTTCTCTGAGCCCTTCCATAAAATGGGCACCATCCTGCATCATACTTTATTCCATTTAAAACCGCATAAAGCATAACCTCATTTTCGGGAATCTTCCTCAGGGGGAGAATCCTTGGCACAAGCGTTTCTCTAATGAAATCATGAGGAGCCATTCTGGCAAGTCTTTTAATATCACCCTTCACAACATTCATAAGAATAGACTGCGCATAATCGTCCAGATTTATCCCAAGAGCAACGTAATCAGAGAAATTTAATCTGGATATCTTGTTCATGAGATTTCTTCTCATGGGGCCGCAGTGTGAACAGGGTATTGTGTTTGTCCTGTCTTCTTCCACCATCTCCTCGAGCCTTTTCCCATAATTATCTGAAAAAGATATTACATGGTGATCCAGCCCCAGATCATGGCAAAGATCTCTTGCCTTTTCCAGGCCTGAATCCCTGTATCCTGATATCCCTTCATCCACGGTGAAAGGAAAGAGCTTTATTTTTGTGTCTTTTCCGAATATCTTGTTGAGGAGGTAAAGGGTAACGGAACTGTCCTTTCCCCCTGAAATTGCAACTGATATGACCATGGGCTTACCGGTACGTTTCAGCTGTTCCCTTATCTCCCTTTTTACCCTTTTTTCCACAAACTGGTTAAAATGGTTTCTGCAAAGGCTGGATCCTGTGTACCTTACTTCATATACTGCCTTTTCATTGCACTTCGAACACTGCATGTATTTATTACCCTGTGTTAATTGAGTATTTTGATTACATATTAAAACAAGACTGTAATTAGCTGTAATATAAAGGCGGTGAGGAATATATGGAGATTAAATGGGAATCCGGAGACGTTAAAGAAAAGAGATACGAAATATTGCTTATGGGTGTGTTCCAGAAGGAATCATCCAAGGTTAAGACAAAAATCCTCAAATCATATGGCTTCAGCAAATACTCAGAAAAGCAGAAATTCACTTCCGAAGTGAAGCAGACAGCATTCATTAACGGGGAAAAGGAAAGTCCCAACCTTTATTTAATAGGTCTGGGCGACAAGGCAAAATTCAATGATGAAATGATGAGGATTCGATTCTCACACGCCATCTCAAAGATAAAGAAGATGCGGATGTCATCAATGCTTATCATCCCACCGGAAAAATCAGATGCTGAACATGAGGCATACGAACTTAGCTATCTTGCATTAATGACTGATTATGATTTCAACAGATACAAGTCCAGGAAAGAGGAAAGTATAGAGAAAGTTGGAATATACAGTGCTTCGGATGTTTCAAAAAGCATTGAACTTGGTACAATTATTGGGGAAGCCACCAACTTAACCAAAGATCTTGGTAATATGCCATCCTCTATTGGCACTCCCACTCATTTTGAGAATGTGGCAAGGGGTTTTAGCGGAGTGGACCTGAAGGTTTTTGTCAGGGAAGATTTCATTAAAATGGGAATGGGCGGAATTGAAGCTGTATCAAGGGCGGCGAAGGAACCAGCAAAGATGCTTGTAATGGAGTATAAAGGTTCAGACCAGGCACCTGTCCTCATAGTGGGAAAGGGTATAACCTTCGACAGTGGGGGGATTTCAATCAAATCCTCAGAGGGATTGGAAGAAATGAAATTCGACAAATGTGGGGCTGCTGCTGTGATTGGATCAATAAGTGCAATATCCAGGGCTGGATTGAAGGTTCACGTTGTTGGAATCACTCCACTTACTGAGAATCTTCCCGGGGGAAATGCTTACAAACCTGGCGATATACTAACCCATTACAATGGCGTCACCTCAGAGATAATTTCCACAGATGCCGAGGGAAGGCTTGTTCTGGCAGATGCTCTCTCCTATGGGGTTAAGAATTATGACCCAACTGCTGTTATAGACCTTGCAACCCTAACAGGGGCATGCGTTGTTGCCCTTGGCAATAACATTGGTGGGGTAATGACTAACAGCCTTGACCTTCAGCAGAGAATACTTGACGCATCCAAGAAAACATGGGAAAAAATATGGCCCCTGCCACTTGATGACGACTTCAAGGAGCAGATTAAGAGCGAAGTAGCCGATATAAAGAACACTGGTGGAAGGCCTGGTGGAGCAGAGACTGCAGGGGCATTCCTGAGCAACTTTGTTGATACAAAGCCATGGGTTCACCTTGACATCGCAGGGACTGCGTGGACACAATCCAAGACGGTCAGGAAAGGTTACATTTCCCGTGGTGCCACAGGATTCGGCACAAGACTCCTGTTCGAATACCTGAGATCATGTGAAAAGGGAAATGGATCACTCGATAAGTGAGTAGGTAAGCTTCTTCCCCTCTTTTATATACTTTGTAATGGCAATGCCAAGATCGCTGGACATCTTGATTCTTATGATCCCCTTTGAAGAGCTCCTTGCCTGAAGAATAAGTATATTATCAGCGTATATCCTTACATTCTCGTTTCTCTTCTTTATATCAAGATAGATGATTTTATTCTTGATCTCGGGAATCACCTCTATTCTTCCATCCTCTTCTTCTGAAAAAGCCTCTGGTTCAACATCAAGTTTGATTCCCATCTTCTTCTCAAGTTCGGAAATATTCACACCCTTCTTTCCTATGAGTCTTGGGACGTACTTTTCGTCGACCTTGATGAGAGCACGGTTTTCATCTTTCAGGGAAACTTTAACATTTGATGTTCCAAGGTAATCCCTGATGGTTTCAGTGATTCTGTCAAGTGCCATTGCCTCTATGGGCTTCTTTTCATGTTTTTTTGAAACCGGCACAACAACTATCTGGTCCCCGAATGTGTATATCTCGTATATTGGAACTGAGGTGTAGAAATCCTTCACAACTATTACTGGCCTGGATAGATCCTCCTGTGTCATTCCACTGGGAACCTTTACCACGTACTCAGTTACTAGAACCCTGGAAATAAATCCCTTCTCTATGAATACAATTGTGTCGATTATCTGGGGTATTAAACCAAGCTCTACTCTTCCTATGAACCTCTGCAGTGCGTCAATAGGCCTGGTTGCATGCACCACTCCAATCATGCCGACTCCTGCAAGCCTTAGATCAGAATATATCCTGAAATCTGCAGTAACCCTCATCTCATCAAAAACAGTGTAATCCTCCCTGACCAGAAGCAATATGTCTCCTGTTTTCTCCATGGAACCTTCAAGCTCTGTATACTGTGTTATATCTTTCTTAACCTGCAGGTCCCTGGGTTTTTCCATGGTTTTCACAATCTTCATCTGATCACTGAGATGTTCCGCCAAGGCTTGAACAAATGTACTTTTTCCTGCTCCCGGGGCACCTGCTATGATTATGCCATTGGCCTGGGTTTCAAGCCGGTTTATGAGTTCGGCACTCAGTTTATAATCTTCAAGGTCAAGCTTCACAATAGGTCTGACTGCAGTAATCTCTATATCATCTGAAAATGGTGGCCTCGTAATAACTATCCTCATATCTCTGAGCTGTATGACGGTTGCACCATAGGAATCCATCTCAATGAATGACTTTTCATCCAGCTTTCCTCTCTTCACAATGTCATTTGCTATGTTTTCCACCATGAGATTGGATAATTCTTCAGCATGCCTTTCAATTCTCACATCACCTGGAACACCTTTCTTCATGAATGGCTTCTGTCCAGCCTTTAGATGAACGGAGGTTGTGGTTTCATCGAAAAACTCCTCAATACTGCGCATTACTTTCTTAGGGTGCTCCAGAAATTCAACAGTTATGCCCTTTATGAGCGCAAGATCCCTCTGAATGTTATCTCCGGTCACAAGGGTTGCACCCAGTTCCGCAGCTGTTGATCTTATTATTTCGTCAATTTCTCCCGATTTAGCCCTGTCTATCTGCCAGTCATTTGGCCTTCTGCCATAAACTTCAAGATATATGGAACTGGAATCTGCCATCTTTCTGAGATTTTTAAGTTCCTGAAGGGCAGCGAAACCAATGGACCTTCCCTGGTTTGCCTGATGTTCAACCTCAGCGAGCATGGCTTCTGCCAGTATGACCTTTGAACCCTCTTTCTTTTTTATGAAGCTGTTAAACCTTCCGTCGACGATGACAGAAGTATCCGGAACGTAATCCACGAAAAGTAAATACCCTTGATTATATAATCGCTTTGTATTGGAGACTAAATATGGGAAATGACAGTGAAAAAACTGTGGATGGCCATGTTCATGAGGATATGATCAACGCCATAATTGAATCCATAAGAAACACGCTTTATGAACTCCCCGCAGAAGATACCGCTCTTTCCTATTCCGGTGGACTGGATTCTACTATACTTATTGCGCTTTCTGATTTCAAGATCCACCCCTATACTACAGGATTTTCCAATTCAAGGGATATTTTAGCTTCTAGAAGACTTTCACAGATCCTGGGTTTCAAGGTGAAAGAGATTATACTTGATCATATAGATATAAATTCGCTTTTCACCCAAATAAGGGAAATTGATCCTGAAATTCAGGCCAGGGACCTGGGGTACGAGGCAGTTCTTCTCTCTGTGCTGAGTCATGCCAGAGAGAAATACATTGTAACAGGACAGGGTGCAGACGAATTCTTTTACGGTTACCAGAAATATGAAAGGGAACCTCAGATCACAAACAAGGGGGACATAGAGAAGATCATTAAATACACCTGTCCCAGGGAGAAAAAAATTGCAGATTCTCTTGGAAAAATAATGGTACTACCATATCTGAATAAGGAAGTGACCGGAATTGCCACCTTGATCCCAAGGAGCCAGCACATTAACGAAGATGGAAGAAAGATCATTCTGAGATCCGTAGCCAGAAGGATCGGTCTCCCGGATGAAATTGTAAATCTGAAGAAAACTGCGGCACAGTATGGATCAGGGATGCAGAAGATTGTGAGAAAAACTGTTCGATCTCAATGATGATCCCTGTTCAGTATGGGAATTACACATACATTATATACTCCTTTAAAATTTACCATTAGGTTTAACAAGAATACAGTGATAGAATGACTTTTATAGGGATAATAGGCGGCAGTGGCTTATACAACCTGCTGACCAATCAAAAATCAGTAGAAATTGAAACACCTTTTGGAAAACCATCAGGGAAGATTGAGATCGGTAAGATTAACGGTGTGGAGGTTGCCTTTATACCAAGGCATGGCAAGAGCCATACAATACCACCACACAAGGTCAATTACAGGGCAAACATATGGGCCCTTAACAGCATAGGAGTCAAGAGAGTCATTGCAATTAATGCAGTTGGTTCCCTAAAAGAGGAGATGAAACCGGGAGATATTGTTATCCCCGATCAGTTCATAGACTATACAAGACGAAGAGAACTCACTTTCTACGACGGTCCGGAAGTCTACCATATATCAATGGCAGATCCTTTCTGTCCCCATATGGCAAAGATCTTTACCGAACAGGCAAAGAAAGATGGCATAAACTGCCATGATTCCGGTACATATGCAGTCGTTGAAGGACCCAGGTTCTCAACAAGGTCAGAATCAAAAATGTTCAGGCAGTATTCAGATATTATAGGCATGACACTGGTCCCGGAGATTAATCTGGCGGACGAGATGTCAATGTGTTATTCCGTTATAGCATCCGTTACAGATTACGACGTATGGGCAGATAAACCCGTTGATGCGTTGGAGGTAATGGAGACAATGAAGCATAACGAAGTCAAGGTCACCAAACTATTAACAGAATCTCTCCCAAAAATAAATGGAGAGAGAAACTGTAATTGTTCTAGACGATTGGAAAATGCAAAAGCGTGAGGAAAAAATGAAAGTAAAATTTTTAGGCGGTGCAGAAGAAGTAGGCAGGCTGGGAATAAAGATGGAGTTCAAGACGGAGAAAATTCTTGTGGATTACGGCGTGATCCCCGAGAAGCCTCCGGAATATCCTCTCCCACCTGAGAAAGTGAGCAGCATATTTGTGACACATTCACATCTGGATCATATAGGGGCTCTTCCCGTATATTACGAGAAGGACAAACCTGATCTCTATGCAACAGCAATGACAGCAAACAGCATGAAGCCGCTGTTGAATGATTCCATAAAAATAATGGGGCTGGAAGGCTATCCGGCCAGGTTTAACAGGGACGATGTCGATTCTCTCTATGGATCATTTATCAACTCAACCTACGGTGAGAGTTTCAATGTTGGAGAACTCACAGTTACTCCCTATTCAGCGGGACATATACCGGGTTCTACCATGTGGAGATTTGAAAACGGCAAATCGGTCATGGTTACCGGGGATCTGTACACAAGGGACACAAAACTTCTTACGGGCGCAAAGCCCATGAAGACAGATATTCTCATCATGGAGAGCACATACGCTGGGAAGTTCCACGAGGACAGGGAACAGGTAAAGGCAAGACTCAAGAGCCACATAAAGGAGGTCATAGACAACCACGGGAAGGTTATACTCCCCTCATTTGCAGTTGGAAGGACCCAGGAACTCATGATGACACTTTCCGACATGGACCTGAATATATTTGTGGACGGAATGGGAAACGGCATCACGGGAATTTACCTGAACACACCCGGCTTCCTCAGATCCATGAAGGATTTCAGGAAATCTGTGGGCAGGGTAAGACAGGTACGGGGTAACGGAATGAGGCAGAGAATAGTGGATGAGGCAGATGTCATCATAACAACTTCTGGAATGCTCGATGGAGGACCAGTACTGTTCTACATTCAGCAGCTCATGAACGATCCCAAGAGTGCAATATTCCTCACTGGTTACCAGGTAGAGGGCACAAACGGAAGGTCTCTGATGGAAAACGGCACAATAAACATCGCAGGCGCCACAGTGAAACCCGAAATGAAACTTGAGTTCTTCGATATGTCTGCACACGCAGGCCATGATGATCTCATAGAGTTTGTCAAGGCTGTTGATCCTGAGAAAATAATTCTCTGCCATGGGGACGAGAGGGAGAAACTGGCAAAAGATCTCACAGAATACGATGTAACTCTACCCTTCAACGGCAAAGAGTTTGAAGTAAACTGAATTAATAACCTGTAAAAATTACATATATAACTTTCCGTTAACCAGATGTGGCAGAACTCCTAACACTGAAGAATGTGCGCATGGAATATCCAATGGGCAAAACAAAGCTCATATCCATAGACGATGTGACATTTTCAGTTGAGAGGAATGAATTTGTCTCCATCATAGGCCCATCGGGCTGCGGAAAATCAACAATTCTAAAGATGGTTCTGGGACTCATTGAACCCTCATCGGGTTCCATACTTATAAACGGTGATCCCATAAGCGACAACAGGTCCAGATTGTCGGTGGTATTCCAGAATCCAGCACTTTTCCCCTGGCTTGATATCCTCCAGAACGTTGAAGCAGTGATAGAGCCAATAGAGAAGGACAAAAAAGTCAGGAAAGAGACAGCACTGAAATTCATAAAGATGGTGGGAATAGACGGGTTTGAAAAAGCTTATCCACGGGAACTTTCCGGAGGAATGAAGCAGAGGGCATCAATTGCCAGGGCTCTGGCAACATCTCCAGACATACTGCTTCTGGATGAACCATTTGTTGGGCTGGATGTTTTTGCTGCGCAGGCAATCAGGGAGGAACTTCTGGACCTCTGGGAATCTCCGGATCTTCCACCGCACACTGTACTCATGGTAACACACAATGTGGACGAAGCCGTCCAGATGAGTGACCGCATAATTGTGCTTAGCAGGCGCCCCAGCAAAGTAATAGAGGTAAAGAAGATAGATCTTCCCAGGCCAAGGAACACAAGAAGCGAGGAGTTCTACCGCACTGTGGACGAAGTTCTCACCATAATGTCATCATGATAAGTATCTAAAATTGATCATTTCAGTCCAAGCAGTGAGAGGGCATTGAGGAAATACTGGACAGCGAAGCCGGCCACAAGAACCCCAAATATTCTGGTTATGACCTTCATAACCTTATCTCCGAAAAGTCTGTCTATTTTGCTGGAAAAGAAGAAGAAAATATAAACAATGAGAAAGAGAAGCACTATTGATACAAGCGTCATTATTTTTGTTGCAATGCTTCCCTCCATGAGTATTATCACAAGAGATATTGCTCCGGGTCCAGCGAGAAGAGGTGTTGCAAGAGGCACTATGCCAACATCCGATACGGTAGATCTACCGCCGGAAGACGGTGGTTTGTCTCCCTGCCTGACCATCTCTATACCCATTATTAGGAGAATAAGCCCTCCGGCAATTTCAAGGGCAGGAATTGATATTCCGAAAAAGAGTATTATAAAATTGCCCACAAGTGCAAAGAATAGGAGTATTATTCCACCATAAACAACTGCATCTGCGGTTATGGCCTTTTTCGCCTTTGCATCCATTCCGGATGTCAGTGACATGAAAAGAACCATGCTGCTGAAGGGATCAATGACCACGAACAGAGGAATGAATACCTTAAGGAACTCAACTGCTAATGACAAACATGGGATTATAACTTCCACTTATATTTAATAAACGCGACATGAAAATTATGAAAGGATTTTAAGCAGATTTCCTTAACCCAATACATGCAGATCCTCATAATGGGAATCGATGGTTACATCGGCTGGCCCCTTGCCCTCCGTCTTTTGAGAGAAGGACATGAAGTTACCGGTATTGATAATTTTTATACAAGGAGACGGGTGAGTGAGGTTCACTCTGAATCAGCCCTTCCAATAGGGTCAATGGAGAAAAGAATCCGTAAGGCATCAGAACTTGGACTTGGAGATATAAAGTTTTTCAGGGGGGACGTTAGTAATTCAGAAAAGATGCATGAAGTAATAAAAGCAACGAAACCTGAGGCTGTGGTGCATCTTGCGGAGCAGAGATCTGCTCCATACTCAATGATCGGACTGAAACAGGCCAGGGAGACCATGGTAAAGAACATCGTGAGCACCATCAACCTTATCTACGAGGTAAAGGACCTGGTTCCGGACTGCCACATACTCAAGCTTGGCACAATGGGGGAATACGGAACTCCCAACATAGACATACCTGAAGGATTCTTTGATATTGAATACAGGGGGAGAAAGGATCACCTTCCATTCCCGAAAAACGCAGGATCATGGTATCACTGGACAAAGGTCCATGATTCAAATAACCTCATGTTCGCGAACAGAGTATGGAAACTTTCAGTAACCGATGTCATGCAGGGTGTTGTCTACGGAACAAGGACAGAAGATATAACAGATCCTTCACTTTACACACGTTTTGACACAGACGAAGTCTGGGGAACAGCACTTAACAGGTTCTGTGCACAGGCTGTGGCCGGAATGCCCATAACTCCTTACGGCAGGGGGAACCAGGCAAGGGGATTCCTTTCACTGGAGGACAGTGTTTCATGTCTTGCACTGGGCATAAGAAAACCACCCAAAGATGGAGAGTACAGGGTTTATAACCAGTTTGATGAATATTATACTGTAAATTACCTTGCAGAAACAGTTCAGAATGTTTACCATGAAGACACGGGAAAGGATGCAGAAATAAAACACGTGGAAAATCCCCGTGTGGAACTTGAGGATCATTATTATAATCCGGAAAACCAGAAGCTTAAGGATCTGGGATACAGGAGAAAGAGAGAACTGAGGCAGGAGGTATCAATCATCCTCAAAGACCTTGAAAAATACAAGAGCAGGATACTGAAACACAGGGATTCAATAATGCCAAAGACTTTGTGGAAAGCGTGATTACGGTTCAGAGGCGTGATCTGGCATAATCAAGGGACTTTTTCAGCACATCTATATAACTTTCCGATACCCCTACGCTTATCCATTTTGACCGGTCAATCATGTATCCATGGGTTGGAACGCCCATCGTTATGCTTTTATTTATGGCAGGTGTCAGTTCGATATTTGTTCCAGTTTTTTCTATATTTTCCATTACGCTTCCCGTAAGGTAGTAAAATGCGCAGAGTGCCAGATTGGAAGGGGGAGTTTCGGATTTTTCCACCACTGACCTGATCTCCAGATGATCTCCTGAAACGGTGCATTCTGCAGTTCCATAACGCTTTGGATCTGAAACCTCCATAAGGCAGAGATGGTTTGATAGGGGATCAGAAGAGACTTTTCGCACAAAAAAATCGAGGAATTCCATATCAAGGATAAGGCCGTCACCTGCGTTGAGGAGAAATGGTTCTCCACTAACGATCTGAGAGGATCTGGCAACTGCATCTCCAAAACCCGCCTTTTTTTCCTGATATACAAATTTTATGTTTCTGAATTCAGAGGAGAGGTAATTCTCCGTAAAAGAATCTCCGGGGTCAAGAACAACTATAAACTGATCTATGCCAGATTTCATTAGGTGTGTAATTATGCAATCTATTATTGGTCGCAGTACAATCCGCCCATCACGGAAATCATATATTGGAAGCATCTCTTTCCGGAACTTTCCATCAAGGCCAGACCTTTTCCCCAGTCCGGCTGCGGTGATCACACATTTTGGCACATACCATGATATTCTGCTTGCTTATTATTTTCCCTCATTTTTATGACCCTGCGAAATCAATATATGCAGTCTGACAGATTACTGGACATGGCCAAAAAAGATCGGGACTTTTTTACCATGGATGATTTTGATCTGGAAGAGAAAACCGTGTACCTGCGATTGGACATAAATTCTCCTATTAACCCAATAACAAATGAGATTATAGGAGTCTCCAGGTTCCTTTCCCACACAGAGACAATAGCCATGTTGAGGCATTCCAAAGTTGTCCTGGTTGGTCATCAGAGCAGGCCGGGCAAGGATGATTTTACATCCCTTGAGGATCATTCCAGGCAGCTCCAGAGGATAATAGGAAGGAAGATAACATTCGTCGATGAATTATTCAGCTCTTCAGCCAGAAGTGCCATATCATCCATGGCAGATGGTGAGATAATAATGCTGGAAAACTCACGTTTCTATTCCGAGGAGACAGATATTCCCGGCGATGACATAGAGAGAATGGAGCAGTCAAACCTTGTGAGAAGGCTTGAACCTCTGTTCGACTATTTTGTCATTGATGCATTCCCGGCAATTCACAGGTCACAGACAAGCCTTGTTGGGTTCCACCGGCTTAAGCCAAATATTGCAGGAAAACTTGTTGAAAAGGAGGTTATGATGCTTGACCGGTTCCGCTTTGGCAAGGAAAGCCCAAAGATTGCCATTCTTGCTGGATCTAAGATTGACGATTCAATTAAGGTCTCCAAAAGTTTCCTGGACATTGGCACAGTTACAGGTATAATTACAGGTGGTGTTGTTGGAAATATTTTCCTCTGGGCTTCAGGGAAGGACATAGGAAGGAAGAACAGAGAGTTCATTATGAAAAATAACCGGAATCATGAAAGCCTCATAGAAATATGCAGGAATATACTGAAGGATCATCCGGGAAAGATCATAATGCCAAGGGATGCAGTTTTAAGCCCATCAGGTAAAAGGGTCGCAATGACCGAGAAGATCCCTGATGATGAAACAATTGCTGATATAGGGCTTGAAACCATTGCACAGTATTCGGAAATCATAGAATCCGCAGGCGCTATTTTCATGAATGGGCCAATGGGAATATACGAGATACCTGAATATTCGGTTGGAACCAGGGAGGTCATAACTGCACTTGCATCATCAGATGCTCTGAAAATTGCAGGAGGAGGTCACACCCTGAGTGCTCTGGAACATCTTGGCCTTATGAACAGGATCGACCACGCCTCCACAGGCGGAGGGGCTCTCATAAGCTATTTATCCGGTGAGCCCATGCCAGTACTGGAAGCTCTCAGGGAGAGCAAAAGAATTTTCAAGGGTAAAGAAAATGGAAAATGAATCAAGAGTCAACGTAACCGAGGAACTGAATTATTTAAGATCGCTGATTGAATCCATAGATGGGCAGGTTAACACACTCATCAGAGGGCTTGAGGAGCTCAGGAAGGCTCATCTTGCACTTACCGACACCAACCTTGCAGTTTCCAAAGAAACAAGAGTTGCAATAGGGGCAGGGATCTTCATGGAGGCAACACTGAAACTGGACGGTAAGCTTCTTGTCCCCATAGGATCAGATATTTTTATACACGAGGACCCGGCAGCTGCAAGAACGAGGCTTGAGGAGAACATGAAGGAGGTTGAAACATCCATTTCCGGACTCAACAGCCAGAGGGAATTTCAAAAATTGCCAACTACCTCAGGAAGAATGGAAAGAGAGTGGTACTGGCAGCATCCGATACTTTCAGGGCTGGAGCAATTGAACAGATATCCATACTTGGTTCAAATCTCGGTGTGAATGTGATAAAGCATACTGCAGGCAGCGATCCCTCTTCGGTTGCCTTCGATGCAATTGAGCATGCAAAGGCAAGAGATATAGACTATGTGCTTGTGGACAGCGCAGGACGTATGCAGACAAACAAGAATCTCATAGATGAGATGAGGAAGATAAAGAGGGTGGCAAAACCCGATCTAACCGTAATGGTGCTGGATTCAATGATTGGGCAGGATGCCTATAATCAGGCAGAGGTATTCATGAATGAGATAAAGTTTGATTCAGTTGTTCTCACAAAACTTGATACAGATGCAAGAGGTGGTGCGGTCCTGACAATAGTCCACCAGCTGAAAAAGCCTGTACTTTTCCTTGGTACGGGTCAGGGTTTTGACGATCTCATAAAATTCGATCCAGAATGGTATATTGATAAAATAATACCATGATTATTTCTGCACCGGCTTCTCCTCATCATTTTCCTGTGAGGTTCCAATCCGGTTTACTATTTCAAGGTTGAGAGGTTTTACTTCAAGTTTGATTCCGACTCTGGAGTTCAGGAGGTCCAGATTTCTTTTAATCTGGGAAAGAAATCTATTGTATTCCTCCAGTGCCGCTTTCATGTTTGACTCTGAATCTTTCTCTGATTCCTGGCCTGACTGCTTTAATGATTTAACTTTATAGAACATGTATACCCATCCGCCCACAGCAACCACGGAAATTGCAATGGCAATATCACTCAACAGCATTTCTGATCATCATGGAAAGCATCGCACTTAATTCATTTTTTCCTTTTTCTGATCACTTTTCCATATGGGAAGAACACTGCTGTGAAAATTCCGGCCAGAGAAAGCGCCAGATAGTCATAGGCATATCTCGGGACTTCATTGTAATCAGGCCATTCTCCAAATAACCTCATAATATTGAGCTTGATCAGCCCAAACCACGGTATCTGGCCAAATGCAATCCCCTCAACCTGCGATGGTTTTACGGGCGGGAACCCGAAAATAAGGGGGTCCTGGTCAGCAGCCCTGTAGGCATTGAGGCTGGGCACATAAATTCCAAAATGTGCAAGATTGTAATCACCCACTGTTATGAACCCGCTCTCATTCTCAATACTGCTCAGGAAAACCACAAGATTGCGGGAACTGTATCCAACATTGTCAATGAGAATGTAATTTTTAGTTATATGTATCCATGATTGTCCGTCATAGCCATCCACCACAGGATTCCCATTTTTCCACTGAAGGTAGAATATGGCTCTGTGTATTATGGTCAACCCGTTTGGAGCATGATACAGTATCACATCCCCGTATTCCCCATAGTTCTTTGAAAGGTTTTCTGTCCTGCCCACAACATATGTTATAACATTCTTCTGTGGATCATTGACCTTCTTAACCAGTACTATATCCCCTGTGTTAATCACACCGGGAGTCCAGGAAGGGCCATGTTCCATGCTTTCAGATTCCACAACTGAGAATGGAGGCCAGGTTCCGGCATAGACAGTGAGAAGAAGGATTAGAAGCACAAAGGCAACTATGGCATACAGATACCATGGCTTCCCCTTAGATTTTGGTGGCACTCTTTCCAAATAGTGCCATTAGAAAAGTAATTTTCCATGCGAATTCTGAAACCATGGGGAATTGCAAAGGCATGAGGGGATTCCGGTATTTTCCAAAATTATACGGTATGGGGTCAATTCCGGAATAAAATAAGATCAATGCAACATATTTTTATTCGTAACTTATCTACACAACTGTGGAACTTCACGAAAAGATTGCCGGAGAGATCACCATATCTGAAAACCCAGGGGAAACAATAAGGAAATGGAGAGAAGAGTTTAACGTTTCCCAGCTGGATCTGTCCAAATATCTTGGCATTTCTCCATCAGTCATAAGCGATTATGAATCAGGCCGGAGAAAGTCTCCAGGAGTGACATCAATCAGGAAGATTGTACTGGCATTAATTGAGATCGACAGGCACAGAGGGGGCCTAATTTTAAGGAGGTACAACAGCGGTGTGCCTTCGGATGCCCTTCTGGACCTGGGCGATTACAATCACGATGTCTCCCTTGAGAGAGTCATAAGGCTCATAAAGGGCACAAACTGCTCTGTTGTGGGACTGAACAGGTATATCCGGGGCTATACTATTGTAGATGGAATAAAGGGAATACTTTCCTTTTCATATTCTGAATATAACAAGCTTTACGGCTGGTCAAGCCAGAGAGTTATATTTTTTACTGAGGTGAAGATGGGCAGGAGTCCAATGATAGCAATAAGGGTGCACCCACTGAAGCCAGCTGCTGTAGTTTATATAAAGCCGGACAGGATAGATGAACTGGCCATTAAGCTTGCTGAAATTGAAGGCATACCCCTTATAACTACTGAAATGGAAGTAAAGGATATCTCAAAGGCAATGGCAACACTGAGATAATTATCAAATTTTTTCGATCTGACAATACACTGCCGGTTACAGTAAATACTTTATAGGTGCTATTATTTATCAAGTGATAATCATGGTACATTATAAATGGGTGGCACTCTCCAACACAACAATTGGAGTCCTTATGGCAGCCATAAATGGAACCATAATCCTGATCTCTCTACCAGCAATTCTGGGAAAAGGGGGAATCGATCTTAATCCATTTGCTCCAGGAGCCTTCCTGTATCTCATCTGGATGATAATGGGCTACAACATAATCACGGCCGTAATACTGCTGACAATCGGGCGACTCTCGGATATATATGGCAGAACAAGGCTCTTTAATCTAGGTTTTGTAATATTCACTGCAGGATCAATACTGCTTTTCCTGACTCCGGGAAAGGGTGCAACCGGTGCACTTGAACTCATAATATTCAGGCTCATACAGGGTCTAGGTGGAGCTTTTCTCTTTGCAAACAGCACTGCAATTCTAACTGACGCTTTTCCCATAAGTGAAAGAGGAAAGGCTCTGGGATTGAACCAGGTGGCGGCTCTGGGTGGATCATTCATAGGGCTGATTCTGGGCGGGGTTCTGGCAGTTATAAACTGGAGGTTAGTTTTCCTGGTAAGTGTTCCAATCGGAATCCTGGGAACTGTATGGTCACTGACTAAGCTCAAGGACAACTCGGTGAGGGACAGAAGCCAGCGTATTGACTTTGTTGGGAATATAGTTTTTGGCGGAGGCATAACAATCTTCCTCCTGGCACTGACCTATGCTCTGCTCCCATATGGAAAGGATGTTATGGGCTGGACTAACCCGTGGGTTATAGCGGGATTATCGGCAGGTGCGGCTCTCCTGGTCGCATTTCCATTTGTAGAGATGAGGGTTAAACAGCCCATGTTCAAGCTGTCCCTTTTCAGGGTAAGGGCGTTTGCCTTTGGAAACCTGGATTGCACTTACAAGTGCAGGGGCACCCCAGCTGAAGACAGCACTGGATTCACTTCCACCCACTCAGGCAATATTTGCGGCTTTTCTGGGATATAACCCCATGACAACAATCCTCTCCTCCATTCATGCTTCAGCACCAAGCCTTTATTCATCATTAAGCAGTTCAGCCATAAGCACAATGACTGCAAAAACATGGTTCCCAGGTGCACTGGGTCCTGCCATAATGCATGCGCTCAGGGATTCCTTCTATATTGGAGGGGCACTGTCTGCAGTGGCTGCCATTCTTTCAGTACTCAGGGGAAAGAGATATGCACACCCCGGTAATGAAACATTACAGGGAGGTAATACCGAGTCCCAATCAAAGGGTTCCGCCAGTGAAAAAGTGTCAGCAGAGAGCAATAGATCGGGAGCTGCAGGATTAAAGGTGAAGTAGTATGTCTGAAAAGAAAAACACGGATTCAATAGAAGTATGGCGAACGTTCCTCGAAACATGGAAAGTATGGAAGAAGGGGGTTGACAGGAATCTTCAGACCATGGGTCTGGGGAGCACTGAATATTCCATCCTTCGGCATCTGGCTGAAGATGGAAAGATGCCAATGGTCCAGATGGCAAATCTCATAATGGTAACTCCTGGATGGATCACCGGACTCATAGATACAATGGAGAAAAATGGGCTTGTAAAAAGGGCAAGAAACACAGAAGATCGCAGAATTATCGATCTGGTCATAACAGAAGCGGGAATCGACCTTTTCAACAGGGCAAAAACACACCACACCGAATATATTGAAAAGAGTCTTGGGGGGATGAATGCAGAATCCCTTTCAAAACTCAAGGTTCTTCTGGATGATCTGAGGGACAGTATAGTGGAGACCTGCTCCATAAAGAAAGAGGAATAGGGGATAAGCAAATGTTCATATTCAGCTTCTAACCCGTTTCAATAATAAGAATTATTAATTTTATGGGTTAGGTAAATTCGGTTGCACAGATCCCACACATGTTCAAATGGGAGTGACAGTCTTGGGGTCCTCTGCTTCCTCACTCTGTATGGAAGATTTATGAAATTTATCCCTCCGGATCTCCGGGTATGCCTTATGGAAAAATCAACTCCGCAGTAAGCACTTGTGAAAGTCTCATCCATAACGTGGCCATCAATGGACTTTAACCATTTTCCTGAAAGAACTATGAAGGAAGAGATGTTTGGTACGCTGAAAGTCCATCTTTGCATGGCCCTGTGCAATATATCCATTGGTTCTGCAATGTAAATATCCCCAAATCTGCTGGAAAGATTCTCTTCAATCCCATATGCCCATTTTTCCAGACGGTT
>Ga0078972_1010314_pt1 | contig 17564 bp, 17 predicted proteins | sample YelNatPaOPGAMG01_FD_67568 | JGI IMG/M metagenome (GOLD analysis project Ga0078972, IMG submission 67568) | Hot spring thermophilic microbial communities from Obsidian Pool, Yellowstone National Park, USA - OP-RAMG-01 (SPADES assembly) (version 2) | ecosystem: Environmental > Aquatic > Thermal... | reverse complement strand
TGGCAAAAGAAGATTGGCTTAAGGCTGTGGTAAACTAAAAAGGAGAAAGAGCGGCAGACTTCCACGAGGTAGATGAGCTGCCCCTCAAAAAGAAAAGCCTGACTAAACGAGACACTACCGTTTTTTCCTCTCCCTTGACGGGAGAGGATTAAGGTGAGGGTGACTTTCCCTGCAAGGCGAGAGGAAGCAGCCTGCACCTTCCTGCTCTACTCTGCGCGGCATGTGTCACCGTCCATCTGAGCTAGCTCAGGGGTCAACCGACCTTTCCCTGGAAGTCATTGGCAAATTTCAGTTAGTCGGGGTCACAGAGCGGACGACAATTTTTGGGCGAGGAGGTCTTGCAAACGATATCAGAAATTGACGCTGGCAATTCCACGGCATATTATAGTGTTGTAGGAATCCGCATCAGGAGGTGGGTGTTATGGCAGAGAAGGTTCAGCGTATTGAGTATTTCTACACCATTGTTCCCAACAAAGCAGGGGCCGGGGCAGCTGTTCTCGATGCGCTCAAAGGCGAGGGAGTCAACCTTATCGCTTTCCTTGGCTTCCCTGTTGGCTGGGGACGTGCCCAGCTCGATTTCGTGCCCTACGACAAGGACGCTTTGCTGGCTGCCGCTAGAAAAGCGAATATCAAAATCGTGGGGCCGAGGACGGCCTTTCTTATCCAGGGCGATGACCGCGCTGGTGCCGTGGCCGACACAGTAAACAAGCTTAAACAGGCACAGATCAACATCACCGCCATGCAGGCGGTGGCCAGCGGCGAGGGGCGTTACGGGGCCATCCTATGGGTGAAACCCAAGGACCTTGAGAACGCCGCAAAGGCTTTGGGGGTATCTTAAAGGGCATCCGTCTGTTTTCTCCTCTCCCCGGAACTAAACCACTCGTCAAGCCGGTCCACTGCCGGCTCTCTGTAGATGATGCCTTCGGCAAACAGCCTGTCTATCTCTTTGTTGCTATAGCCCAGGAGTTTTGAGAGCACTTCGCGGCTGTGCTCGCCAATAAGCGGGGCATGTCCCATTACTCTACCGGGAGTCTCCGACATCTTGAAAGGACTACCATAGATTTCTATCTCGCCGACGAACGGTTGCTCCATTTTCACCAGCATCTCTCTATCGCGTAGATAAGGGGCATCAACCACCTCGGCAAATGTCCTGACGCGCATCGCTGGAATTCCAGCCCCACGGAGCAGGTCTTCTACCTGCTGAACTGAATCAAATTTAGCCACCCACTCCTCCAGCGTCCGGTGGATGAAGGGGGCATTCTGATAGGTGAGCCTGACCTCAAGTGCATTGGTGCGCGGGTCAGTGAGTAGCCATTCATAGCCTTCGCCCATCGCCCTGACCAGCTTTTCCCAGAGGATATCGCTGAGCGCGGCGATGGCTATAAGCCCGTCCTTTCCCTTATATAGCCCGTAGGGAGCATAAGCCGCTGCCCAGCGTGTGTTCGGCACCGCCGGCACGGTGCGACCGCTGAACAAGTACCCGGGCCCATTGTTCTCGTTAAGGTGGAACAGACAGTCGGTCATGGAGATATCTATGTTCTGTCCTCGTCCCGTCTTTTCGCGATAGTAGAGGGCAGCCAGAATCGCTGTGGTAGCGTGCATGGCAGCATTGCAATCGCCGATAGCCACCGGCGCTGGCGTTGGTGGGTCTGTCTGCCCGCACCACGAGCTGGCAACCTGCGCTATCAGGTCAAAGCCGGGCTCGGTGGCATAAGCACCATAGTGACCAAAACACGAGATTGTGCAATAGATGATTCTGGGGTTGACCCTCCTAACCGCCTCATATCCCAGCCCGAGTTCCTTCATCGCCCCCGGCGCCATGTTGGAGATCATCACATCTGACTTCCTGACGAGCTCCCGGATAATCCTCAGACCTTGCCTCGTCTTGATATTGATGGACAGGCTTTTCTTGCCCCGGTTGAGAAAGACGTGGTAGCTGCTCTGCTTAACGCCGTTCCGCTCCATCACCAGTGAATAGCGCCTCTCCAGTGCACCGGTGCCGAATGGCTCCACCTTTATCACCTCAGCACCCATATCGGCAAACTGTCTGGTGGCGAAAGGGCCCGCGTATACCCAGGTGAAGTCCAGCACTCTCACTCCATCCAGTGCGCCGCGTTTTCTAGGTGCCATGGTTCCTCCTTCTAGCTGCTGAATAAGGTCAACCTAGTCCAAAAGCTCTTTTAAAAACCAGAATACCAGCCACCGGCCCACCCCGAATAGCCCGCCAGACACTCCGCTTATTTTACTGGCAGGGCCCTCGGCCGTAAAGGCTCCGCCACCGAAAATAACGGGGATGAAAGCCCTATTCCATTCATGCCCGGCAAACGGTTCCGCTCTCGTAGCCAACCGCCTGCCGGCTTGCTTTCAACACCCTGTCAATCGGGAACAATACTGTCTCCGCATGGCATCTTCGGCGCCACTACCAGCCTCAGCCTCTCGATGGTTGTTACCACCACCTTGTCCCCCGGCTTAAGCTCATGTTCAGGGCACCTTGCCTTCCAGAGAACGCCCTGCACCTTGATATACCCCTCCGACCCCTGCCAGCTGGTGACCACACCCTCGGCACCGATGATGTTCTCAAAAGCCACCTTCGGCTTGAGAGAAAAGGTCACTTTGCCAGCGCGGTACATCGTGTAGGAATGCACTGCTAGAGCAAGCATCATCATTGCTAGCAACCAGAGGGGCATCCTGATATCGAACCTGGGCAGCAACCACAGCACCACAGCCACCAGAAGCGCCTGCTCGAACAGGGCACCTAGAATTGACTGCACAACGTACCACAAGGGTGGTGTGGACTTCATTCTGCTACGGTCTATTGTGACTGGTGATCGCTGGCCCCACCTTCACCGCACCCGCTCATACCCCGCCGTATCGCCCCTCACCACAGAGGTAAGCACATTTGGGACAATATCTGGAATCCGGTGGCACCACGGCACCGCAGTTGGGACAACATAAGTCGAGCACAGCGCCACATTCAGTGCAGAACTTGAATTCAGTCGGGCTTTCCATGCCGCACCGAGGACACCTTTTCGCCACGGATTGCGCTTTGGATGCTAATTTGACACCGCAGTTGCCACAGAACTGGTAGTGCATCAGGTTCTCGGCACCACAATTAGGACAGAGAAAGGTCTCCACCATCGCCGTTCTGAACGCCTCACTTCACCACCTTATCCCCCACCACCACAAAGCCAACACATTTTAGCCGTTTCACTCCCTCCACTCAACCCTATCAATCCTCAAATATCGCCACCACCCGACTCCAGCCAGCACTGCCACCCCTTACCTTGATGGGAAAACAGGCCACCTTGAAGCCGAAGGGTCTGGGCAGCTTGTCCAGGTTAGCCAGCTTCTCTATGTGACAGTACTCTTTCTCGATGCCCGCATAATGTCCCGCCCATATGATACTCTTATCGCCAGTCTTGCTGAAGTCCTCCCTTATCGCCCAGAATGGGCGGTCCCACCCCCAGGCATCAGTGCCCATCACCCTCACCCCCTGCTCTATCAGCCACAGTGTGGACTCGCGAGTCATGCCGCAGCCAGCATTAAAATATTCAGGACTTCCCCAGAGCTTGTCCGCACCGGTCTGAATGAGCACAATATCCCACGGTTTGATGCTATAGCCGATCTTGCGTAAAGCCTCTTTCAGGTCATCTACCGCGATACCGGAGCCCCGGGGTTTATGCCGCATATCCAGCACCACACCATCGCTATAAAACCACTCCAGGGGCATTTCATCGATCGTCCGCGCCTTTTTGCCTTCGGATGTCGGTGCATAATGCCACGGCGCGTCCACGTGTGTGCCAGTATGAGTAGTGAGAGTTACCGTATCACTCGACCAACCGAGCCCGCCTGGTAGATCGCTTTCACTGCAACCAAATATCGCTTTCATAGTTGCCGCACCCTGCTCGTGCGGTTCGTGCAAAATCTTCGGCGCCACCGGCTCGCTGGGGCTTTCCTCCACGGGCACGCTCAGGTCTATGATCCTGAACATAATCCTTCCTCCTTCACTGCGGGATGTCCAGATTATGGCATAGCCTTTAGTTTAAGGCAACACCCCCCGCCGTGCACCAACTACGCCCCGAAACAGACGACCTTCTTCTCACCTCAGTCCTGCAGTGCTATACTAGACTACAGGAGAACGGCCATGGCAGACCTGGATGAGGTGAAGCGGCAAATAGAGAAGCTGCGGGAACAGATAAACTACCATAACTACCGCTACTACGTTCTAGATAGCCCCGAGATTAGCGATGCTGAATATGATGAGCTGATGCGCCAGCTCAGAGAACTGGAGGCGAAGTACCCGCAGTTCATTACCCCTGATTCCCCCACCCAGCGCGTCGGCGCTGCCCCGGTGGAAGCCTTCGGCGTGGTGGAGCATCCTCAGCCGCTGCTCAGTCTGGCAAATGCCTTCGATGACGATGACCTCGAGGCATGGTACCGCCGTGCTGTAGACCTGCTCGGCGGACGCAAGTTCGACTTCGTCTGCGAGCTTAAGATAGACGGCCTGGCAGTAGCGCTCACCTATGTTGATGGGCTGCTAGAGGTAGGAGCCACCCGTGGCGATGGCTATCGCGGAGAAAATATCACCCAGAACCTGAGGACGATAAAGAGCATACCGCTATCGGTACCCCGGGATAAAGCACCATCCCGCTTTGAGGTCAGAGGTGAGGTCTATATGCCCAAGGCCGGCTTCAAGAAGCTCAATCAGGAACGGGAGAAGGAAGGCCTGCCGCTGTTTGCTAACCCCCGCAATGCTGCCGCCGGCTCGGTCAGACAGCTCGACCCCCGCGTCACCGCTCAGCGCCCGCTGGACATCTTCATCTATGGGCTGGGGTGGGCCGAAGGTGGCCGGGTGCCCGATACCCATTGGGAGATACTGCAATACCTAAAGACACTTGGCTTCAAGATAAATCCCAACGTCAGGCGCTGTGATACCATTGCCGAGGTGCGTGACTACTACCGCCACTGGGTGGAGTATCGCGAGACCTTGCCCTACGATGTTGATGGGGTGGTGGTGAAGATAAATCCCATCGCCTATCAGGTGGAGCTGGGCTATGTAGGCCGGGAGCCAAGATGGGCAATCGCCTACAAGTTCCCCGCCACCCAGGCCACCACCCGCCTCATAGATATCGGAATAAACGTGGGTAGGACAGGGAGCCTCAACCCCTACGCCATTCTGGAGCCGGTGCAGGTGGGTGGTGTCACCGTAAAGAGCGCTGCATTGCACAACGAAGAAGACATCCATCGCAAGGACATCCGCATCGGTGACTGGGTGATCGTGCAGCGTGCCGGTGAGGTGATTCCAGAGGTGGTCGGCCCCGTGGTCAGCCGGCGCACCGGCGCGGAGAAAATCTTTCGCATGCCAGATAAATGCCCCGTGTGTGGCGCCGAGGTGATAAAGCCCGAAGGGGAGGCCATGCACCGCTGCACTAACGCCGCCTGCCCTGCACAGGCGCTGGAAAGGATAAAACACTTCGTCAGCCGGGGTGCCATGGACATAGAGGGCATCGGCGAAAAGCTGGCACAGGCGCTCTTTGAAAGCGGACTGGTGAAAGACGTCGGCGATATCTACTACCTCACCAGAGAGCAGTTACTCAGGCTGGAACGGATGGGCGAGAAAAGCGTCTCCAATATCCTCAAATCCATCGAGAACAGCAAAGACCGCCCGCTGGCACGCGTCATCTTCGCCCTGGGCATCACACATGTTGGCGAGGAGACCGCCGAGCTCCTTGCCGAGCACTTCCATAGCGTCGATGAACTGGCGAAAGCCACTAGAGAACAACTTATGGAAATACCGTCCATAGGTCCCAAAATCGCCGATAGTATTGTGGCCTTCTTCCGCCAGGAGCAGAACCGCAATATTATCGAAAAGCTGCGACGCGCCGGGGTAAGACTGGAAGAGAAAAAAGCTGAACCTAAAGAAATGCCTCTGGCAGGTCTGGAATTCGTTATCACCGGCAGGCTGGAGTCGTTCACGCGGCAGGAAGCGGAAGCCAGAATCAAGGCCCTCGGTGGCAAGGCAGGCTCGGATGTCACTCGAAAGACGGACTTTCTAGTCGTCGGCGCCGACCCCGGCTCCAAGCTGGCCCGTGCTCAGGCGCTGGGTATCAGACAGCTCAGTGAAGCAGAATTCCTGGAACTCCTCCGCCGCGCCGAGGCTCAGGTGAAGTAACATAGCCGATGAAACTTATCGTGGGTCTGGGAAACCCGGGAAGGCGTTACGCCGCTAACCGCCACAACATCGGCTTTCGCTGCATCAATCACCTGGCAAAGAAGCACTCCATCCCACTAAAGCAAAACCAGTGTCGGGCACAGACCGGGAGCGGTGAAATAGCCGGTGTGCCAGTACTGCTGGCAAAACCAAAGACGTTCGTTAACCAGTCGGGAGAAGCAGTTAGCCGGCTGATGGAGAAACACTCTATCGCACTGGATGACGTTATAGTTATCCACGACGACCTCGACCTGCCTCTGGGCAGGCTGCGCATCCGCAAAGGTGGTAGCTCCGGTGGACATAAAGGCATAAACTCCATAATTTCCGCTCTCGGCAGCAAGGACTTCTGTCGCATAAAAGTGGGCATCGGACGTCCCACGGGACCTGATGGCAAGCCCACCGCCGACGAGAAGGTGATTGTGGACTATGTGCTTGGCAACTTCACCCCCGATGAGGAGAAAACCATCGAGCCTGTTATCGCCAGGGTGGCTGAGGCCATAGAGTGTATGCTCAGCGAAGGTCTCAGCACAGCCATGAACCGCTTTAACCGCTAACCTCAGGCGTACGCTTCGGCCCATGGTTGTCCCGGCAAGAAAAAAGCGTTGCAAGCGTTCCCCGGTGGGTGACGACGTTTACCCCAGCTTGCCGCCTTGAGCCGTAAAGGTATATAATTCAGCTAATTAGTCTGTTAAGGTACAATTTATCGGGGCTGCAAATTGACTGCCAAACCGGCAAGTGACAGGGGATTACTGTCGATAACCCTGATAGCCGGCCTGATTGTGCTGGTGCTGGCCGGCGGAGGGGCTGCCTGCCAACACTACACTTCCAACTCAGCTTTCCAGACTTCAGCAGTCCGGGAGGCCCTGGCCACTCGGATGATAGAGTTCGAACAACGGAAATCGGTGACACTAGAGCCATTACCACCTCTCCCTGTAGATGTACGCACCATTCCCACCGAGACACACCGAATAGGTTGGGAGAGAAGCTACAAACATAGCGATACAAACTTGAACATTGGCGGTATTGGTGGCGGAGATGGTGGAGCCGGTGGCGGAGGGGGCGGTGGAGGCGGTGAGGGCGGCTGAGGCGGCTAACAGCTGACCGGGCGGTCAGCAGCTTCATCAAGGACTGGAAATGAGGCAATTTATCCGCGGCGCATGGCTAGTGCCTGTACTATTGCTTAGTTCGTTAGCCGGTTGCCTCGTCCCCAAGAGTGTCCTCATCCAAGGGTTTGTAGATTGCCTGGTGCAAATGAACACCAAGGCCCTGGAGGAACTGGGGGCCAGCCTGGAACTCGTCGACCGAAACCTTTACGCAACCGAGGTAAAGCTGCTGAAATTGGAGCAGGTAGTGAATCCAGCCCTCGAGTGGATAGAATACCAGAAAAAAGAGCTGGCCAAAACATATCAGTATGGCTCCTGGTACCGACGTGTAACCGCTGAAGGCTTGGCCGGGCTTAAGAACGACCAGTATGAGGTCACCGCCCTGGAAGTCTCGGCTTACCACCTCGGAACACCGCAGCAGGAACTTCGCCCCGTGCTCCAGATTTTTGACGTAGAAGCAGGTGCTCCATGCGAATGGGAGACCACCAGAAATGAACTTATGCGCCGCAAGGCAGCCCTTGAGCAAGACAGAGGGACGATAATAGCAGCAGCGCGCCGTTCAACGTCGACACTCTCAGACGTCATCCGCTATTCGGGCGGCTGGAAAATAACAAGGCTCAGCCATGACACCTACAGCATAAGCGGGTATGGCCTGGGCATAGCTAACGAACTGACCGAAGGTACCTGGACATACTACGAGACCTCAAAACAGGCATTCCCTGCCGATGCCCAGAGCCAGGCACTGCAAAAGATCATATCTAGCGGACTTTAGCAGCCGGAGAAGTTCAATCTTGCCCCGCCATAGCCACGCCAGAAAACAGGTAGAACCTCGGTGAGCAGCCCAGATAGATGGCGACACATGCCGCGCAGAGTAGAGCAGGAAGGAGCAGGCTGCTTTCTCTTCCCCTGCGGGCAAAGTCACCCTCACCTTAGTCCTCTCCCATCAAGGGAGAGGAAAGAAAAAGGTAGTGCTCTCTCCCCTTGCGGGAGAGAGTCAGGCTAAAGCCGAATGGAAGCGGATAGTACCTGAAACTCTCTCCCCTTGCGGGAGAGAGTCAGAGTGAGAGGGCCTGTCCTCTCCCGTCGAGGAAGAGCATAAAGAAGTACTCTCCCCTCTCGCGGGAGAGAGTTAAAGTGAGGGGGATATCAGGTGACGGGACTAGTAGCCATTTTCCGTCCTGAAAACAATCAGTATGTGTCATTAATGTACCGGACTAGTACGCTCGGTTTGCCATCGTTCCACTTCGTGGTATAATTCCCTCCAGGCTTTTCTCTGGTTAGCGAACGCGCCATGTCCAGGCAGGAAAGAAAGATAGTCATCGGCGTCATCGGCGGCGGACAGTGCACTGCCCAGGAGGCAGCTTTAGCAGAGGCTGTAGGCAGGGAGTTGGCTAAACGGGGCGCTGTGATTATTTGCGGGGGACTGGGAGGTGTGATGGAGGCTGTATGTAAGGGCGCTGCCATCGAGTCCGGACTTACTATCGGTGTCCTCCCTGGCGATAGCCTGTTATCAGCTAACCCCTATGTGCACATCCCCATCGCCACCGGCCTGGGCGAAGCCAGAAACATAGTCATCGTAAAGTCAGCCCAGACCATAATCGCCATCGGTGGCGATTACGGTACCTTGAGCGAAATCGCCTTTGCCCTGAAACACGGCATACCGGTCATCGGCTTGAATACCTGGTCATTTTCCCGAAACGGTAGGGAGGACAATTCCATAATTCGCGCCGAAGATGCCGTGGAGGCAGTGGAAAAGGCAATCGCTCTGGCCAAAGAACAAAAGAGGTGCTACAGAGCCGCACAATGAAGACAGCCCCAGTAACCATCGCCAAGATAACCGCTCGCGAAATCCTGGACTCCAGAGGCAACCCCACCATCGAGGTGGACGTGGAGCTTTCCGATGGTAGCCGTGGCACCGCAGCCGTACCCTCGGGCGCCAGCACCGGTAAGTATGAGGCCGTGGAACTGCGCGACGGCGATAAAGACCGATACAACGGGCTGGGTGTACTCAAGGCGGTGGACAACATCCATAGAGAGATAGCCCCGGCACTGCTAGGAATGGCAGCCTCCGAGCAGGAAGCCATCGATGAAAGGCTCATTAAGCTGGACGGCACAGAGAACAAGTCCCGCCTCGGTGCCAACGCCATCCTTGGCGTATCGCTGGCAGTGGCCAAAGCCTCGGCAATTGCCCATGGGCTGCCGCTGTACCGCTACCTCGGTGGCGAGTCCGCCAACCTTTTGCCAGTCCCGATGATGAACATACTCAACGGTGGCAAGCATGCCGCGAACTCCACCGACTTTCAGGAGTTTATGGTTGTGCCGGCCGGCGCCTCGAACTTCAGGCAATCGCTACAGATGGGCACCGAGGTCTACCATGCCTTGAAACGGGTGATCAGGGACAGAGGAATGAACACCAATGTCGGTGATGAAGGCGGCTTTGCACCTTCGCTGAGCTCAAACCAGGAGGCAGTGGAGCTTATACTCGCTGCCATAGATATCGCCGGCTATAAGGCTGGCAGGGACTGCTTTATAGCCCTCGACCCTGCCGCTAGCAGCTTTTGCCAGAACGGCAAATATGTCCTAGAAAAGGAAAAAAGGACTCTCTCCAGCGCAGAGCTCACCGAATATTACGCTCGTTGGGTGAAAGACTACCCCATCGTAAGCATCGAGGACGGACTGGCTGAAGATGACTGGGAAGGTTGGGTAGCTCTTACCACCAGAATGGGCGATAAGGTCGTCCTTGTAGGTGACGACCTGTATGTGACCAACCTTAAGCGGCTGGAGATGGGCATTGCCAGGTATGCCTCCAATGCGATTTTGATAAAACCCAACCAGGTGGGCACATTGACTGAGACCATCAATACGGTGAAGAGAGCACAGAAAGCTGGCTGGCTCACCATAGTCAGCCACCGCTCCGGAGAGACCGAGGATACCACCATCGCTGACCTAGCTGTGGCTCTGGGCACAGGGCTCATCAAGACCGGTGCCCCCTGTCGCAGCGAGCGGGTGGCGAAATACAATCGGCTACTCAGGATAGAAGAGGAACTGGGCAGCATGGCCCGCTTCCCTGGTAGAGACGTCTTCAAGAGATAGCGGAGGCAAGAAATGGAAGTAATCCAGGGTGTACACCAGATAAAGATCCCGCTCCCTGCCGGCTCGCTCGACCACGTTAACGCCTATGTGCTTCAGGGCGACAAGGGCAACGTGCTCATAGATACCGGGTTTGACACGCCCGAAGCATTCGCCGCCGTCAGGGACGGGCTCAAGATGTCCGGCAGGGGCTTCAAGGACATAACCCACATCATCATCACCCACATCCACCCCGACCACTACGGCATGGCAGCCAAACTGAAACAGATGTCCGGGGCAACTGTCGCCTTCACTGAGACCGAAGAGAAGTTGCTCGAGTCCCGCTACCAGAACCCCGACAATTTGCTTGCAGAGATGCGCAGGCTCCTCGAGTCCAATGGCGTCCCCCAGGAATTATTGCCAGGCCTAGCCGAAGTCGCCATGCCCTTGCGCGAGTTCGTGGGAGTGGTGGCAGCCGATACCAGGCTTAACGGTGGCGAAAAGATCTCCCTCGGTTCGACGGAGCTCAGGGTGATAGTCACTCCGGGACATTCCCCAGGACATATCTGCCTCTACGAGCCCAAAAGAAAGTTCCTTTTTTCGGGCGACCACGTACTGCCGGATATCACCTCGCATGTCGGCTACCACCCCCAGTCCGGAGAGAACCCCCTGGGCGATTTCCTCGCCGCGCTGGAAGCCTTGAGCCAGCTTGATATCACTCTCGTCTTCCCGGGGCACGGGTCCGTCTTTTCCGGCATCAAGCTTCGCATCAACGAACTACTTTACCACCATCGGGAGCGGGAACGGGCGATAGTCATCGCCGCCGAGGACGAGATGAAGACTGCCTATCAGATAGCCAGTGAGATATTGTGGATGCCCACCGGCGAGCCAATACCATTCTCCAAGCTTTCCAACTTCGATAAACGCCTGGCAGTGCTGGAGACACTAGCCCACCTCAAGTATTTAATGAGCAAAGGTAAGGCGCAGAAGTTTACTAAGGACGGGATTGACCTCTACTGGACCGGAGAATAAGGGCATGGACAGACTCAAGAACAGGGTGAAAAATCTGAAGCTTAAATATAAACCGCAACCTCAGAAAGAGCTACTTATCGCCATACCCAATCCGTACACCGACAGGGAGTATGAGATTGAGATAACCACCAGTGAGTTCACCTGTCTCTGTCCCCTCAACCCTGGACAGCCAGACTGGGCAACTATCAACATCAAATATGTACCTGACAAGGAGATAATCGAACTGAAGTCACTGAAGTTCTACCTCGCCAGCTATCGCATGGTGGAAATATTCCACGAAGCAGCCACCAACCGCATACTGGATGACCTCGTCAGCACCATAAGGCCTTTAAGGATGGAGATTACCGCCGACTGGAACATCAGGGGCGGTATTGGAACAAGAGTAAAGGTGAGCTATAATAGGCAGTAACTTCATTTTGGAAGGAGGAATTTTAATGGCAGCGAAAATCGGCATCAACGGTTTCGGGCGCATCGGCAGGCTAGTGTTTAGGGCCATCACCCAGCACTATGCTGGTAAGCTTGAAGTGGTGGCTGTCAATGACCTTACCGACGCGAGGACCAACGCTCACCTGCTCAAATACGATAGCACCTATGGCATATACCTAGGCAAGGTGGAAGCAGCCAGCGACGGGTTAGTGGTCAACGGTAAGAAGGTCAAGGTGCTGGCTGAGCGTGACCCTAGCAAAATCCCCTGGCGCGGTCTGGGCGTGGAAATAGTTATTGAGTCTACCGGTCTCTTCACCGACGCTTCTAAAGCCGCTGCCCATCTGCAGAACGGTGCCAAGAAGGTCATCATCTCGGCACCTGCCAAGGGTGAAGATATCACCATTGTGCTCGGTGTCAACGAGGACAAGTACGACCCGGAGAAACATAACATCATCTCTAATGCTTCCTGCACCACCAACTGCATCGCACCGGTGGTCAAGGTACTCCATGAGAACTTTGGCATTGTCCGCGGCTTCATGAGCACAATCCACGCCTACACCAACGACCAGAGGCTGCTTGACATGTACCATTCAGACCTCCGCCGTGCTCGTGCCGCAGCGCAGAACATAGTCCACACCACCACCGGTGCCGCTAGGGCCATCGGCCAGGTGATTCCTGAACTGAAAGGCAAGCTTGACGGTGTTGCCTACAGGGTGCCAGTGCCCACGGTTTCGCTCTGCGACTTTGTGGCCAACCTCGAAAAAGAGGTAACTGTCGACCAGGTCAACAGCGCATTCAAGTCCGCCGCCCAGGGCAAGCTGAACGGTATACTGCGCTACTGCGATGAGCCACTGGTAAGTTCAGATTTCAAAGGCGACCCAGCGAGCTCCATCTTCGATGCCTTGAGCACCATGGCCATGGGCAACATGGTCAAGGTCCTCGCCTGGTACGACAATGAGTGGGGTTATAGCTGCCGTCTCGCCGACCTCGCCCTCTACATTTACAACAAAGGCCTATAACGCTATCTCCCTGGCCTGCTCATAGTAACCACAGACCCTAGCCAGAGCAACAGCCGCCCTGGTAAGCGAAGGGGCAAAGGCGATACCTGAAGCAAATAGTTTCTGCTGGGCAGACCTTCTCTCCACCTCCACCTCTATCTTGTCAGCCGCCGTGGACAAGTCCTCAAGGACTACAACGAATTGTTTTGCTGTCTTCGTCTGCAAATCAAGGAGCACCTCAAGTCGCTCCTCACACCCCCTATCGGGAACGCCATTCAAGCCCTCGAGCCCGTAGAGATAGATCCGGTCGATTATCACCGCATCTATCCCATCCCAGCCAAGTAATACTTCCAGGGCTCTCCTGAACAGCGGTGCCGGCAGCACTGGCGCACCGACATCAAACGGGTTCCTTGTGCTTGTCCCTACAGGGGGCAACATTCTCCGCAGTTGCTCCTGCACCCCCGCTGGCGCCACTGGCACCACCAGCCCCACCCGCTCGCACACATCGCCGGCAGCCACGCCCACAGCACCGCCGCCACCGACCACCGCCACCCGGCGCCCTATGTTCCGTCGGCACTGTCGAAAAAAGAGCACAGCGTCGAGAAGCTCCTCAAAATCATTCACCAGCACTGCACCCGTCTGGCGAGAAAACGCCTGCCACACCGCCTTTTCTCCAGCTAGCGAGCCGGTATGGCTGCTCACCGCCCTACTGCCTGTCTCGCTGAGCCCTCCCTTCCACACAATTACTGGCTTCTTACCCAGCAGGCTGCGGGCGAGACGGAAAAAGCGGCTGCCGTCCCTCACCCCTTCAATATAGGCAGCGATAACCCTGGTCTCTTCATCGTCGCCCAGATATTCCAGAAAATCACTCTCGTTCAAATCGGCGGCATTGCCATAGCTGACTGCCTTGCTGAACCGCAGACCACAGCCGGTGGCAGCCCAGGCAAAGTACAGAGCAAGCCCGCCGCTCTGCGAGATGAAGGCGACATCCCCGCTCTCCGAAGAAAGCCTGGCACCGGGAAGTAGAGTCAGACCTCCACGTGGGCAGTAGACGCCAAAACAATTGGGCCCTATTATGCGCAGTTTCCCTTTAGCTAGCCCCACTATCTCCCGCTCCAATTTACGCCCCTCCTCTCCCACCTCTCTGAACCCGGAGGTAAAAATCTCCACCCCGGCAACGCCCTTCGCCACACAGTCCCCGATGACTGCCGGTACCGCGGGCGCCGGAACGGTGATAAAAGCAAAGTCCACCGCATCGGGCACGTCACGCACGTTCCGATAGGTCCGAAAACCCAGTATCTCCTCGGGTGCCTCCGGGTTCACCGGGTATAGCCTGCCTCGGTAGCCGAACTCCAAGAGCGCCCGGATAAACTGGTACCCCGGCCTTCCCGGCTCGCCCGAAGCCCCTATTACCGCGACAGACTTAGGATAGAAAATACGGTCGAATTGGGTAGGACTAGCCATAATACGCTCCTGTTTGTGGTACAGCCAAAGCGCTATTTTACCCCAAATGAGCCCCTCCCGCCAAAGTAAGTCTGGCAACTACACCCGGCGATAGGTAAACTTTCGCCATCGAGCCCCGTTTTATATAATAGACACCAGGTGAACACACCTTCTGAGAAGCCCTCTCAGGCAATAGCAAGAGGTTCCTCCTGGTGTTAGGAAGCAGCGAAGAATATTTAGTAAAACAGGCGGTAAACGGTGACCAGACGGCTTTCACACAGCTATACAATGCCAACTTTGACCGCATTTACCGCTATATCTACACCCGAGTTAGAAGCCAGGCTGAAGCAGAGGACTTAACACAAGATGTATTTATTAAAGCTCTGGAGGCGATTGGTAATTATAAGTGGCGCGATTTGCCCTTTTCCGCCTGGCTATTTAAAATCGCCCACAATACCGTTATTGACCATGTAAGGAAACTGTCCAGAGAGAAAAGGGCTGACTTCGATGAGGCACATCTGGCAACAGTGGAAGACCCGGTGGAGATGAGCGAGAGGGAGTTTGAAGTGGAACAATTGAAGATAGCTCTAGAAAAATTGCCCGAAGCCCAGCGCGAGGTGGCTACCTTGCGCTTCATCGCTCAGCTCTCCATCGCCGAGACAGCCAAGGTGCTGGGCAAAAGCGAGGGCACCATAAAAGCGCTCCAGTTCAATGCCACCATGTCGCTGAGAAAAGTGCTCGGTGCAATGCAGGAATGAGATGGGAAGGAAATTAGAGGACATTTTTAACGAATGCTATGACCGGGTGCGCTCCGGTGAGCCGATGCAGAGCGTCCTCGCGAGCTATCCAGAGCATGCCGTCGAGCTGGAGAGGCTCCTGCGCACCGCTTTCGATATCGGCAGGAGGGCCTCCTACATCCAGCCGCGGCCTGAATTCAGATACTGGACAGGGTTGAGACTGCAGGGCGCCTATCAGTACGCCCAGCACCAGAAACGGAGTCCCATCGGCAGGGGATTCAATTGGAGTACCGCATGGGCAGTGGCTCTGACCGCTCTCATTATCGTAGTGGTAAGTGGCATCGGCACTGCTGCCGCAGCCTCAGATGCCATGCCCGACGAAGCGCTCTACCCAGTCAAGCTAGCCACGGAACAAGCAAGGCTGGCCCTGACGTTCTCCGAGTCAGCCAAGGCTGAGCTCTATGCCAAGCTGGCTGAGAAAAGGGTCATCGAGCTCGAGACCATGGCTGAGCAGGGAAAGATTGACCTGGCAGCCGCCACCGCAGAAAAACTGGCTAGTCACCTCGAGTCTGCCAGCACGGTTTTGGCCAAAATCACAGAAGCCCCGCAGGCGACGCCTGCGGTAACCGCGACTACAACTGAGCCGGTACCAACTGTTACCGCAGAGCCAGCACCAGAGCAACCACCACAGGAGACGGCACCAACAACCGCCACTCCAGCAGCCGAGTCCGCTGCTGAGCAAAAAGCCCCTGAAAAGCCTAGCAGAGCTGAGAGACCAGAGCGCATCAAGACTTCACTGGAAACCAGCACCGCCCGTAGCCTGACCGTATTGCAAAAAGCTATGTACGAGGCTTCCCCGGAGGCAAAGCCGAAGCTAGAGAAAGCCATCGAGAGGATTCACGAAAAAGGCCGCTGGAAGCGGGAAGGTAACCCCGGCGGTAGCCCTGCTGACCGGCAGCAAAACGGAGCCGAGGAAGAGGACACTGATTCTGGCCAGCAAGAGCCATCCGTTGACAGACCCTCCAGCACCACCCAGCCTTCAGATAACCATTACTCACCATCCTGGCAGTCACCCAAAGAGAGAAACCGCGGTCGGTAATCACCTCCCGGAACACGGGCTAAACCCCAAACCACTGTACACCGTTATAACTCGTGGAAACAATGCAATGGTCTATATAGGAGGTCACCGATGAAAAACTGGGGCTTGTCGCTGATACTTGCAGTGTTCCTGTTATTGGCCCCCACCATGGCCACGGCAGCGGGGGCTGAGTCCGACACCGTACAGGACACCACCTTGGAGCCGGGTATCACCACCAGTAGTGACAATACTTCTGACAACACCACCGATAATGCCACTCAGACTAAGTCGTGGTGGCTCAGGCTACGCGGCGTGCCCGGCAAAGGCATTCTTACTGCCCCCGGCCTCCAGAAGCCATTCAACCCTAACTGGAAGGGCTTCAAAGCTATCGAAAAAACTTTGAAGCTCAGGACTCAGGAACAGACCTCGGTTACCGAGCAGACCCAGAACCAGGGAGAAGAGCGGGGACTGAACGTGAGGGAAAGGTCGAGGGAGGAAATACAGCTCCAACAGTACACAGGAACGACACAGCAGATGCAGAACCATGGCCCTGGAGGACCTAAAGGAAAGGGCAAAAAAGGCCAGCACTAGAAATGGATGAGAAATGCCAATAAGGGGTGGCCCACTGCGGTCACCCCTATTTCATTCTTCCCACAGGTATGATGTAAAGCGGTGCCTCGTCTCTGGCCAGCCCCACGATGCTGGCTACCCTGGCGTCATCGAAAGCCCCCACCGTTACCAGCCCCAGCCCTAGGGCCGTAGCCTGAAGGCAGATATTCTGGGCACAATGCCCGACCTCTATGTGGACATAGCGCTCACCGCGCTCGCCATACTTTGCCTTCGTCCTCCGGTACACAGCAGCTACGATGATGTCAACAGCCGCCTGTTCCACCCAGGGCTGCGCCAGCGCCGCCATAGCGAGCTCCCGCCGCATATCTCCCGCCTTAACGAGTCTGATGTCATTCGCCACCGGGTCGTACTTATACACCCCGGCTTTTATCCCCTCCACATTGCCCACCACCACATAAAGCTCAAGAGGATACAGCGCCCCTGCAGAAGGCGCGGTGCGGTAATGCGGCGGCCTTGTTATCCCCTGTCCCGCCCAAAGCATGCTCAACACCTCCTCCCTAGTCAAAGGCCCAACGCCGTACTCCCTCACCGATCTCCTCTGGCGCAATAATTCCTCAAGCGTGGCACTCTTGGCTGTTGCCAGGTCATTTCTGGTTTTCTCAAGCTCAGCTTTCGTCTTTTGCAACTCAGCTTTGAGATTCTCCAGCTCAGCCTGAACAGTGCTACAGCCCCGTTCATCAGTCTGCGGCACACACCCCGGCACCAGAAGCAGCGCAAACGCCAGCAACACGAGCAGCATCTCTACTTTGGACATGTGTTTCACCCCCGCTGCCATTATGCCTGCGGGCGACGGGGTAAATCAACCCAGCAGTGTCGATGCAATTGGCCCGCGCACAC
>Ga0078972_1010313_pt1 | contig 17566 bp, 17 predicted proteins | sample YelNatPaOPGAMG01_FD_67568 | JGI IMG/M metagenome (GOLD analysis project Ga0078972, IMG submission 67568) | Hot spring thermophilic microbial communities from Obsidian Pool, Yellowstone National Park, USA - OP-RAMG-01 (SPADES assembly) (version 2) | ecosystem: Environmental > Aquatic > Thermal... | reverse complement strand
CGGTCGGGCGAGCCGGCCAGCGGCTGGCCCCCCCCGCCGGGATGGCCTGACCCTTCCGCGCGCTCCCCCGCCGGCGGGCGGGCCTGGCCCTGCGTATGGCGGCGCTGCTGGGACTGTTTGTGGCCGCGGGGCTGCCGCCGCTTGTGGCGGTGGGGGTACGGTACGGGCCGGGCGGGGGCGGTCTCGTCCTGACCTCGCCCGACGGCCGGATCTGGACCAGCCGGTCCCCCGGCACCACCAACCCCTTCACCGGGGTGGCCTGGGGTAGGCACACCTTCGTCGCGGTGGGATACGGCGGCATTGGGACCTCACCCGACGGAGCAGCCTGGACCCAACTGCACCTGAATCCCGATCTCACCGTGCAATTGCGGGGAGTCACTTTCGCCGACAATATGTTTCTCGGCGTGGGCAATCCCGGCGTCATCCTAAGCTCGCCCGACGGGGCAGTCTGGACCCGGCACCATGCGAGCGGCCTCACCAACCTTGCCGGCGTTGCCTACGGCCGGAATACCTTTGTGGCCGTGGGCCAAAGCGGTACCATCGTGCAATCGGGAGTCATGCCGGCGCCGGGCCAGCAGGTGACATCGACCGAGGGACAGGTGTGGCGTCCGGGTCCGGGGATATTCACTATGGCAGGCGTGGTTTTGCTGTTTGCTGTGGCAGCGCTCCTTTACCTGTTGGTCCGGTCCAGGTGCGGGAATTGGAAGTGATTGGCCGGGAACCAAAAGGCATACGCCGAACTATTCGACCGGTACAAGGAGCGGGCGTCACGCTTGGCTTACGCTGTCACGCGGGATTACGCGCTACATGGGTAGGAGTGTTTTATGAGGAAAACACTCTAACGACTTCACTCTTGCCGGGTTTGGAGATAAAGCTGAGGGATGTCTTTGCGTACTAATGGTTCCAGCGAGATATCCGCAAACAGAACGCTCGCGCTGGTGCGCTGCGGAGGTCTTGGTACTCCACCAAGGCCTCCGCATTTTCAGGCGGGGTTTACCGCCTGAAAATCCCTGAAATCCTTTATAATCTGTGGATTCTGTTTGAGGAAGGCCGTCAAGTCCGCCAGGCACTTCAGAGTGTTGGCACTAATCGTATGCTCAATCTTTTCCGTTTCCTTTAGCAGGTCGTCGGTAATCCCGATCAGCCCGAGGAACTCCTCCACCACCCCATGTCTTTGCAGTAGGGCCTCCCCTATCTCCTTCCCCTTCGGACTCAAGGTGATGATTCCATACCTCTCGTAATTCACCAGGTCCAGCTCAGACATCCTCTGGATCATACGCGTGGTGGAGGGAGGCTGTACGTTGAGGGCTTCCGCCAGATCGAATGTTCTGGTGTAACCCTTTTCACGGGACAGGCGGCAAATCATTTCCAGGTAATCCTCCATCGAGGCGGTAAGCTTGTCATTTTTCTTCATGTATTCACGGAAGGTAAAGAATTCGCCATCCCCCAATGCAACCACTCTCCTGCAGGGCCCGGTTTAAAAAATATATGCGGGACAGCCCGCCGGTATTCTCACCGCTTGCAAGCTCCTTTCATATTTTATAGCAATTCAACAAAGTTACCCGCGCCTAACATTATGGCCCTGCTACAAGGAGGTTGATTTGGTTTGTTGAGGAAGGCCCAGTTGGAGGTGGGCTCGGAACATACGACGGATACAGGACTAAAACCCATCATGACCTACGGCCGCTCCCAGGTATCCGGCTGGTTCAGGCAGATCCTCAAGTTTCTCGGTCCCGCCTTCATTGTCAGCGTCGCCTATATCGACCCCGGGAACTTCGCCACCAACATCAGCGGCGGCTCCCAGTTCGACTACAGCCTGGTGTGGGTCATTCTGTGGAGCAATCTGATGGCCATTTTCCTGCAGGCCCAGTCGGCCAAACTGGGGATCGCCACCAACCGCAACCTGCCCGAGATGTGTGCCCGGGTGTTCACCAGGAGGACCAACTACTGCTTGTGGATCTGCGCCGAGGTCGCGGCCATGGCCACGGACCTGGCGGAGTTCCTGGGCGGGGCCCTGGGCTTCTACCTGTTGTTCCGGATTCCGCTGGTCTACGCCGGCATCCTGACCGGCATCGTCAGCTTTGTCATCATTTACCTGGAAAGATACGGCCAGAGGATTGTGGAAGCCGTCATCACCGGCCTGGTGGCGGTCATCTCCCTGGCCTACGGCCTGGAAGTGTTCCTGGCCAGGCCGGACTGGGGCCAGGTGGCGCTGCACACGGTGCTGCCTTCCCTTCCCGACGGTGAGGCGGTGCTGATCGCCGTGGGCATGCTGGGCGCCACCGTGATGCCCCACGTGATCTACCTGCATTCCCAGTTGGTGCAGTGCCGCCGGACGCCGCAGACGGACAGCCAGAAGGTCAAACATTTCCGGCTGGAACTCTTCGATATCATGGTGGCCATGAACGTTGCCTTCCTGGTCAACGCGGCCATGGTCGTGGTATCGGCGGCGGTGTTCTTCAACAGGGGTATGCGGGTGGATTCCATCGAGCAGGCCCACCAGTCCCTGGCACCCCTTCTGGGGTCGCTGTCCAGCGGCGCCTTCGGGATCGCCCTCCTGGCTTCCGGTCTCTCCTCCTCGGCGGTGGGCACCATGGCCGGCCAGACCATCATGAAAGGCTTCGTCAACTTTAACATTCCCCTGACGGCCAGGAGGCTGGTAACCATGATTCCCGCCATGGCCATCATCGCCCTGGGCATCGATCCGATGCGGGCCCTGGTCATGAGCCAGGTGGTCCTGAGTTTCGCCCTGCCCCTGGCCATCATACCCCTGATGCTCATCACCATGCGCCGGGACATCATGGGCGTGCTGGTGAACAAGCCGCTGGTGAACGTCACCGGCTGGCTGATAACGGCGATGATTGTCTCCCTAAACGGCGTATTGCTCTATTTGACCTTTGCCGGCGCCGCCTGAGGCCCGGGCGCCGGAGCACCCCGTTCATAATGCCGCCGGAGCCGGACATACTACCAGTGGGACCGATGTCAAGGAGGTGGAGAAGAAATGAAAGCGGCGAAAAGCGGCGATCCCATTTCCCGGGTCAAGTGCGTCGTCAACAGTTGCCTGTACTGGAACTCCGGCAACCAGTGCCTGGCCTCGATGATCGAAATCGAACCCCCGAACGCCACCGATTCCAGGACCACCGACTGCGCCACCTTCGCCCCCAAGTAAAGGGCGCCGCGGGCCTCAAGCCGCCCCAGGGCGGCTTTTTCTATGGCGTTGTCCGGTCCCGCCGGTTGTGATATATTTTCCTCAAAGGACCATCGAGGGGTGGGGACGGAATTGTCCTACGAGGAACTGATCGGCGCGGCGGCCCGGATGCTCCGGGCGGGGGAGCGCAACTTCGCCCTGACCGGGGCGGGGGTGAGCACGGAAAGCGGCATTCCCGATTTCCGCAGCCCGGGTACGGGGTTGTGGCACCGTTTCGACCCGCGGCAGGCGACGCTCTCCGCCTTCCGGCGCGACCCGGCGGCCTTCTACGAGCGCAACCTGCCGCGGTGGGAAAATATCCTGGACGCCGAGCCCAACGACGCCCACCGGGCCCTGGCCCGCCTGGAGGAAATGGGTCTCCTGACCGGCGTAATCACCCAGAACATCGACGGACTACACGTCAAGGCGGGGACCAGGAGCCTGTTCGAAATCCACGGGCACCTGCGGACCTGCCGCTGCCAAGCCTGCGACCAACACCTCCCCTTCAGTCAACTGGTCAGCCGCCACCGGGCCGGCATGAAACCGCCGCGGTGCGACTGCGGCGGTATCCTGCGCCCCGACGTGGTGCTTTTCGAGGACCAGATGAGTCCGGATTTTTTCCGGGCCACCCAGGCCCTGGCCGGGTGTCAGGTCCTGCTCGTGGCCGGAACCAGCCTGCAGGTTTATCCCGCGGCCGGCCTGCTGGATGCGGCGAGGCACGTAATCATCGTCAACCGGGAGCCGACGCCGGGTGACGACCGGGCCGACCTGGTCATTCACGGCCCGGCCGGCCGGGTTCTCCGCGATATCGTGGCCGCCTGCGGCTAGGAACGGAAAATCCAGTTATGCCCGCTATTGTTGTCCCAGTTGTTCGCGCTGTCCTTGAAACAGAAATTGAGTTGGTTGCTCTGCAGGGAGACGTTCTTTTCCCAACCCCGGGCCGTACGGTCCATCCGTACATCCTGTACGCTGTTCCAGTGCTGGATGTCCCCGAAGCCGCAGTGCAGGTAAACCTGGTCGGCTCCCGAACGGGACAGCAGGCCGCTGTAACAGATGTTGACATCGTTGCCGTAGCCCGGTCGCGTCTCCACGCCTTTTTGAACGTCGTTCCAGCCGGTCACCCGAATACACCCCCTTTTAGATTCTGCTGTTAGTTTGCATAGATCACCGCATTCTATGAATGGATTAATTTCCCATACCGCGGGGGGAATTACTTGGCCAACGTCCGGGAATTGAGGGAAAGCCTGCGCGCCGCCGCCCTGCGGGAACCGCAAAGGCGCTTTCACCAGCTTTACGACAAACTCTACCGCCCCGATGTCCTGGATGTGGCCTTCGAGCGGGCCTGCCACGGCGGCGGCCGGCCGGCGGACTACGGCCGGGCGCGGCTTGTGGCGGAAGCCGGCAGCCTGCGGCGGGGCCGCCTGCCGGTAACCGCTTTCGGCCGCCGGGTGGTGGCGGAGGCTGCCGCCCTGGTGCTGGAACCGGTGCTCCTGCCCCGGCGTTGTTTCGACGCCTGGGGCCTGATGGCCGCTCTGGTCCGGACCCTGCGCGGCGGGCGGGAACCGGTGCTGTGTCTGAAGGTTTTTCCGGATTGGGCCGGACACGGGGACCGTTTGTTCGACCTCTTGCGGGCGCGTCTGGCCGACCGCCGCCTGCTGGCCCTGGTGCGGGAGTTGGCTCCCGGCCTGGATGCCGCCGTCTGTGACTTCGGGCGTCTGGCCGTGCCGCGTCTTTCGGGGGGGTTGGGTTCGCTCCTGGCGGAGTACCAGTTGACCGCAGCCGAAGGGGACCTCGGGGGCGTCAGCGTCCGGGCGGGCAACGAGATGGTGCTGGCCGGCGCCGTTGAGGGGTGGCGGGAGGTACTGGCCGTCCGGGGTCTGGTGGCCGAGGGAGGGTGGGTCGATCCGGCCCGGGAGGGGTTTGACTTCCTTGGTCTGCACGTGCGCCGGGAACTCCGCTCCGCGGCGGTGGCCTGGTGGCCGGCCGCGGCCAGCGCGCAGGCGATGCGGGACCGTATCCGGGGCCTGACCAGCGGCCGGACCCACCTGGACCTGCCGGTCATGGTGGCCTCCCTCGCCGGGCCCCTGGCCGAGTGGGGCGGCTACTACCGGATCTCCTCCCGGCGGGCCGCGCTGAAAAAGATGGACCGTTACGTGCGCGAGCGGCTGGCGGTGTGGAACGCCAGAAAGCACGGGCTCGCCGGGTTTCGGGCGGTCTCCCGGGATGCCTTGCGGGGACTCGGTTTGATCGAATTGGGCGCTTTGCCGCCCGTCAGCCTCTAGCCCGGCGGGGCGGCGATCCCGTGCAGGAAAAGGTCGAAAACCATTTGGAAGGCTTCGCCGGCGGAGAGGGAGTGGTTGAGGATGAATTCGGGGTTGACGATGGCCCGGGCCAGGCCCAGCAGGGCGGTTGCGGCCACGGCCGGATCGACCGGCCGGAAGTCGCCGCAGGCCGTTCCTTCGGCGAACAGCCCCTCCAGGGTCATGATCTGGGCGGACCGGAAGGCGTCTATCTTCCGGAACAGTTCGGGATAGTGTTTGGGTATATCGGCCAGGGCCGGCGAATCGAGGAATTTGGCCACCTCGTAGATTCCGGCCACTAAGAGGCGCAGTTTTTCCAGGGGACGTTCCGGGCCGTCCAGGATCCGTTCCTTGTGCGCCCGGAGGTGGTGCAGCATCCGGCCCACCATTTCCTCGATGATCTGTTCCTTGCCCGGAAAGTGGCGGTAGATGGTCCGCTTGCTGACCCCCGAGGCCTGGGCCAGTTCGTCCACCGTGACGGCGGCCAGACCCCGGGTGCGGGCCAGCTCCTGCAGGGCATGGAAAACGCGCTCCTTGATCTCCATAGGCCGCTCTCTCCTATTCGACCCGTTTGCGGAATTTCAAAGAGGCCATGGTGACGACGCCCACGCCGAACACGGCCAGGGCGGCCACGTCCGGCCAGAGTTCGCCCAGGCCCGTTCCCTTGAGCATTATGCCCCGCAGGATATCCAGGAAGTAGGTCAGGGGAATGATGTCGCCCAGGTACTGGAGAAAGGGCGGCATGGAGGCCCGCGGGAAGACGAAGCCGGAAAGCAGGACGCTGGGCAGGATAACCAGCATCGTCCACTGCATGGCTTGCAGCTGGGTTTTGGTCACGGTCGAAATCAGCATGCCTATCCCCAGGGCGAACAGGAGGAAGAGCAGGGACAGGCTCAGCAGCAAAACGGTGCTGCCCCGGATGGGGACATGGAACCAGAGGGTGCCGACGGCCAGGGAGAGGGCGACGTCGAGGAAGGCGATGAGCACGTAGGGTACCAATTTGCCCAGCATCAACTCCGGGCCACGGATCGGGGTGACCATCAGTTGTTCCAGGGTGCCCCGCTCCCTTTCCCGCACCAGGGCGAAAGCGGTCAGCATCACGGTGATGTTCTGCATGATCAGGCCGATCAGGCCGGGCACGTTGAACTGGAGACTCGAAAGGCCCGGATTGTACCAGGCGCGCACCTCGACGTCAACCGCCGGCCCCGCGGGGAGGGGGTGACCGGAGCGCGCCGCGGCCCCGGCCAGCAGGGACTGGGTTTGGACCACGCCGAGAAGCCCGGCGGTTTGGAAGGCGGTGCGGGCGAACAGCGGGTCCGAACCGTCGACCAGGAATTGCACGGTGACTTTTTGGCCCCGTTTGAGGGTCTTCTCGTAGCCGGCGGGAATGACCAGGACGGTCTTGACTTTGCCGCTGTCCAGAAGGACCTGCACTTCGCGGTAGTTTGCCGGGCGGGCGGTGACCGTGAAATAGCCGGTGGCGGCGAACTGTTGGACCAGAAGGTCCCCGGCGGGGCTGTGGTCGTAATCCAGCACCGCCATGGGCATGTTGTTGACGTCGGTGTTGACGGCGTAGCCGAAGAGCAGGATCATGAACACCGGCATGATGAAGGCGATGGCCAGGCTGGGCCGGTCCCGCCCGATCTGGATGAATTCCTTTTTGATGATGGCCAAAAGCCGCCTTCTATTCAATTTCCCGGCCTCCCTCGCCAACCATGCGGATAAAGACGTCCTCCAGCGACGGCAGCCCCGCGCGCCGGATCAGGTCGGCCGGCGGGCCGAAGGCGTGCAGCCGGCCGCGGAACATGAGAGCCGTCAGGTGGCAACTTTCGGCTTCGTCCATGTAATGGGTCGTGAGCAAAATGGTCACGCCGTCCGCGGCCAGCCCGGCCAGAATGTCCCAGAACAGGCGGCGGGACACCGGGTCGACGCCGGCGGTGGGCTCGTCGAGGATGAGCAGGCGGGGCTGGTGCAGGAAGGCGCAGGCCAGGGCCACGCGTTGCTTCCATCCCCCGGAAAGGGTGCCGGCCAGTTGCCGTTCGCGGCCGCCCAGCCGCATCCTCTCGGCCAGGGCGCGGTAGCGGCGGCCTGTTTCCACCGCCGGGAGGCCGTAGACGGAGCCGAAGAAGTGGATGTTCTCCATGACGGTCAGGTCCTCGTAAAGGCTGAACTTCTGTGACATGTAGCCGATGGACGACTTGACGGCCTCGGCCTGGCTCACGATGTCCAGGTCCAGGACCCGGGCCGAGCCCCCCGTGGGCCGCATCAGCCCGCAGAGCATGCGGATGGTGGTGCTCTTGCCGGAGCCGTTGGGCCCGAGCAGGCCGAAGATGGTCCCGGCGGGCACCGCGAACGACACGTCGTCCACGGCGGTCAGGGCGCCGAACTGCTTCCTGAGGTGTTCCACGGTAATGGCCGGGGTCAACGGCGATCCCCTCCGCTTTTCGACCGTTCTATTGAAAGATAACGTCGGCGGGCAGGCCGGGCAGAAGCCCTTCCTGTTTGTCCAGGGTTATCTTCACCCTGAACACCAGGCTGGTCCGGTCCTGGTCGGTCTGTACCATTTTGGGAGTGAATTCGGCCTGGGAGGAAATCCAGCCGACCGTGCCGGCAAACGTCCGCCCGGGGTAGGCATCGACCGTCACCCCTACCTTCTCGCCGGTATGCACCAGGTTGACCTTGTTTTCCGGGACGTAGGCGTAAAGCCAGAGGTGGGTGTCGTCGAGGAGGGTGACCACCGGTGCGCCGGAGGGTACGAACTCGCCGGCGGCGAAGTTCTTCTCCTGGACCCGTCCGGCGATGGGCGAGATCAGCGTGGCCTTGTCCAGGGCCAACTGGGCCTGGCCCACCAGGGCCTGGTTCTGGGCCACCTGCGCGGCCAGGGCGTCGATGGTGTCCCTGGTGTTGCCGGCCTGCAGCAGATCCAACTGATCCAGGGCGCTTTGATAGGCGGCTTGCGTCTGTTCCCACTGGTCGCGGGCGGACTGGTAGGTGACCTCCTGGGCGCGGTAGACCTGCTGCGAGACCGCTCCTTGCTCGTACAATTGGCGGTCGGTCGAGGTCTGCCATTGTTGCAGGTCCATCTGGGCCTGGGCGGCATCCCGGGCGGCCAGGGCCTGTCGCACGGCGGCCGCGGCGGCGGCGACGGTTTGGGAGCGGGAGCCGGCCACGGCGTTGGCCAGGTTGGCCTCGGCGGCGTGCAGGGCCCCTTGGGCCTGGTCCAGTTGCAGTCGCAGGGTGCCGTCGTCGATCCGGCCCAGAACCTGTCCGGCGGAAACGGCATCGCCTCGGTGAACCTGGAGGCTGGTCAGGGTTCCCGCCACCTGGGCGGTCACGTCGTACTCGGTTCCCTCGATGGTCCCGGAGGCGGTCAGTGGTTGGCCGGCCGCGCCGCAACCGGCGGTCAGCAGAGCCAAGGCAAGCAGGATGGGGAAGAGACGCCGTCTCACGCGCAAAACCTCCTGGCACGCATGACACGTTTGCAGTATACTTATTATATTTTCCTTTCCATGACGCTGTCAATATGGTTGACTGACCGGCCAGGGAAAATTTTGGCCGTTTGGGGTTCGGAGGACTTGCCAAAGGCACCAAAATATCGGACAATATTATTACGACGGTGAAAGGCGCCCCGTCCACCGGGCGGGTGTCCCCGTTGCGGGTGCTTCTATACAACCAGCGACAGGGGGGTCGGGTGGTTGCGGAAATACCGGATTGTGATAGCGAGCGAAGACGAGGAGTGTATCCGCGCGGTGGGCGGCTGTGTGGCCGCCGAGAACATGGAACTGTTGCCGGCCCGGAGCCGTGAGGAGTATGACCGGCTCCGCGACATCGACCTGGTCATGCTGGACATCTCCGGCCCCGACGGTTACGAGAGGCAACTGCTCCGGGAGATGAGGGAGCCCGTCCGGAAGGTACCGCTCATCGTGGTCGCCTCCCTGGCCGAACTGGACCAGGAGGCCTGCCGGACGGCCGACGAGTTTCTTTCCAAACCCATCGTACCCCTGGAATGCAACGTGCGTCTCAAATCGGTCCTCGGTCTGAAGAAACTCAACGACTACCTGGCCGAGTACACCAGGGACGAGACGGAGGAAGTGCCGGCCGCGGCCCCCCTGCGGGAACGGTCCCGCATCCTGATTGTCGATGATTCACGCTTCGAACGGATGCTCCTCATGCACATGCTGGCGCAAAACGACCTCGACATCCTGACGGCGGCGGACGGCGAAGAGGCCCTGACCCTGGCGGAAAAACTGGTTCCCGACCTCATCATTCTGGACGTGGTCCTGCCCGGCATGGACGGTTACGAAGTTTGCGGGCACCTGAAAAGCATGACGGTGCTGGAAAACGTGCCGGTTCTGATGGTGACGGCCCTGGAAGGCATGGAGGCGCGTTTGAAGGGACTGGAGTACGGGGCCGACGATTATCTGAAAAAGCCGGTCAGCGACAAGGAATTGCAACTGCGGGTCCGTTCCCTTCTCAAACGCAAGCAAATGCACGACCGCTTGCTGGAAAAATACTGGAGCGCCCGCCAGCAGGCCACGCTCGATTCCCTGACCGGTCTGGCCAACCACGGTTTCTTCCAGAAGCATCTGGCGGAGGAACTGGAACGGGCGCGGCGTTTCCGGGAACCGGTGGGCCTTTTGATGATCGACGTCGATTCCTTCAAACAGTACAACGACTCAAACGGTCATCCGGCCGGCGACGAGGTCCTGAAGACGGTGGCCCGCCTGATCCAGGAAACCGTCCGGACCAGCGACCTGGCCGCCCGGTACGGCGGGGAGGAGTTTGTGGTGGTCCTGCCCCGGACCGACCGGAAGGGCACCCTGGTGACGGCCGGGAAAATCCAGCGGGCCATCCTCGAGCACCGCTTCCCGCACGGCGAAAAGCAACCGGGAGGCCGGCTCACGGTGAGCATCGGGGCGGCCGTCGCCGCGCCGCCGGACGGCTCGGACCCCGAACACCTGGTGACCGCCGCGGACGAGGCCCTTTACGTGGCCAAGGGAGCCGGGCGCAACTGCGTGAAAATGGCGGAAAACGGGGTCAGGTAACCAACTGGCCGGAAATACGGACCAGGTCCCCGGCCATGGGCACCAGTTCCGCGATATCGGAACTGATCTGGGCGGAGGTGGCGGCCTGTTCCTCGGACACCGCCGTCACCTGCAGGACGTGCTCGGCCAGGCCGTCGATGTTGGTCTTGATCCGCCCCAGTTTGGCGGCGACGTCCTTGGCCGAAGTCTGGGTCCGGCTGGCCAGTTTGCGGATCTCCTCGGCCACCACGTTGAAACCGCGCCCCAGGTCGCCGGCCCGGGCCGCCTCGATGGCCGCGTTCAGACCCAGCAGGTGGGTCTGGGAAGCTATTTCCATGATCAAGTCGATTATTTCGTTCATGTCGCGGACGTCGTCGCGGATCTTTCCCGTGTTGGCCGCCAGTTCGTTCGATGTGGCGGAAAGTTCCTCCGCCGAGGCGGCAAAGCCGGACGATCCACCGGAAATGGCATCCACCGCCGATCCCAGCTTTTGGGCCAGTTCGTGGATGGTGTCCTGCGTTTCGGTGGTCTGCACCACGATCAACGTGCCGACGACCCGTCCCTCGTCCAGAAGCGGCGTAGCCGCGCCGACGTAGGCCCCGCCCCCGTACAACTGTCCGCCGATACGCTTGGCCGCCCGCCGTCCGGTCTTGATGGCCGTGTCGGCCAGGGATCCCTCCTTGATGGGCTCGCCGATTTGCGCCCCCACGTTGTTGCCTTTGCCCTGCTCCCGCCAGACGTACGTCTTCAGGTCGGTGATGGCCAGGTCCACCTTCTCCCCATATAACTGGCGCAGATAGGGCATGAAGCTTATGGCCTTTTCGATCTCCGGGTGCAAGTCCGCCAAGAGAACACCCCTTTTCACTGGATCCTCTTCTGTTTCAGGCACCGTCAAGCCACCGGCGGTAACCGGCGGTCTACCCATTATATCGGCCGCACCGGCGTTTTTCTTTACTCCGTCCGCGGGGGCCCGCACCGGCGCTTCCTTGTTTTGGACAGCGTAACGGAGCCTGCCCGGTGGGAGGATATTAGCGGGGGAGGAAAACGACGGGGGCGGACCATGGCGGAAGAAAAGAAACTGGGCCTTTTCGGCATCGTCTTTTTGGGACTGGGTTCGGTGATCGGGTCGGGGTATTTTCTCGCCTCCGGGATGGTCGTCCAGGCAGCCGGCCCGGCGGCCGCCCTCGGGTACCTGCTGGGGGCGCTCCTGCTCTACCGGGTGATGACCGCCCTGGGCGACCTGGCTCTGGCGCATCCGCACCGGCATTCCTTCCGGGGCTACCTGCAGGAGGTCCTGGGACCCACGGCCGGTTTCCTGACCGGCTGGAATTCCTGGCTTTCCAATCTGGTGGCCATGGCCAGCGAGGTGGTGGCCATGGGCATCTTCACCCGCCTCTGGCTGCCGGGCGTGCCGCTGTGGATCTTTACCACGGGCTACGCGGTGCTGGCGGGATTGATCAATCTTTTCGGCCTGAAAGTCGTAGACGAGGCGGAAGAATTCTTCTCCGGGGTGAAAGTCCTCAGCCTGCTGGGCTTCGCCGGGTTGGCGGCCTTCCTGCTGGGGACGGGGCGCCCGGCCCCGGGACCGCTCTTTACCGCGCCGGCTTTCTTCCCGCACGGCATCGGCGGCCTGGGGCAGGCCATGCTGGTCATCACTTTTTCTTTCGGTATCGGGGCGGTGGGCGTCACGGTGGGCCGCACCGAGGATCCCCGGCGGATGGTGCCGCTGGCCATCAACCTGGTGACCCTGGGCCAGGCCGTCCTCTACGTTCTGCCAACCCTGGCCCTGGTCGCCCTGGTCCCCTGGCAGACCGTTTCCACCCGGGTGAGTCCGTTCGTGATGGCCCTGGACCGCATCGGTCTGGGCGTCGTGGACACCGTCTTCAACGCCGTCATCCTGTCGTCGTCCCTCTCCCTGTTGGTGGGCAGCATGTTCAGCGGTTTGGCTATGATGACCTCCCTGGCCAAAGACCGCGAAGCGCCGGCTTTTTTGGGGCGCGAGACCGGGTGGCGCAAGCTACACCTGCCGGCCCTGGCCGTCACGACGGCGGCCCTGGCGGTGGTCTCCTTCACCGCCTATTTCCTGCCCTCCTCGGTGTACGGCTACGTCACCAGTTCGGCGGGCTTCTTCAGCATGCTCACCTGGTTCTTCATCCTGCTGGGCCAGGGAGCCTTCCGGGCGCGGCGTATGGAAGGACGGGTGAAGACCATGGTCACGGCCTCGGTCGCGGTGGCCGCCATGGTGGTCATCGCCGCCTTCGCCCTGCGCTCACCCGCCCAGCGCGTCGCCGTTGCCTTTCCCCTGGGCGCGCTGGCCATCCTCATGGTCATACGGTTTCTGACGGTCTACCGGAAACGAAAGCCCCCCGCGGGGGAGGGGCCGGCCGCGGCCGTGGTGAATCGGCTGGCCGGCCTTCGCGCCGGACGGCGGACCCGGGTCTAGTCCCGCCGCCACAAGCGGGCCACGGCCATCAGGTCCTCGGTTCCGAAGCCGAGGGCGCGGGCCGCGGTGAACTCGGCCAGGGCGGCCGCGGCCGCCGGCATGCTCACGGTCAGGCGGTGCGCCTCTTCCAGGGCGAAGCCCAGGTCCTTGTACATGTGATCCAGACTGAAGGCCGCCGGGTATTCGCCACGGGCCAGGAGGGGCAGTTTGGTGCGCAGGTAGGGCGAGGAGCCGACGGCGCTTTGTCCGACCACCTCCAGGAAGGAATCCAAAGGTACCCCGGCGGCCGTGGCCAGGGCGCAGGCTTCGGCCAGCGCGGCCGTGGTCAACCCCAGCAGGGTGTTGACGGCCACCTTGGCGGATAGGCCGCGGCCATGGCCGCCCATGTACAGGGCATCTTTGCCCATGGCCAGGAGAAGCGGCCGGACTTGCTCGAAGACCTCCCGCTCGCCTCCCACCATGAACACCAGGGTGCCCTCCCGCGCCGGCACCACGCTGCCGGCCACCGGAGCGTCCAGGGTACGGACGCCGCAAGCCGCCGCCGCGGCGGCCACCCGTTCGGCCAGGGTCGGGCTGACGGTGCTGCAATCCACCAGGACCTGGCCCGGCGCCATGGTGCTCAGAAGGCCCTGGTCGCCGAGGACGGTTTCCTCCACGGCCTGATTGTCGGCGAGCATGGTAAAGGTTATGGTTGCGGCCCCGGCTACGGCGCGGGCCGAGGGCGCGAGGCGGGCACCCAGCCCCGTCAGGGGCGTGGGACGGGACGTACGGTTGTACACCGTCAGGCTGTGCCCCGCCCGGATGAGATTGGCCGCCATCTCGGTACCCATGCGGCCCAGTCCTACAAAACCGATTTCCATGATAGGCCACCCCTTCTTTCCGTGTCACGACTGCGGCGGCGGACGACCGCTCCGCATATTGATCTTACCGGCCGGGCGGCGGGCCTGTCAACAAACACCCGGGCGAGACGTCATTTTGGTCCGCCGGGCAGGAAATGGCTCCGATACGGCCGAAATCCCCTGGGAGGAAAAATTCGTCCGCTTCGGGGAAGAGTAGGCGGGAATCCGGAGCAATTCGTCGACCGTCACGAACTGGTAACCCTGTTTCTTCAGATCCTCGATCAAAAGAGGGAGGACCTTCAGGGTTACCTGGCCGGTCTGACGGAAGGCTACGGCGTGCATGAGGACGATGGCGCCGGGCTGAACCTGGGCGTTGAGGTTGGCCATGACCCTGGCGGGAGCGGCGTCACGCCAGTCGAAACTGTCGGCGGACCAGCCGATGACACGGTAACCTTCCTTTTGGACCAGCCGCATGACGTTGTCCGAGACCGCGCCCCAGGGTACGCGGATCAGGGCGCTGCGGCGCCCCGTGAGGGATTCGATGAGGGCGGCGGTTTTCTCGATTTCCTGCCGGGTCTGCTCCTGGTCGAGGCGGGTCATGTTGGGATGGCTCCAGGTATGGTTGGCGATGACGTGGCCGTCGGCGGCCAGGCGGTGGACCAGGTCCGGATGCTGCCGCATGCTCTTGCCGATGAGGAAAAAGGTGGCCCGGATCCCGTTGTCCTTCAGGATGGCCAGCACTTGCGGCGTGACCTGGTCGTCGGGGCCGTCGTCGAAAGTCAGGGCGACCTTTTTGGCCTCCTGCGGTCCCCTGTAGAAGAAGGAACCGGGATACATGGCCGCCAGTTGTTCGCGGGTGTGCTGGTAGGTGATGCCGCTGGCGGGGGGAACATGCCCCCGGTAGGAAAGGAGCGCGAACACCAGGGCCGCGCCTAACGGCAGGAGCAGGACAAGTGCTTTCTTGATGGCCGGTTCCCCCCCCGTGGCGGTTATTCGGGCATAGTTTGTCCGCCCGGCCGGGGAAAATTGAGCCGGGGTCGCGGGGAAAATATGGGAGAGGAGCGGAAAGGAGTTGGCCGAGGTGGAATTCGTGATTGAGGAAGGTTTTTTCGCCCTGCTGCCGGACGTGTGTATCGGGGTGGTCATGGCCGCGGGGGTGGCGGAAGGGGATCCGGGAGGACGGACCCTGGCCTTCTTGCGGGAGATGGAGAAAACGACCGCCGCCAGGCTGGCCGGGAAACGGGTGAAGGACGATCCGGCCGTCCTGCCCTACCGGGAAGCTTTCCAGAAAGCAGGCTACAACCCGAACAAGTTCCTACCCTCGGTCGAGGCCCTGGCTGGCAGGGTGGCCAAGGGTTCGCCGCTGCCGGACATCAACCCGCTGGTCAACCTGATCAACGCCGTTTCTCTGAAATACCTTCTGCCCATGGGGGCCCACGACGTCGCGCCGGGGACCAGGGTCGCCCTGCGGCCCGCGGCCGCGGGCGATGTCTTTCGGCCCTTCGGCAGCGGGGAGTGTGAGTCCGTCCCCCCGGGGGAACTGGTTTACGCCGTGGAAAACGGCGTGCGCACCAGGCGCTGGATCTGGCGGCAGAGCGAGTCGGGCAAGGTGACCGAACGGACCGTCCGGCTGTTTGTACCCATCGACGGCTTTTCCTCCGTCAACCGGGAGGCGGTGACCGCGGCCCGGGACGAACTGGCCGGAATGCTGTCCGAATGGTTCGGGGCACGGGTGGGGTGCTTTCTGCTCGATCGCGGGGCGCCCAAAGCGGTCTGGGCCGGATGAACCGGAAACAAGCCCGGGGCCCGGCGCCGGGCCGGGCCGGCGAGCCGGTCAGTTCCCGTGGCAGCAATTGTCCATGTGGTTGCCCATGATCATGTGATCGGACGGCTGCGCGCCGTGCTCCATGGGTTCGGCGGTGACACGGATGTGGTCCTGGCGGCACAGCCCCTCCACTTCGCGGCTGGCGAACCAGGCGTCGGCGAAATAGGCGGGCTGCAGGGCGAAGCAGGCCCGCACGACCACCGGATCGGTGGAACCGAGGACCCAGACCATGTACTTGGCGCAATGCTCGCTCACCGTTTTGGCCGGCGGCAGTCGGCGGGCCATGATGGTCACCCGGCGGGGACCGTCGAGGTGGACCAGGGCCATGCCCGGTTCGGCCACGGCGGGGTGGTGGGACCACAGGATCAGCCCGCACCAAAGGGGATGCCCGTCGACGGGTGGCTCGGGCAGTTCCAGGACCTCGCCCGGATAGATCAGGTTGGGATCCTTGAGGTTGGGATTGGCGGCGACTATCTGTTCGACGGTGTAACCAAAGCGCCGGCCGATCTCGTAGATGGTGTCACCCGGCTGGACGATATATTCCATTTGCTTGATCCACCTCTTGGCATCGCAAACGTTACTAGTCCATGTATATGTGGGGGAAAGACCAAATAGCACGGGGCACCGGCCGGTTCCGGAATTCTCCCCGGGGCGGAGACGGCTTGACGTGGGCGGCCCGGCGCGTTATAATGGAAACGTAACGGGGCGTAGCTCAGTTTGGCTAGAGCGCTACCTTGGGGTGGTAGAGGCCGCAGGTTCAAGTCCTGTCGCTCCGACCAATAAGATCAAGGGGTCCGGGGTTTCGGGTGAGATCAGAAAGGGAGTTTGACCGGAAATCTGACCAGAACCAAAGAAGGGGCCTGACCGCTGGGGGTTGTTTGAGACCACGGGAGGGTCCTATCTTCTTTGGGAGGTGGGTCGAGATGGCAACTCCGGAAAGGAAGAGACAAACCACAGCTCGCAGCCAAAACTTTGAACGGGCGGGACTATTGCCCGCATAGATTGCACAGAAGATGCATGCGGCCGGAATTACTGAGCAAATGCTGATAGATGATGTTCGAAAGGCGTAGAAAAGGCTCATCCGGTGCCTGTGCCGGAATGGTAGTTTCTCTTATGGCATGCTACATGGCAGGGCCTGACCGGTATGGTCAGGCCCTGATCATCTTCCGGAGTTTGTCTACGCGGCCATGGCAAGAAATCACGAATTATTCGCCAGGTTCATATCTGGCGATTTAGGGCGCCTGTTGGCGCGGTGCTTCGGTGGCGGGATCCCGGAATATCCATTTGTTGTAACGAGGCGAGTTGACATGCGGCACCTTTATATGGTAAGCTACGATATACGTTATTCCAAAAGATGGCGGAAGGTTTTCAAAACGATAAAAGGTTTTGGTTGGTATTTCCAGTTACCCCTAATATGACCTTACGGACAAAGACTTGGTGGACATGACCTTTAGATTAGCGTGTCAACTCAATTAAAAAGAGGATCAGTCATTAATGATTGACCTGGGAGCAACCGAGGGTAGCCCGATAAAGAACATCGATGCGTGGCCGAGCCCATGTAAGGGCCATAACATGGACCCACTATTATTCAGGGTTGTAAAAAGGAGGCTGCCGAGGCCTTGCGAGTGATGCAGTGGCGATCAAAAACCCGGTGGTCGCTCGCAAGCCTCCCAAGCCACCAGGCACAAGGGGTTTCATGGGGCGGTTGGTCGGCAGGCGGTGGTCAAATGGCCAGAATCGCGGTAGCAATTGTATATCTCTCGCAAAACGAACCGGGAGGCCAGGCGGGACGCGGGCCTCAGGGTTGACTGTATTCCACGGCGAAATGCCGTGGCTCAATTGAAGCTCAAGAGGGGTTTGCGTATGTGGACGCAGATGAACGTGTATTCCACGGCGAAATGCCGTGGCTCAATTGAAGCGTAGTATTTTGCAACGTGTTTGATAATCG
>Ga0078972_1010312_pt1 | contig 17567 bp, 10 predicted proteins | sample YelNatPaOPGAMG01_FD_67568 | JGI IMG/M metagenome (GOLD analysis project Ga0078972, IMG submission 67568) | Hot spring thermophilic microbial communities from Obsidian Pool, Yellowstone National Park, USA - OP-RAMG-01 (SPADES assembly) (version 2) | ecosystem: Environmental > Aquatic > Thermal... | reverse complement strand
CGTAAAAACGGTTCCCAGTATTTGTCAATGTGGCTTTGAATCTCTTCAGCCGCTGTATCCGGCGGGTATGGCGAAAAAATTCTGCAAATATCCAAAAACATAGATTTGATTTCTTCGTTTCCTTGAAATAACGGCTTAAACTCTCTTGAAGCGAACGGGACGTCGGCTTTGCTTATAGATACAGCCGTTACCTTATATTCCGGGGTTTCGGTTGACCAGTCTGCATACTCGCTTGTTAAGACGTTGGTTTTAAACTCAGGAAAATGAAAAGTAGTCGCTGTTACTCCTTTCATAACCCTTTCGCTGATTTTTGCATTAAGCGTAATCGAACCTTTCTTGCTTTTGACCGTTACAAGAGCGCCGTCTGCGATAGACAATTTTTCGGCATCTTCCTTGGAAATTTCCAAAACATCTTGTCCATACCATAAACTGTTAAAACTTTTTCTGGTATTATTCGAACAGTTATACTGATAAAGATTCCTTACGGTCGTTAAAATAAAAGGATACTCTTCCGACACAGAATCTTTGGAACCTATAAATTTAGTAATAGTAAATCTGCCTTTGCCTCGGGCAAATTTATCTTTATGGAGAATCGGCGTACCGTTAGGATTATCGGCATTAACCGGCCACTGAGCAGAACCGTTTTTATCTAATAAATCATAACTTAGCCCCGAAAACTGTGTAACGGTTTGAGCAATTTCATCCATTATTTCGGAAGGATGTCCGTAAAGCATCCTGTAATCCATAGCATCGGAGAGACCGGCGATTATCTGCCAATCTTGTAAACGCGCAACAGGGTCTATAACCTTTCTTACTCTCTGCACACGTCTTTCCCAGTTGGTAAATGTCCCGTCTTTTTCCAAAAAAGACGAGCCCGGGAGTATGACATGGGCGTATTCTGCGGTTGACGTTTTAAATAAATCATGGACTACTACCATTTCCATATTTTTCAAAGATTCTATTATTCTGTTAGAGTCCGGGTCAGTTTGGACTATATCTTCCCCCATAATATATATCCCTTTAAATCTGCCTTCTAACCCTCCCCTTAACATATCCGGAAGCCTCATGCCCGGCATTGCTTCTAATTTTACTCCCCATATTTTTTCAAATACCGCTCTAGACTTTTCATCGGAAATGTGTCTGTACCCCGGCAGTGAAGAAGGCTCCGCACCCATATCGGCTGCACCCTGAACGTTATTCTGCCCTCTGAGCGGACTGACGCCGACGCCTTTTCTGCCGATATTTCCGGTCGCCATAGCCAAATTAGCTATGGATAGAACTCCTGTAGAGCCCTGCAAATGTTCGGTTACGCCCAGACCGTAAAATATCGAAGCGTTGTCCGCTTCGGCATACAGACGGGCTGCTCCCTCAATATCTTCCTTCGGAACTCCGCTTATTTTAGACGCCGTATTAGGCGAATTAGATTCATTCAGTATAAAATCTGCCCATAGCCTGAAAGATTCTTCATCGCATCTCGTTTTTACGAAATCTGTTTCAATTAAATTTTCATTTAAAATATAATGCGCCATTGCATTAAGCAGTATTACGTTAGTACCTGGAAGCGGTCTTAAGTGATAACGCGCGGCTATATGAGGCGACTTTGCAACTTCGGTCTTTCTGGGGTCTATTACTATAAGATCTGCCCAATTACGTGCCGCTTTTCTAATAAAAGAACCTACTACCGGATGTGCTTCGGTAGGGTTTGAACCTATGACCATTATAACATCGGACTTAAACAGCGAACTTAAATCCTGCGTTCCGGCTCCCGCGCCGAATGCAACACCAAGTCCGTAACCTGTCGGTTGATGGCAGACCCTTGCGCAGGTATCTATGTTATTATTGTGAAAAACCGCCCTTACAAGTTTCTGCATTAAATAATTTTCTTCATTCGTACACCTTGAGGAACTTATTGCGCCTATGGCATTAATTCCGTAATCTTTTTGAATTTTTTTAAATCTGCCGGCAATAAAAGCGAAAGCTTCTTCCCACGAAACCTGCCGGAAAGGCAAATCAGCATTTTCTCTTATGAGCGGGTGTTTAAGCCTCTCTTCGCTTTTGGCATAGCCGAACGAAAACCTGCCTTTGATACAGGAATGACCGTAATTAGACAAGCTTTCGTCAACGGGAACTGCCCTTATAATGTTTTCCCCTTTTGTTTCTACGTTAAACGAACATCCTACTCCGCAGTAGCCGCATGTCGTCCTTGTTGTTCTAAAAGGTTTGCCGTAATCCGCAACGCCTTTTTCTATAAGCGCGCCTGTAGGGCAAGCTTTTACGCATGCGCCGCATGAAACGCATTCGGAGTTAAAAAAGCTGCTTTCTTTGCTCCAGCCTGCTTTTATTGCTGAATTAAACCCTCTTCCGGCAACCGTAAGCGCGAAATTGCCCTGAATTTCTGCACATGCCCTTACACACCTTGCACAGACTATGCATCTTTTCGGGTCAAATAAAAAATACGGATTGGAATCGTCAACGGGCAGATTTAAATGGCTTTTTCCCCTGAACCTTATGCCGCTTAAACCAAAATAAGAAGCCGCTGTCTGAAGTTCGCATATACCGTTTTTCAAGCAGGTAAGGCAGTCGTTCGGATGGTCGGAAAGGTACAGCTCCATTAAAGTTTTTTTCAAAGAAAAAAGTTCATCGGAAACGGTTTTTATTTTCATGCCGTTTTCTGCGTATAAAGAACAGGCGGGCAAATATCCTTTTCTTTCTTCGACTATAACGCCGCAAAGCCTGCAAGAGCCGTATGGTAGCAAGTCCTTATAATCGCAAAGCGCCGGAATATAGATGCCGTTTTGCCGAGCCGCGCGCAGTACCGTAATTCCTTTATCGGCGATAACGGTTTTACCGTCGATTTCTATAGTTATTTTTTCCGTAAAGTTTTCTTTTTCGCCGTTCATTTTAATTTTAATAAATAATTTTTCAGACTTCTATGATTTCATTCTTATAATGAGTTAAGAGACTTCTTACAGGCATATAAACGCCTGCTCCAAAACCGCATAACGATAAATATTTCATAGATTCAAGAATCTCGTCTATTATTTTTAAATTTTCTTCGATATTCTGTTTTTTAAAAATTCTTTCGAATAATTCTTTGAGCCTTACCGTTCCAATTCTGCAAGGGGCGCATTTGCCGCAGGATTCATCTATAAAAAAATCTAAAGAGTTCAAAAGCCTGTATTTCATATCAGTCCCTTGTCCGAAAACTACGATGCCTCCGTGACCCAGCATTCCGCCTTTTTCCGATACGCCTTCATAAGAAAGCTTTAAATTAAGAAACTCGGCTCTTAACGGAAAATAAGCGCCGAGCGGTCCGCCTATCTGAACCGTTTCGGCATTTTCGACCGCTCCGGCAAGCTTTAAAAGTTCTCTCAGTGTAACTCCGAAGGGCAATTCAAAAATTCCGGGATTATTAACGGCTCCTGAAACCTGAAAAGGCATCGTGCCTTTAGAATTTTCCGTGCCTAAAGACAGAAAATATTCTAAATTGGAATTATCGCTAAGAATATAAACGGCATAAGCAAACGTCAGCACGTTATTAAGAACTGTGGGCTTTCCGTATAAGCCGCTGACCGCAGGAACAGGCGGTCTCTGTCTTACCGTTCCTCTTTTATTTTCTATGCTTTCCATAAGAGCGGTTTCTTCCCCGCAGACATAACTTCCCGCTCCGGTTATCAAATCAATATTAAATTTAAAGCCGGAGCCTAAAATATCGTTGCCGAGATAGCCGCCGTCTTTCAATGAACCGAGGACGCTTTCAATTACCTGCTTAGCCCCGGCATATTCCGCCCTCAAATATACACAGCCGTATTCGGCGCCTGTTATTAATCCGGCGATAATCATACCTTCTATGACCGACACGGGGTCGTTTTCAAGAATAATCCTGTCGGCATAAGCGCCGGAATCCCCTTCATCGGCATTGCATATTATATATTTAACTGCGGATTTTTCTTTAAACACCGTTTCCCATTTAATGCCTGCCGGAAACCCCGCGCCCCCTCTGCCTTTAAGTTTCGACTGCTTCAGTTCGTTTATAAATAATAATTTCCCTTCGTCCCCTTTGGATTTAATTTCCCCAATAACTCTTCTTAACGCGTTAAATCCGCCATTATCTGCGTAATCGGAGACAGACAAGGGATTTATATTGCCGCACCTTTTGAATATAAGAGATTTGGATTTAAGTTCGACCGGTTTTTCTAAATTATTAAAATCTAAGTTTTTAATAATTTTATCAAAAACCTCCGGCGTTACTTTATCGTACAGTATGCCGTCCACTGCAACAGCGGGAGAGGAGGCGCAATGCCCAAAACAATAAACATAGTCCAAAAAATACTTTCCGTCCGGACTGTATTTTCCAAAATCAAGATTTAAACTTATTTTTATATGTTCCAATAATTGTTTTGAACCGGAAGCTTCACAGCTTTCCGACCGGCAGACGACGATTTTATGGTATGCGCCGCCGGCTGCGGCATCCGTTTTATAATTTCTGAAAAAACTAAGAAAACCGTAAACTTCCGCTTTAGAGATATTGAGATTCTCTGCCGTCGGCAAAACCGCCTCGTCCGGTATATAACCCAGCTCTTCGTTTATACCGTTCAATATATAAAACAAAGAGCCCTGTCTGCCTTCAGCTTCTTCGGTTAAACGTAAAACCAGCTTGTCGAGCGCTTTCATTTTATATCTTTCTCAATATTCATGATTAAGCCTCAAATTTGCAAATAGAAATTATGAAGATTTCATCATATCCATAAATTTTAAAAATCCCGATACGATAGTTTCCGGTTCGGGAGGACATCCGCTAATGTGCACGGCGACGTTTAAATATTTTGAAACCGGACCGCATACCGAATATGAATCTTTAAACGGTCCTCCCGATTCGGGACAGTCCCCCGCCGTAATCACGAACTTAGGCGACGGTATATTCTCATAAGTCTTTAACATAGGATTAAGCATATTTCTCGTTACGCATCCGGTTATTATAAGAACATCCGCATGCTTGGGCGATGCCACAAACTTTATGCCGAATCTTTCCAAATCGTAATAAGGGTTGGAAAGAGCGGCGAGCTCGTTTTCACAGGCATTGCAGGAACCGCTGTCCACAAGCCTCACGAATAAACTTCTCCCGAATACTTCGTTGACCGAACGCTTTAACTCTTCCCCTTTAATTAAAATCGAACCGCTTTCGGCGGCGGTTATTTCCTGCGTCTTATTTTTAAATAATAATTTGCTTAGAAAGCTCATGGATTATCACCTTAATTATACTACATATCGTTGCCGGAATAAGATAAATTGAGACTTTTATTTATCAAAGGAAAATCGGCAATTATATTTCCCAATACCCCGTACTGAATGGAGGGCCATATTCTAAACGATGGGTCTATATATTTGAGTCTGAAAATCTTTCCGTTATCGTCCGCCATTATATAGAAAAAAGCGTTACCCCTTGAAGTTTCAGAATTTCCGATTGCATACTTATAAGCTTCGGGCTTATTTCCGCAAGCAACGGCAATATCCCCTTCGGGCAGATTAAACAATAAATCTTCGATTATTTTTTTGGAAACATAAATTTCTTTAATCTTTAAAACCGTCCTTGCGAAAACATCTCCGCCGTCATGCAAAACAGGTTTAAGATTCAACTTATCGTATATAAGATAAGGAAATTCAATTCTGGAATCGCGGGATAATCCGGACGCTCTTGCGCTTATACCGCACAGCGAAAGTTCTTCCGCCGTTTTATGATTAATTTTTCCCGTAAATTCGAGCCTGTCTAAAACGGTAGAAGAATTTAAAATAAATTCTTCGCAATCTTTTATAATATTTTCGACTTTCTTGACTGTATTCTCTATTGTCTTAAGTTTCGCAGAATCAAGGTCTGAATTTACGCCGCCTATGGTTAAAGAATTAAACAAAAACCTGTGCCCGGTTAAAATTTTATTGAGCCTCATTAATTCTTCCTGCAAAGCAAACAGGCTCTGCGCCGGTAAAGCAAAACCGATATCCATAAAAATCCATGCAATATCTCTTACATAGTTCCAAATGCGCTCAAGCTCCGCAAGTATTACCCTGATATATTCGGCTCTTTTAGGTATTTCGATATTTAAAAGATTTTCAACCGCTTCAAGATAGCTTATCGTTATATTGACATTATTGTCGCCGGAAATTTTGGAAACTAAATCTAAGCCCTCTTTAAAATCTTTCCCTTCACAAACTTTTTCGATACCCCGGTGCTTCCAAAAATGCCTTACCTCAAGCTGTAAGACCGGTTCTCCGGCAAGCGAAAACCTGAAATGCCCCGGTTCTATAATTCCGGCATGCACCGGTCCTACAAGAATTTCAAAAATACCTTCCCCCAAAATCTCTTTAAACTTATATTCGCCGTATTTCTTCATCTCGGGAGTTAAATTATTATAATCCTTTCTTAACGGATGGACGGAGGAATCCCAGTTTTCGGGATACAACATTAAAGGTCTTAGATCGGGGTGCCCTGTCGGTAAAAGTCCGAATAAATCGTATATCTCGCGCTCGTACATTTTTGCGGCGGGGCATATTTTAGATATTGATTGAAAACTTTCGTCCGCGTTGACGCAATACTCATCAATATTGCCGCCTCCCCCTCCAAAAAAATATCTGACGGCGTATTTAGAATTTAAGCTCCTCTCGTCCGCCGCCGCAATGCCGAGCAGATATTTTCCGGACGCTTTGATATTATCTGTCAAGTTTATAAAATCGCTTGATTCTATATTATGTTTATTTAGCATAATCTTATTCATTTAAAAATTATTCTGCCTCCAAATTCAGCCGATGCAGATTGAACGATATTTAAAAAAGGGGATGGTATATAAAATAATAATAAAGAGGAGAGCAGTAAAAGAATTAAAGGAACATACACCATAAACGGATGGATAACGCTCTCGTCAACCCCTTTATGCGCCGTTTTGCTGTTTTTAAATTCGTCGCCAGCTTCTTCATTCTCTGTATTTCCTGTGTACATTTTAAGAATTTTGACGAAAAGCCCTATGAAAATAAAAACCAGCAGAATAAAAACTAGAAACCCCAGCAAAATATTGCTCCTGAATACCCCCGTCATAATATAAATTTCTCCCAGAAACATTGCAAACGGAGGCATTCCGCTAATTCCCATGACTCCGAAAAGAAGAACTAATGCCGTAACCGGGAAATTCTTGGATAAATTCCTTATTTTATCTATTCTTCTTTCATGCGTTGCCGCAAGAACATTGCCGGAAGATAAAAACAGTAATCCCTTATTCAAAGCATGAAAAAAAATCTGGAGCAGGCTTCCTATAACGGCAATTCCGCCTATGCCGAAACCGAGCGCGATAATGCCCATGTTTTCCATAGAAGAAAATGCGAACAGGCGCTTATAGTCGGTCTGCTTTATTACCGAAAAAGCCGAAACTAAAATAGTAAAGAAACCGAAGCCTATCAAAAAATATCTCGGATAATATATGCCCGACGCACCGTTAATCTGATAAAATCTTAAAATTCCCAAAAGAGCCGTATTAAGCAAAACTCCCGAAAGCAAAGCGCTGACTGGACTCGGCCCCTGCGAATGCGCATCGGGAAGCCAGTTGTGCATTGGGGCAAATCCTACTTTCGTTCCGAATCCGACAAGGGCAAGAAGAAAAGCAAGCATAAGAAAATTCTTGTCTAATTTTGCGCCTGCCTGCATGATATTAATAAAAGATAACGACTGCAGGCTTTCTCCGTAAACCTGAGAAGTCGTAAAATACAGAATAACTATTGCGAAAAGCCCAATCGCTATGCCTACCGAACACATAATGACATACTTCCATGTAGCTTCAAAAGATTCTTTGGTTCTGTTAAAAGAAACCAATAAGGCTGTAGCCAAAGTGGTTGCCTCAAGGCCTGTCCAGTAAATACCGAGATTATTAGACAATATCGAAACCATCATGCTGAAAATAAATAAATTTTTCCAAAAATAATAAAATTTAAATTTTCTTTTCGATACGCCTCCGGCAATTTCGGTTCTGACATATCCGAACGAATAAAATGCCACGAAAAGCTCAAGGGTCGAAACCGTTATAAGAATTACTAAATTAATATAATCTACAAAGAAAAAGCCGCCTAAAAAAACCGTAATAGAATTAAACGACATGGCTATTGCAATAACGATGGAAAATACCAGAATCGATATTCCGAGCTGAAGATAAGACATCAATAGAACGTCCGCAAAAACCGAAACAATTAAAGCAATTGCCGGAAGCGCCAATACTAATTCATACATTTTTTTTAATCCCGTTTAAAATTTATACGGCTATGTTTCTTCTTAGATTTAATATGAGAATAGATAATATAAGTATGCTTACAAAAAGATCGAAAAGAACGCCTAATTCGACAAGAAGAGGCATTCCGTGCGTAATGCTGTTAGCCGCCAAAAAAATTGCGTTGTCTATCGTCAAAAATCCTATAATCTGCGAAAATAAAGTTTTTCTTGTTATCATAAGCATTGCTCCTATTAAAAACGTTGCAAGGGATATAGTAAAAACAAAAGAGCCGAAAGTAATGCCCGTTTTAATAATTTTTTGAGCTATCAAATTAGAAAGCAAAGTCAAAGAACCTGCAAAAACGACCGCTTCCGGTATCCCTATGAACATATCTATTTCTTTGTCCATTTTTACCTTCTTAAGCGTTTTAAATAAAAAATAAGGTATTAAAATGACTTTAAAAATTATCGTAATAATAAAAGACCCGTATAAATTTATCGAGTTAAAATGAACCGCACCCATTAAAATATAAAATGCCAGCATAAGAGATTGAAAAGAATAAAGCTTTATCGCAAATTTTATAAAAGGCGAACTTACGTTTAATACTACCGAAACGAGTATTAAAATAATAAAAAGCTCGGCTATTTTTCCCATAAGCATTTTTAAAATCCTCTTATCGATAAAATCATCGCTATTAAAGACAGTATAAAAGAAACTGAAAGCACGTTCGGCACCCTGAATACCCTCATTTTAGGATTAACGATTTCCACCCCCGCAATAAGAATACACAAAATGAGCATTTTTAAAACGTAAATTATTAATGCCAGCGGTATTTGATAAATATTTACCGCCATATAAGGGAACAATATAAGGGACATTACCGTTAAAAAAACGGTAAGCTTTAAATAGCTTCCGTATTCGTAAATTCCCAAATGTTTTCCGCTCGTCTCCAAAATATTAGCTTCATGAAACATGGTAAGTTCAAGATGGGTTTCGGGATTGTCTATAGGAATCCTTGCGTTTTCGGATATGCTTACGATAAAAAGCGAAATAAAAAGCAAAAACGGAATAGCTATGGATACCGCACCCGAATGGATGCCGGATAAAAAAGCGTTTGCGGCTCCTTTCTGAACAAAATAAAATATATCGGTTATTCTGCCATGCTTTGTATAAATGGCAAGGGATATAAACACAAATATTAAAGAAGGCTCCGAAAGAACGGTTAAAAACCATTCCCTGCTCGCTCCAAGCCCTCCGAAAGCGCTACCCTGGTCCATTGCGTAAAGAGTCATAAAAAAGGTTGCAAGGGCAAGGGAATATGCGATTAATATTACGTCGGAAGATACGCCAAGCAAAGAATATCTGTAAAATGCCGGCATCATTAATAAAATAACGAGATAGTCGGCAAAAACGATATAGGGCGCTATATTGGATACAAAAGATGCGTCTTTGGACAAAACAATCTCTTTTTTTAACAATTTATTGAAATTTAAATAAAACTGAAATATGTTAATTCCTTTCTGTCCTCTTGCCCTCTGCTTCAATTTATGAATAAATCCGGCAAAAAAAGGCGCAAGGATGACTATTATAAAAAATTGAACTGTTCCGAATATCAAATGCTGTCCGTTAAAATTCATAATTTTCTTTTTTATCTTATTATAAATATATATATAATGAAGCAGATTATTAAAGATAAAAATAAATACCCCAATGAAATGTTTATATTGGCTGAATTAGCCGCTTTGTCAAAAATTTCCGATATTTTTAAATATATTTTACCTGCCGGAATATAAATATATTTTTCGAAAATATCGTTAACTTCTTCTGTATAAACCGATTTAGACCTGAAATACTTTTTTACGTCTTTTTCAAAGTTAATCTCCGAAACGGAGGAATAAAAAGAAGAAAAAACCTTCATTATGCTAGACGAAAATCCGCTGCCGGAATACTGCGCTTTTGAATTTTTTTCGTCAAGCCCGCATGCCCATGTCTCGAATATCCTTTTTTTATCGGAAGAGAACGCTTTTAAATATAAAAGCGCTATTAATAAAACTGTCGCAAAAGCAATTGCTATTAAAGCCGGCGCATATAAAGAAAACGGGCGGGCGCTTATAACATGGACTGCCGAAAACGGATTTGCGCTTACCGTTCCGCCGGTAAGATAAAATATAACGGCATCTAAGCTTGATATTATTTGATAAGGATAAACTCCGATATAAATACACAAAAGAACCGGTATAGCAATTCCTATCCTTTCGATAATGTGGGATTCCACTGCATTTTCCGCATTAGCCGTCCTCGGTTTGCCCAAGAAAGTAATTCCGAACAGTTTCGTAAAAGCTGCACCCGCCGCCGCTCCGCTTAACGACAGAAGCGCAACGGCTATAATTGAAAAATATACCATATACAGGTTGCCGGTAAATACTGAACCTATCAACGAAATATATAAATACCACTCGCTCAAAAAACCGTTTAACGGTGGCATAGCGGAAATAGACATTATGCCTATAAGAAACAAGACGGACAGCTGTCCCATTTTTTTTGAAAGACCGCCGAGTTTTTCCATATTTCTGGTATGCGTATATTTGTCTATCAACCCCGAACCCATAAACAGCGAACTTTTGCTTAAGCCGTGATTGACTATATGGAGCAGAACCGCCAGCATTGCAAGATATTCTATGGATTTAAAGTCCTCGGCTTTCGCCCAGTATGAAATGCCTGTCCCCATAAAAATTATGCCCATATTTTCAATAGTGGAAAACGCAAGCAGTTTTTTTATATCCTTCTGAGCCATTGCATACATAATGCCGAGAAGCGCAGATAAAGCCCCGATAATTAGAAGTATAATTCCAAGAAATGAATTCGACCCGGAACTGAATACGAACAAGAATTTTAAAATACCGTATATGGCCATATTTACCATAACGCCGGACATAATGGCGGATATATTGGCGGGCGCTACCGGATGGGCATAAGGAAGCCACGTATGAAAAGGCATAATACCGGCTTTAATCGAAAATCCCGTTATTGCCGCCGCCAGAACCATAATCCCCGCCGCGCCTTTATAATAATCGAAAGAAAAAGACGATGTTTTTAAATACAGCATTATAAAGGCGGCCGTTATGAGGATTGTCCCTATATGCGTCATTAAAAAATATAAAAATCCCGCCTTCCTCGATTCCTCGCTTCCTTCATAAATAACCAATAGAAAAGAAAATACCGACATTAATTCCCAAAATATTAAAAAAGTCAGCATATCATTGCTTATAACAAGGATTATCATAGACATTATAAATAAAAAAGAATAGATAAAAAGGGATGGTTTTTTATCGTATTTCTCCCCGTATTTTATTGAAAAAATAGAAATAAATATGGAGATAGACGATATAAATATTACAAAAAAAAGGGAAAGAGTGTTAAATCTGAAAGAAAAATGTATAAAAGAAGATTGTATAATGAATTCGCTTTTAAAACAATAAATGCTTAAGACAGTAAAGAACCCTGCGGATAAAATAGTCAGACAATTAAAAAAATATCTGAATATCCCTTTATGTTTAAGGTTATCCATTTAATATCAAAACTTACCCTCCGTATTAATAATAAAAAATGCTTGGACAAATAAAGCCAAAACTTTTTGATTATAACAAATGCTTAAAAAATAGCAAGAGAAATTTTTAAATTTTTTTAACTTCGACCTGCGAGGAAAAAAAAGTGGCGCCGCCGCCGATATCCGATAAATCGTCCGGCGTAAGAGCATTTACTCCCGAACCGTTCGTGTAATCGTCTTTCCACCATAGACCTGCGGAAACGACTACCCCGGGAAGCGCCGAATCGACGACTTTTGCTTTTATAACAACACTGCCGCGCCCGTTTTCAACTCTTACTAAATCTCCATCGCATATTTTTCTCTCGTCCGCATCTTTAGGATTAATTTCAAGAAACGGCTCCTTTGCTTTAATTTTTAGAGAAGAAACTCCTGCAAATGAAGAATTTAAAAAGAAATGGTTTGGCGGCGTAATAAGAATTAACGGGAAATCCAATCTCTGCTTAGAAACCGGAACTCCGTTTCCTTTTTCATTATCGCCGTTTAATATATATTCTTTAATGGGCGAGTATTCCGGTATATTTAAGAGTCCGTATGCAGCTGTTTTTTTGCTCTTAAACTCGATTTTGCCTGAATGGGTTAACAGCCTGTTCAATTCAAACGGGTATTCTTCGGTATCAACCATAATAAACCTTTCTTTTTTGAGCCTTTCTAACGTTATGCCCATTTCCTTCCAGTAAGGAATATCCAGCGCCTGCTTTGCGATATCTTCCTCGGTATCCAAAAAACATTCGTCGTTAAAGCCTAAAGAACGGGCGATAAGCTTAAATACGTCTATATTCGGCTTGGCTTCGCCTTCTCTCGGTATTACGGGGCCTGCCCACTGAAGCGATGTATGCCAGTAGCTTACGTAAAGGTCGGCATGTTCAAAACTCGTAGTGGCGGGAAGTATAATATCCGCCCATTTTGCCGTATCGGTCATAGCCTGTTCATGAACGACGGTAAAAAGGTCTTCCCTTGCAAGCCCTTTAATAACGAGATTCTGATTCGGGGCTACGACTGCCGGATTGCTGTTGTAAACATATAAAGACATTACAGGCGGGTCAAGTTCGCATAAAGCTTTTCCGAGCTGAACCATGTTTACCGTTCTGCTTTGATTTTTAATTAAATCCGGTCTTTTTAAAGCGTCCTCGTTTAGCGGAAAATAACCGGAATTAGACTTTAACGCCCCGCCGCCTTTATAAAGCCATGCGCCTGTCAATGCCGGCAGAAGGGAAATTGCCCAAGTATTTATGCCGCCGTTTTTATGGTGCTGAAGTCCGTTTCCGATTCTTATAAAACTCGGTTTTGTTCCGGCATAAACTTTTGCCAGACTTTCAATGCGTTCTTTTGAAATACCCGTAAGACCGGCAACTCTTTCGGGAGGATACTCCATTGCTTTTTTATGAAATTCGTCAAACCCGTATGAATATTTATCTAAAAATGATTTATCCGCCAGTTTATCTCTTAGTATTATATGGGCTATGCCCAAAGCCAGCGCGCCGTCAGAACCGGGCAGGAGCATATAGAAATCGTCCGCCCATTTTGCGGTTTTGTTTCTGTGGACATCTATAGCTATAATTTTAGCCCCGTTTTTGCGGGCGGTATCCGCCAGGATTGCCTGATGCATATTAGTTTCTAATGCGTTAATGCCCCAGAATATTATTAATTTAGAATTAACCGAGTCTAACGGATTTAAGCCTTTAGATACGCCGTAAGACAGCTGATAGCCTAAACTTCCGGCTACGGAACATATTGTGCGGTCGAGAGCCGTAGCGCCGATTTTATTAAAAAGACGCCTGTCCATACTCGATTTGTTAATTATTCCTTCGGTTCCGCCGTAAGAATAGGGCAAAATACTTTCGGGTCCGCATTTAGAAATAAGCTCTCTCCAGCGTCCGGCAATTTCATCTATAGCATCGTTCCAGCTTATTGTCTCGAATTCTCCGGCGCCTTTTTTTCCGGTTCTGCGCATAGGATGAAGTATCCGGTTTTTGTAAATACGCTCGGGATAAGCCCTGACTTTTTCGCAAATAACCCCTTTGGTTACAGGATGGGACGGATCTCCCGCTACTTTTACTATTTTTCCGCGGTCTATTTCTAACTTTAATGCGCAGGTATCCGGGCAGTCATGCGGGCAGACGGAATATTTTATTTCCATAATTTCATACCGTTTTTAATTCTAATGAATTCTTGAAAACCCGATAATTACCAATATAATCATTGCAAGTATATAAATTCTTAAAAACCAGAAAGCAATTTGAACCCAGCCCTTAACAACGGCTCTTTCTACCGGAATTTTGTTATAATCCACCAATCCTTCTTCTTTAATAAAATCTTCCCAGTCTTCGTCAAGATTGACTTTCTTTGAAACCTTGTCTTCTATTTTCATTTTTATACCTCGTATAATTTTTTAATTATTACACTATCCGAATATATGGGGGAAAATCACCGTTAATCCGTATATTCCGTTCATAATTATCAAAAATCCAACTATTGCGAATGCGGATATATTCTGCCAAGGTTTATTTACATGCTCGCCCATTATATCTTTATCGTTTAAAAGCAAAAGTAAAAACATCATTGCCGCAGGCATAAAAATCGTGGCGACAACCTGAACGGTTAAGTTTAAAAATCCGAGTGGAGCATTAGGAATCAGAACTATGCCCCCTGCTATCAGCAGACTTATGATTCCCGGCAGATAAAACTTCCAGCCCTGCAAAGGCGGTATATTAATGCTCTTAGGCCATCCGAACGCTTCGCCCATAGCCCAAGAAGTGCTTGCCGAAATTGCAATGGCGGCAATAAGTCCGGCTTCTACGAGACCGAGGGCAAAAAGCCTCATTGCCAGCGATCCCATTTTTGCCGATATGGCGGAAAGTATAGTCTGTATATCTAAATTGGGCGCATGGGTAAAACCGAAAACGGTTCCGGCCGCAATCAGAATAATCGCTATGGCGACTACTACCATAAAAAACGAGCCTATAAAGGTATCAATCTGTCCGTCTCTTATATCTTTTACGGTAAGTCCTTTATCGACAACGGACGACTGCTGAAAAAAAAGCATCCACGGCGCTATGGTGGTTCCTAAATTTGCCAGTACGACATATATAAAGAGAGAATTTACACCGCCGGGTATATGCCATGAGACAAAACTTCTTGCAACCGCTCCCCAGTGAAGATGCGGAATAAAAAATACCAGAGGAACGAATATTAAATTAAACGCAGCAATACTCAAGCTTATCCATTCCCATGCGAAATAGCGCAAAAAAAGCTGGATCGAAGCTATAACGGCAACCGCTGTTATAGACGAAACTAACGGGGGGATTCCAAAAACCTGCATTCCAAGGGTTATTCCAATGAATTCGGTTATTAGGGTTAACACGTTTGCAACGACAAGGTCTATTAAAGAAAACGCTCCCCAAAATTTTCCGTATCTTTTCCAGATCATTTCGGCATGCCCTCTGTGCGTGACGGCGCCGAGTCTTACCGTCATCTCCTGAACGATATATGCAACAGGAAGCATTATTACCATAAAAGGTATAAAAAACCCGATTCCGAATATTGAGCCGGTTTGCGCATATGTCATAACGCCGCCGGCGTCGTTATCCGCAATCATAACGAGTATTAAAATTTTCAGCAGGGTAAGAAAATAAAGTAGAGTTTATTGTTGGTATTATTTAATATCGGACTCTTTAATAATGAGTTAAAGCTACTTTCGGTTTTTGTTAAACAACTGTAACTATAATAGTTACTACTGTCCGGTTCACTTCGCATAAATAGTCTCCTATTAAATTTAAATTTTAGATTTGCATATAATAAAAGTATGCTATTTTACAAAAATTATGTCAAGAAAAATGTTAATATGTTTCATGTGAAACATTTTTAATTTTGCTGATTGCGGCATCTCATTAATAAAATACTTACCGCCGCAGGAGTTATGCCTGAAATCCGGCTTGCTTCGGCGATAGTCTGCGGTCGTATTTTATTAAGCTTTTCTACGACTTCTATGGACAATCCGGGGATTGCATCAAAATCGATATCGTCTTTTAATTTAACGTCCTCGAATTTTTTTAACCTGTCTATCTCTTCTTTTTGCCTGTTAATATAGCCTTCATATTTAATAAAAAGCTGTACCCTATTTAATATATCCGCATTATACCCATCTAATTCCGCCCCTAATTCCTGCTTAAGATTTTCAACCGTAAAATCCGGACGTTTTAATAAATCGTAATACTTTCCGTTTCCATAAGTATTTAAAAAAGCCGATAATTCGTTAAACTTGAGCAGTCTGTCTTTATATATAAGATATCTTTGCGCATCTAATAAGCCGATTTTTTTTCCGTATTCGCAAAGCCTGAAGTCGGCATTGTCTTCCCGCAGTAAAAGCCGGTATTCGGCGCGTGATGTAAACATTCTGTAAGGCTCCGAAGTGCCGAGATTGATTAAATCGTCAATTAAAACCCCGATATACGCCTCATCTCTTCCAAGTATCAACGGGTTCTCGGACTTAATCTTTAAAGCGGCGTTAATTCCTGCGATAATGCCCTGTGCCGCGGCTTCTTCATAACCGGACGTTCCGTTAATCTGTCCCGCCAAAAAAAGATTTTCAATCTTTTCGGTTTCAAGAGAATGTTTGAGCTGAGTAGGCAAAACATAATCGTATTCGATAGCATAACCCGGTCTCATAATTTTAACGTCTTCAAGCCCTTTTATAGTTCTTAAAAATTTAAGCTGAGTGTCTAACGGCAGGCTCGTCGAAAGCCCGTTGGGGTAGTATTCTATTGAGTCAAGGCTTTCTCTTTCCAAAAATATCTGGTGTCTCTCTTTATCTTTAAATCTGACGACTTTATCCTCTATCGACGGACAGTATCTCGGACCGACTCCTTTAATAACTCCGCAGTATAAAGGAGATTTATCTAAATCTTTTAAAATTATATTATGCGTTTTTTCGTTTGTATAGGTTATATAGCAGCTTATACTGTTGGTTATATTTTCATCGGCAAGAGAAAAGGGGATAAAATCTTCTTCTCCTTTTTGTTCTTCGAGCTCCGAAAAATTTATAGTTCTGCCGTCTAAACGGGGTGTCGTGCCTGTTTTAAGCCTTCCCAGTTCAAGCCCGTTTTCAAGCAGGCTCAAGGACAGCTTATTGGAAGCAAAATCTCCAGCCCTGCCGGCTTTATAATTAAAAAGACCTATATGAACAAGCCCTCTTAAAAATGTTCCGGTGGTTAAAATAACCGCATCAGAATAAAGGCGCTCGCCCGTCCATAAAATAACACCGCAGGCTTTTCCGTTCTCGACGAGCAGCGAATCGACCATAGATTGAATTATGGTCAAATTTTCAGACGATTCAAGGACTGTTTTCATATAAGTTTTGTACTTAAACATATCGGCCTGAGCGCGGGATGACCTGACGGCAGGACCCTTCTTGGTATTAAGCGTCCTGAATTGAATGCCCGTTTTGTCTATTGCCTTTCCCATCTCTCCGCCGAGGGCATCGACTTCCCTGACAAGATGTCCTTTGGCCAGCCCTCCTATTGCAGGGTTGCAGGACATCTGCCCTATATTGTCTAAGTTAATAGTAATAACTGCGGTATTCAAACCCATTCTTGAAGCGGCAAGGGAAGCTTCTATTCCGGCGTGTCCGGCGCCTACCACAATTACGTCAAAATTATTTGTTCTGCTGTCGTTTTTATTTTTCATATTTATACTATACTTACAAACTCGGCTATTAC
>Ga0078972_1010311_pt1 | contig 17567 bp, 16 predicted proteins | sample YelNatPaOPGAMG01_FD_67568 | JGI IMG/M metagenome (GOLD analysis project Ga0078972, IMG submission 67568) | Hot spring thermophilic microbial communities from Obsidian Pool, Yellowstone National Park, USA - OP-RAMG-01 (SPADES assembly) (version 2) | ecosystem: Environmental > Aquatic > Thermal... | reverse complement strand
GGAGGGTGGCCAGGCTGGCCAGGGAGGAGGAGAGGCTGCGCCCCTTCCTGACCGACGTGCCCCTGGAGCTCCACGAGGCCCTGGAGAGGGGGAGGAAGGTGCTGATCGAGGGGAGCCAGGGTTTCGGGCTCTCCCTCGTCCACGGCACCTATCCCCACGTGACCAGCAAGGACACCTGCGCCGGGACCATGCTGGCGGACGTGGGGGTGGGGCCCACCAGGGTCTCGGAGGTCCTCCTGGTCTTCAAGGCCTACGCCACCCGGGTGGGGGAGGGGCCCTTCCCCACCGAGATGCCCCAGGGGGAGGCGGAGAGGCTGGGGATAGTGGAGTACGGGACGGTGACGGGGAGGAGGAGGAGGGTGGGGCACTTCGACTTCGAGATGGCCAGGAGGGCGGCCATCATCAACGGGGCCACCCAGCTGGCCATAACCTGCCTGGACAGGCTCTTCAAGGGGTGCGCGGGGGCGAGGAGGTGGGAGGAGCTGACCGAGGAGACCAGGAGCTTCGTCAGGAGGGTGGAGGAGGCCACGGGGGTTCCCGTGACCCTCCTCTCCACGGGGGAGGGAACAGAGGACGTGATCGATCTCACCAGGGGCAGACTTTGAGGAGGACGGTGGTGGCGGTAACCGGTACCCCGGGAACGGGGAAGTCCTCCTTCTCCTCCCGGCTGGCCAGGGAGCTGGGGGCCAGGCTGGTGAGGCTCACCGAGCTGATCGAGAGGGAGGGAGCCTACACCCTGGACCGGGACGGAACCAAGGTGGCCGACCTCGGGAAGGTGGGAAGGGCCTTCCGCAGGATCCTGAGGGAGTCCGAGGGACCCCTGGTGGTGGAGGGGCACCTCTCCCACCTCCTCCCCACCCGGTTCCTCTCGCACGTGGTGGTGCTCAGGACCCACCCCCGCGTGCTGGAGAGGAGGCTGAGGAGGAGGGGCTACCCCCCGGAGAAGGTCAGGGACAACGTGGAGGCGGAGGCCCTGGACCTCATCCTCTGGGAGGCGGTGCAGAGGCACGGGGAGAAGGTTTATGAGATAGACACCACGGGGAGGGGGAACCCCGTTCGCCTCTTCCTGCAGGCCCTGAGGAGGGGAAGGAGGCTTCCCCCGGGAAGGGTGAGGTGGCTGAGGGAGTACGTGGCCTCTCTTGGCCGCGTTCCGAGCCCCTAGGAGACTCCGGAGACGCACACGGCGCTCAGCCTAGCTCCCACCTGATCCCGTCCCCCTCCTCCACCCTCCTCACCCTCCCCTCCTCCTCAAGATACCTCAGGTGAGCCAGCGCCTCCCCCGTGGCGAACCATCTCTGGATGGGGGGAAAGCTCTCCCAGGGTCCCTCCAGGTCCCAGGTCATCTCCGAGGCCAGCTCGTAGGCGGTCTTCCTCCCCTCCTCCAGCAGGGAGAGGACCTCCTCCGCCCTCAGGCGGTGGTGGAGCTTCAGCTCCTCCACCCTAGCCCGGTGGTCCCGGAAGGGCCTGCGGTGGCCGGGGAGGACGAGCTCCACGTCCAGGGAGGCTATCTTCTCCAGGCTCCTCAGGTACTCCCCCAGCGGGTTCTCCTCCTCCGAGAGGGGGGCGAGGTTGGGGGTGATGTCCCCCAGCAGGTGGTCCCCGGAGAGGAGGAGCCTGCGGCGGGGCTCGTACAGGCAGAGGTGCCCCCTGGTGTGGCCAGGGGTCTCCACGCAGGTGAAGGAGAACTCCCCCACCTCTATCCTGCTCCCCTCCCCCACGAAGGTGAAGGGAGGAAGGGTGCCGGGCCCGTAGAGGCGGCCGGGATGGGTCTGCATCATCCGGAGGAGCTCCTCGTCCGGGATGCCGGTGAGGAGGATCACCCCCCCCATCCTCTCCCAGGAGGAGAGGAGCTCGGCCTCGGGTCGGTTGAAGTACACCAGGGAGTCCCCGGAGCGCAGGGAGGAAACCAGGCCCAGGTGGTCGGCGTGGAGGTGGGTGATGAAGAAGTCCGCCCTGCGGAGGTCCACCCCCAGCTCCCGCAACTTCTGGAGGAGGACGGAGGCGCACTCCTCCCGGTTCATTCCGGTGTCCACGATCAGGTCCCTGTCCTTCCCCCTCACCACGTAGGAGTTGATCGACCTCAGGGGATTGCGGGGGAGAGGTACCTCCACCCGGTAGAGACCCGGCAGGAGCTCTTCCATTCCCCCCACCTATCCCGGGGGATATTTATGGGAATCCCAGGATGCCTCCTGCCCTCCTGGAAGAGAAGGGACGGAACCTTTCCTGGGGAAAAAAGTGGAGGTTAGAACCTCCCTCAGGGGAAAGAAGGAAGCTGGTACCAGAACTTGAATGATCGGGGCTCAGGCTGGCTCCAAAATCCTCCAAAAAACCCGATGGACCTCTTCCCAGCCAGGGGAGGAAAATCCAGGGGATCCTCCTCTCCGGCCCACGCCCCTCCCGATATCTTTATAAGGGGCCTTCCCTCCCCCTTCTTTTGATGTGGGTTCTAAGAACCACCCTGCTGCTGGCAGCCATGACTGGGCTCCTGCTGGCCGTGGGATGCGCCCTGGCCTACGTGGCAGGCCTTCCCTTCCTTCCCACCCTCACGGCGGCCTTCGTGCTGGCCATGATGATGAACCTCATCATGTTCTTCTACGCGGACAAGTGGGTGCTGCGGATGTACCGGGCGAAGCTGGTGAGCGAGGAGGAGCAGCCCACCCTGCACCGCATAGTCTCCCGCCTGTCGGAGAGGGCGGGGATCCCCAAGCCCAGGGTGGCGGTGGTCCCCCTGGACGTCCCCAACGCCTTCGCCACCGGCAGGAACCCGAAGAACGCGGTGGTGGCCGTAACCAGGGGGGCCATGGAGCTGCTGAAGGAGGAGGAGCTGGAAGGAGTGATGGGGCACGAGCTGGCCCATGTAAAGAACCGGGACATGCTAGTCAGCACCCTAGCCGCCATCGTGGCGGGGGCCATCTCCTACCTAGCCCTAGTGGGCAGGATGCACCTCTTCTGGGGAGGGGGGAACAGGAGGAGCGGCTCCAGCACCCTCCTTCTCCTGCTGGCCCTCATCCTGGTTCCCCTGGCAGCCGTGATGATAAGGCTGGCCGTGTCCAGGACTAGGGAGTACGGGGCGGACGAGGAGGGGGCCAGGATCTCCGGCAAGCCCCTGGCCCTGGCCGGCGCCCTCAGGAGGCTCGAGGAGTACTCCCACTCCGAGAGGATGACCCACGGCAACCCTTCCACCTCCAACCTCTTCATCGTCAACCCCTTCAGGGGAAGCTCCCTCCTGGAGCTCTTCTCCACCCATCCCTCCACCGAGAAGAGGATCCAGAGGCTGGAGGCCCTGGCCGGAGGGGAGTGAGGGCTCAGGCCATCAGGTGGAGGAAGAAAACCAGAAGAATGGAGCCCACGGAGAAGCCCACCACCGCCTTGGGGGAGACCTTTATCCCGGAGCCCTCCTCCGAGAAGTACCTCATCAGGCCCGCACCGCTGGGCGGCAGCCTCTCCTCCCTCCTGCGCATCGCCCCTTCTCCCCCCTCCACCTTTTAATCCTTACCGGAGAAGAGCGGTGACATGAGGAAGTACCTGCCGGACGAAACCGTGGTCCTCAACGGGATGCTGAGGGAGAGGGTGGAGAGGGAGGGGGACTGCGAGGTGGTGGTGCCCAACCTCCTCCTGGACCACTTCGAGAACCAGGCCAGGGAGGGGAAGGACTCCGGACTGGTGGGCCTGGCGGAGCTCTCCCGCCTGAAGGGGCTCTCGGAGGAGGGAAGGATCAGGATGAGCTTCTGGGGGGAGCACGGGGTGCCGGGGGAGGGGGGCCTCAGCCGGCACCTGAGGGAGGCCAGCAGGATCTCGGACTCCACTCTCCTCACCAGCGATCCCGTGACGGCGGAGCTGGCAAGGATCGAGGGGGTGAGGGTGGAGCTCCTCTCCCCCACGCTGGAGGGGAGAAGGCCCAGGCTGCTGGAGTACTTCGGTCCGGACACCATGTCCGTCCACCTCAAGGCCAGGGTGAGACCGCTGGCGAAGGTGGGAAGACCGGGGAGGCTGAGGGTGCAGCTCCTGGGGGAGAAGCCGCTCACCGAGGCGGAACTCAGGGAGATGGCCCAGGAGATCATGGAGCTCTCCAAGAGGGACCCCGAGTGCTTCGTGGAGATAGAGAGGAAGGGGGCGACGGTGATCCAGTACAGGGAGTACAGGATAGCCATAGCCCGCCCCCCCTTCAGCGACGGCTTCGAGATCACGGCCGTCAGACCGGTGGCGAAGGTGAGGCTGGAGGACTACAGGCTCTCCAGCAAGCTGAAGGAGAGACTGAAGAGCAGCGCGGAGGGCATCCTGATAGCCGGTCCTCCCGGGGCGGGTAAGAGCACCTTCGCCCAGGCCCTGGCGGAGTTCTACCGTTCCTCCCACAGGATCGTGAAGACCATGGAGTCCCCCAGGGACCTTCAGGTGGGGGACGAGATCACCCAGTACACCTCGCTGGAGGGGGACATGGAGAAGACCGCCGACATCCTCCTCCTGGTCAGGCCAGACTACACCATCTACGACGAGCTGAGGAAGACCTCCGACTTCCAGATCTTCACGGACATGAGGCTGGCGGGGGTGGGGATGGTGGGGGTGGTCCACTCCACCAGGGCGATAGACGCCATCCAGCGCCTGATAGGTAGGGTGGAGCTGGGCATGATACCCATGATCGTGGACACCGTCATCTTCATCAAGGAGGGTGAGATCTCCCAGGTCTACTCCCTCCGGTCCTCCATCAAGGTGCCCTCCGGGATGAGGGACGAGGATCTGGCCAGGCCCCTGGTGGAGGTGCTGGACTTCGAGACGGAGGAGCCCGTCTACGAGATCTACACCTTCGGGGAGCAGGTGGTGGTGAGCGACCTGAGGGAGCTCAGGTCCCACGGGAGGGAAACCCCGCCCTTCAGGTACCCCCGGAGGAGGTGGAGGTAGCCTCCCCCGGCAGGAACTTTCTCTGGATCCTCAGCACCTCCCCGCTGTCGGCCGCCCCCGCGTACTCCTCCAGCCTCCGGAGGTTGAGCTCCAGGAAGGAGGGTCCCCACTTGAAGGGCCTCAGCATCTCCCCCGCCTCCTCCCGGTGGCCCAGGATGAAGAGGGCCGCCGAGAGGGCCTCGGCCGTGCTCAGGGTGGTGGGCCTCCCGTAGTGGGTGGGGTTGGCCGCCACCAGGTAGGGGAGCGCCCTCGGAACCAGCCCCCTGGGAAAGACCAGCTCCTCCAGGCGCTTCCAGGAGCAGTCCAGGGCCGCCAATCCCCTCCTCTCCGCCGCCTCCCCGTCCTCCCTGGAAAGGGCCTTCTCGGCCCGGGGATCCAGCAGGACCGCTCCCCTGGGCAGCTCCCTCAGGCTGGATACCAGCTCCACCTTCCCAAACTTCCTCAGACGCCTGGCCGTGCACTTCCTGGGATCGCACTGCCCCGCGTCGTAGACCACTATCCTCATCCGGAAACCTTTGCCTCCCGGAGTGCCTGCCCGAAGGGGCACTCGGGGTCCGGGGCCGAGAGCCTCCCCTGCACCCTCATCACCCTGGCCATGCACCCGAAGCAGTGCGAAAAGTGGGGGCAGGAGGAGCAGGGGGGCTCCCTTCCCTCCCTGGATTTGAACCCGCGGATGAGCTCCGAGCCCCTCACCCTCTCCCAGGCCTCCCGCAGGCTCCGCTCGGGGTAGCGGGAGAGGACCAGCGGGGAGGGGGAGAACATGCAGGGCAGGACCCTGCCGTCGGCGGTGAGGTAGAGGGTGGTTCCGCAGGCGCATCCCTTCACCTCCGGAATGGTTATCCCGCTCCTGCCCCCCGGAAGGGAGATTCCCTCTCTCTCCGCGAAGGCCCAGAGGAAGGGGACATCGTAGTAGATCTCCACCCCCCAGTCCCCGCTGTAGATGCGCTGCAAGGCCCTAAGGTGGTCGGAGGGGGAGAGACCGTGGGCCCGGTAGTAGGGATCCTCCCCTCCCTCCCTGGCCTGGAGGGGTATGAAGGTCACGAACTTCCCTCCCTCCCTCTGCACGAACTCTATCATCTCCTCCAGCTGGTGCAGGTTCCTCCTAGAGAGGACCACGGTCACCCCGTGGAAGATTCCCTCCCTCCGGGCCTCCTCCACCCCCCTCCTGAGGGCCTGAAAGCTGGCCCCCTCCTTCGTCCCCTCGTACACCTCCCTGCTCACCCCGTCCAGGGAGAAGACCACCCTCACCCCCCTCCTGGCCAGCTCCCCGGCGAACCTCCCGTCCAGCACGGAGCCGTTGGTGATGAGGTACAGGTCCAGGTTCTCCATCTCTCCCAGCAGCTGGGGAAGATCCTCCCTGAGCAAGGGCTCCCCTCCCTCCAGGATCACCCAGTCGGGACCCAGGTCGACCACCTCCCCGGCCAGACGTGGGAGGAGCTCAGGGGGCAGCTCCCCCCCCCTCTCCACCAGGCAGTGCCCGCACCTCAGGTTGCACCTGGAGGTTATCGCCCAGTCCACGAAGCGGGGCCTCATCCTTAACCACCCCCCTCCCATCCCCTATAAAAGCTACCCCAGCTCCAACACCGCCCAGCCCCTCCTCCTCAGCTCCTCCGCCACGAAGCGTCGGTGGCAGAGGGAGGAGAGGGGCTCCACGCACATCACGCACACCCTCTCCCGCTTCGCCAGCTCCTCCAGCCTCTTCACCCCGCGGGAGAACTCCTCCGTGAGCATGAACTTCCGGTAGCCCCCCTTCCGGTATCCCCCTAGCTCGGGAAGGTGGAGGTAGGAGAGCCCGAGGCGGGGGAGGGCTTTCTCCAGCTCCTCCTTTCTGAACTCCTCCCTCTTGGAGGTGGGGAAGGCCCTGATGTCCACCAGCCTCTTCACCCCGGACCGGCGGAGGAGTTCCACGAGCTGGGGGAGGGTCTTGTTTCCGTAACCCACCATCCAGACCTTCTTCCCAACCACCGGGTTATTATCGGGAGGGGGGGATTTAAGGGGGGAAGGGTGGTGGGTTGAGGATCTCTGGAGCCAGGATCCTGGAGGGGAAGGAACTGGAGGTGGTGGAGGGTTACTTGGAGGTGAGGGAGGGAAGGATAGAGAGGATAGGGAGGGGCTTCACCGCACGGTCGGATCTCAACCTGAAGGGCGGCTTCGTTCTTCCCCCCCTCGTCAACGCCCACACCCACCTCGCCGACGCGGTGGCCAGGGAGCTCTACTCGGGCAGGACGCAGGAGGAGACGGTGGGACCGGGGGGGCTCAAGTTCAGGGCCCTGGAAGAGACCCCCGAGCGGGAGCTGGAGGAGGAGATGCGTTTGACCCTGGCAGGGATGGCTAGGACGGGCACCCTGGCCCACTGCGATTTCAGGGAGGGGGGCACCAGGGGGGTGGAGCTCCTCCTCAGGGCCCCCTGGCCGGGCAGGAGCCTGGTGCTGGGCCGTCCCCTCCCCGGGGAGGGGGTGGAGGAGCTCCTCTCCAGGGCCGACGGGATAGGTCTCCCCTCCCTCATCCAGCACCCCCTCGGAGAGCTGCGCAGGCTCTCGAAGGAGGCGGGGAGGAGGGAGAAGCTTTTCTCCGCCCACGTGGCCGAGCTTCCGGGACGGGCGAGGGAGGAGATCCGCCGGGCCCTGGAGCTGAGGCTCTCCTTCGCCGTTCACCTCACACACGCAAACCGGGAGGCCCTCTCCTCCTTCAAAAGGAAGGGGATACCCGCCGTCTTCTGTCCCAGGTCCAACCTCCTCCTCTCCGCGGGAATCCCTCCCCTGGCCGCCGCCCTGGAGGAGGGTCTTCCCTTCATGCTGGGGACCGACAACGTCTCCGTCTGTCCCCCCGACCCGTGGGAGGAACTCAGGTTCGCCTGGGCCTGCGTGAGAAGGGAAAACCCGAGGGCGGGGGGAGAGGAGGCCAGGATCCTCCTGAAGGCCGTCACGGTGGAGCCCTCCCGATTCTTCCGTCTCCCCTGGGGTCCTCTGGAGGAGGGGGGAGAGGCCACTTTCCTCCTCCTCTCGGGAGGGGGGGAGCTGAGGAACCTCAGGGATCCCTACGCGGGTCTGGTGAACCGCACCCGCGCGGAGAACCTGAGGGGCCTCTGGTGGAGGGGGAAGGATATTTTAAGAGAAAGGGGGTAGTGTTCTGAAGCCCGGGTGGTGTCCTTGAAGGTAAAAGACGTGATGACGGGAGAGGTCAAATACGCCGAGATCCCCGGCACCAGAGCCGAGGCCATAGAGCTCCTCAAGAAGCTGGAGGTGAGTGCCGTCCCGGTGGTGAACACCAGCACCAGAGAACTCGTGGGTATGGTGACCCTGAGGAAGCTCCTGGAGCACCCGGAGGAGGACCAGCTGGCCATGCTGGTGGACAGAAACGTGCCCACGGTGAACCCCGAGGACGAGCTGAAGGTGGCGGCCGAGCACATCCTCAGGACGGGGAACCGCAGGCTGCCGGTGGTGCAGGACGGCGACCTGGTGGGGGTGATAACCGTCCGGGACCTCGTCTACCGGGCCCTCGCTACCCTCAACCTGGAGAGACCGGCCTCCGACTTCATGCAGCCCAGCGTGGCCGCCGTTTGGGAGGGAACCCCCCTCAGGGCCGTGGTGGAGATCATGAGCCTGGCGGGTGCCAGGGCCCTCCCGGTGATCAACGAGACCGGTGATCTGGTGGGGATCATCGACGACTCCGACCTCATAAAGCTGGCGGAGGTGGAGACCACCTCCAGGATCAGCCAGATGACGGGAAAGAGCGAGGGGGACAGCTGGAGCTGGGACAGCGAGGCCAGGATCTACATCACCAAGACCGAGCTCAGGCTTCCTCCCGTCCCGGTGAAGGAGGTCATGGTCAAGGACCTGATCTACATCACGAAGAAGACCTCCGTGAGCAAGTGCGCCCAGCTGATGAAGGAGAACAGGATCGAGCAGACCCCCGTCCTCTCCGCCGACAACAAGTTCCTGGGTCTGGTGAGGGACATAGACCTGCTGGGTGCCCTCCTCTGATCGGGGGTGTGGTAACTGCCATCCAAACCCATAGCTAAGGATGGGGAGAGGCACGTCCCCGCCGACTGCTGGCAGATGAAGCCGGCGGTGAGGCCAGAAAAAATCCCGCTACCGTTTGCTGCGGGATTTTAGGACGGTGGGACCCTGTCCCAGAGAGAGGAGCTGATGGAGCTGGCCAAGCGAAGGGGCTTCCTCTGGCCCTCCTTCGAGCTCTACGGAGGGTCGAGCGGCTTCTACGACTTCGGCCCCCTGGGGACCCTCCTGAAGAACAAGATCGTGGAGAAGTGGAGGGAGCACTTCGTCAGGAGGGAGGGCTCCCTGGAGATCGATTCCCCCACCCTCACCCCCGAGGAGGTCTTCAGGGCCAGCGGCCACCTGGAGCACTTCGTGGACCTCATGAGCGAGTGCGGGAAGTGCGGGCAGCCCTTCAAGATCTCGGAGCTGGTGAGGGAGAAGACCGGGCTGGACGTGGAGGGGAGGCCCGCGGAGGAGGTGGAGGCCCTGCTCCGGGAGAAGGGGATCTCCTGCCCGGAGTGCGGGGGAAGGCTGGGGAGGGTCTTCGAGTTCAACACCATGTTCAGGACCACCATAGGCCCGGGGGGAGGGAAGGTGGGGTACCTGAGGCCGGAGACGGCCCAGGGGATCTTCGTGAACTTCAGGCGCCTGTGGAGGCTGGGGAGGGAGAGGCTCCCCCTCCCGGTGGCCCAGATAGGGAAGGGGTACAGGAACGAGATCTCCCCCAGGCAGGGGATGATAAGGCTCAGGGAGTTCACCATGGCGGAGCTGGAGGTCTTCTTCGATCCCCGGAACCCCGCCCACCCCTCCTTCGGGAAGGTGGCGGGGGAGAGGCTCAGGCTCTGGAGGGCGGGGGAGGAGATGAGGGGGGAGGAGAGGATGGTGGAGATGACCGCGGGTGAGGCGGTGGAGAGGGGGGCGGTGTGCCACCAGCTGATGGCCTACTACCTGGCCCTCACCAAGAGGTTCCTGCTGGACGTGGGGATACCGGAGGAGAGGCTGAGGTTCAGGGAGCAGACCCCGGGCCAGAGGGCCCACTACTCCCGGGAGACCTGGGACGCGGAGGTCAGGACGGAGAGGTTCGGATGGATCGAGGTGGCGGGAATAGCCTACAGAACGGATTACGACCTCTCCAGGCACTCGCAGGCCAGCGGGGAGGACCTCTCCGTGCTCCTGCAACAGGAAAGGAGGAAGGAGGTCTGCCACGTGGTGGAGCCCTCCTTCGGGATAGACAGGATCTTCTACTGCGTGCTGGAGGCGGCCCACCTGCAGGGTGGGGGAAAGCTCAGATTCAGGAAGGAGCTCTCACCCGTGGAGGTCTGCGTCTTTCCCCTCCTCCGCAGGGACGGCCTGCCCGAGAAGGCGGGGGAGGTGCTGGAGCTCCTGAAGGGGAGGGGGTTCTGGGCCGAGTACGACGAGGCGGGGTCCATAGGGAGGAGGTACGCCAGGGCGGACGAGGTGGGGACCCCCTACTGCGTGACCGTGGACCACCGAACCCTCTCTGACGGCACCGTGACCATAAGGGAGAGGGAGACCGCCAGGCAGGTGAGGGTTCCCCTCCCGGAGCTCCCCAGGGTGCTCTCCTCCCTCCTGAGGGACGAGCTGAGGTTCGAGGAGGCGGGACCCCTCCTACAGGAAGAAGAGAAGGGGAAGGAGGAGGAAGAGGGAGAAGAGGGTTAGGCACATCACCGCCGCCCCGTACAGACCCACCTCCCTCCGGTAGGAGTGCGCCAGGATCAGGTTGAACACCGCGGGGGGCATGAGGGAGAGGAGGAGGGAGGGCTTGGGGGAGAGGTCGGAGGAGAAGCTCAGGTCCATCGCCAGCATCGCCAGGAGGGTCACGGCCGGGGAAACCAGGAACCTGGTGGCCCCTATCATGAGAAGCTCCTCCCTGTACTTCCCGGGCCCCACCGCCTCCAGGCAGTAGCCCGCGAAGAGCAGCATCAGGAAGAAGAAGGGCCCGGCCAGGTGGGCGTCGAAGAAGCTCCCCACCTCCTCGGGGAGGGGGGCCCCCAGGGCCACGAAGAGGGAGGCGAAGAGGAGGGCCAGGAGGGGGGGGAAGCCGGTGAGGTACTCCAGCAGGCCCCCCCTCCTCCCGGAGAGGGAGGAGAGCATGAAGACCCCCACCACCAGGTTGACCACGGCCACCGCCACCGCGTAGAAGCTGGCGGGGAGGAGATACTCGCTCCCCAGGAGGGCGTAGACCAGGGGGAGGCCCAGGTGGCCCACGTTCATGAAGGCCGAGTTCAGGACCACCCCCACCGTCCTCTCCCTCCCCAGCCCCGCCAGGAAGCAGAGGGAGGTGGAGAAGAGGAAGCAGACGCCCACCGCCAGGAGGGCCATCCACATGGCCGCCATCCCCCCCAGGAGCTCGGAGGAGGAGTAGCGGGCTATGGAGACCAGCACGGTGAGGGGGAGGATGATCCCCACGATGCCCGCTTCCAGGAGGCGGAAGAAGGGACGGGTGAAGCCCTCCGCTCCCTTCAGCCTCCTCATCGCCGCCCCCGCCAGCAGGGGGACGAGCACGTACAGGGCCGTCCTGAGATATCCCTGCATCCCCTCCCTTCTCCCCCCCACCATAAAACCAAGCTTTATTTTCTCCCGGTCGGAGGAGAATGATGGACGCGAGAAGGCCCTCCATGGATGAGTACTTCTTGGAGCTGGCCAAGGTGGTGGGCCTGCGGTCCACCTGCCTGAGGAGGAAGTTCGGGGCCGTCATCGTGAAGGACGGAGTGGTCCTCAGCTCGGGATACAACGGGGCCGCCAGGAAGGTCAGGGACTGCCTGGAGGTGGGCCTATGCCTGAAGGATGCGGTGGGGGCCCCGCACGGGGAGGGATACGATGTCTGTCCCGCCGTGCACGCCGAGGCCAACGCCATCGTGAACGCCGCCCGATCGGGGGTGAGCATCGTGGGGGGAACCATGTACCTGCACGGACAGGACATGCAGGGAAGGGTGGTGGAGGGGAAGCCCTGCACCTTCTGCCGGAGGCTCCTCATCAACTCGGGGATAGAGAAGATCGTGTTCAAGAGGGAGGACGGCTCGCTGGGGTACTACGACATCAAGGAGTGGGTGAGGGACGAGTCCCTGGATCACCAGAAGAAGATCCAGCAGCACACCGGAAAGGGATGACTCAAAGGTACTTGCTGTCCTCTGGGTAACGGGAGTAGACGTAGTCCAGGAGCTCCCTCAGCCTCATCCCGCTGAACTTCCTGAGCTCCTCCATCTTCCTCCTGACCTCCTCGGGCAAGCCCTCGAAGAACTCCCTGGCCACCCTCTCACCCTCGGGGGTGAGGGCGCACAGGAGGGGCTCGAGCACCTCCCTCTCCACCTTCACCAGCCCCGCCCCCTCCAGCTCCATCACCTCATCGGGTATCTCCTCCGAGTAGGGACCGTGCAGGTGGGGGAGGAAGCGGTAGGGGTGATCCACCCCCAGCTCCCTCTTGAGGAGGAAAAGGAGCTTCTGGAGCCTCACCCCTCCCTCCACCGTTCCCCCCAGGGCGTACAGCAGGCCCAGCAGCCACTTTCCCCTCTCCCCCACCTCCCCCTTCCTCCTGACGGGACGGGAGATTGCGGAGGCCTCTAGCTTCAGGATGGCAGCCATCCTCCTCCCCTCGGGGGTGAGCTCCAGCACCCTCCTGAAGGGCCACTCCTTGGACTCCTGCTCCCTCACCAGACCCTCCCTGATGAGCTCCTTCAGGCGCATCTCCACCGTGAGGGCGCTTCCCTTCACCTCGGCCTGCAGCTCCCTCACATGCTTGGGCCCCTCGAGCAGGCTGAGGAGGATCTCGGGGGCCCTGCTTCTCCTCAATCTGTACATCCAAAAAGTGTTACATTTGATGTAACGTTTATACTTTATCCCCCCTCCCCGCCCCTCCGGACCCTCCTGAAGTGCGAAATTTTGTAATATTCTATAACCCTACAATCAACCTTTTAAAAAGCGTTACGTGTTTTAAAAATGATAACACGGAGGGAGGTTGGTTTGGGGGTTCTGCTTGAAAAGGAAGCGCTGAGCTTCCCCCCCCTCCAGGGAATACGATGGGGGGGGTTCCAGCGGCTTTCCCTGCTGGACTATCCGGGAAAGGTGGCCTCTGTGCTCTTCGTGAGGGGGTGCAACTTCAGGTGCCCCTTCTGCTACAACCCCGACCTAGTGAGGCCCTCCCCCCAGGAGGGAAACTCGCCCTCCACGGAGGAGATCCTAGAGTACCTCAGGAAGAGGAAGGGCTGGATAGACGGGGTGGCCCTGACGGGGGGGGAACCCACCCTCTACCCTTCCCTGCCCGAGTTCCTGAGGGAGCTGAAGGGGGAGGGGTTGAGCGTGAAGCTGGACACCAACGGTTCCAACCCCGAGATGCTGGGAAGGCTCCTGAGGGAGGGGCTGGTGGACTACGTGGCCATGGACGTTAAGGCCCCCCTCAGGGAGGACGCCTACAGCAGGGCCACGGGGGTGTCCGCCCCCCTCAAGGCCGTTAGGGAGAGCCTCTCCCTCCTCCTCTCCTCGGGGGCCGAGTACGAGCTCAGGACCACGGTGGTCCCCACCCTCTTGGAGGAGAAGGACCTGCTGGAGATCGCTGGGGAGATAAGGGGAGCTAGGAGGTACTATCTGCAGCAGTTCAGGTGCACCCCCCAACACCTGGACGAGCGCTTCTCCCGGCTCCCCCCCTACCCCAGGGAGTTCCTGGAGGAGGTCGCGAAGAAGATCTCGGGTTACTTCGGGAGTTGCAGGGTGAGGGGATGAGTTCGGTGATCAGGAAGGTCAGGAAGAGGGACGGAACCCTCGTGGACTTCGACAGGGAGAGGATAACCAACGCCATCTTCAGGGCGGCCCAGGCGGTGGGGGGAAGGGACAGGAGGATAGCGGAGAGGCTGACGGACCAGGTGGTGCGGATCCTGGAGAGGGACTTCGCGGACCGGATCCCGGGCGTGGAGGACATCCAAGACGTGGTGGAGAAGGTCCTGATCGAGAACGGGCACGCCCGCACCGCCAAGGCCTACATCCTCTACCGCAAGCAGCACGAGGAGCTGAGGCGCCTGCGCTCCACCATGGTGGAGGTGGAGAGGCTGGTGGACGACTACCTGAACCAGACGGACTGGAGGGTCAGGGAGAACAGCAACGTGGGATACTCCCTCTCCGGGCTCATGCTCCACATCGCTGGCTCGGTGATCGCCAACTACACCCTGGACAAGGTTTACCCCATGGAGGTGGCCGACGCCCACAGGAACGGGGACCTCCACCTGCACGATCTGGGGATGGGTATCACGGGATACTGTGCGGGTTGGTCCCTCCAGCAGCTGCTCCTGGAGGGGTTCAACGGGGTCCCGGGAAAGGTGGCCTCCAAGCCTCCCGCCCACCTGGACACCGCCCTCCTGCAGATGGTGAACTTCATAGGCTCCCTTCAGCTGGAATGGGCCGGCGCCCAGGCCTTCAACTCCGTGGACACCCTCCTCTCCCCCTTCGTGAGGAAGGACGGATTGGACTACAGGCAGGTGAAGCAGGCCATCCAGACCTTCGTGTTCAACCTCAACATCGCCTCCCGGTGGGGCGGCCAGACCCCCTTCACCAACATCACCCTCGACCTGACCGTCCCGGAGGATCTGAGGGGGCAACCGGCCATCGTGGGGGGCAAGCCGCTGGACAGGACTTACGAGGAGTACGGGGAGGAGAGGGAGATGATCAACCGGGCCTTCATAGAGGTGATGTCCGAGGGGGACATGAGGGGACGCCCCTTCAGCGTGGACTCCGAGGCCCTCTGCCTGATAAAAAACTCCGGGACCACCAAACTCGTGGAAATAGGGCCCTACATCGACAAGCTCATGTCGGAGAGAATCCCCATAACCGTGAGAGAAAATGGTTGTGAGGTTCTCGATGTAAGGGACATGAACATAATGTGCCTCGGTCTGGACGGTGGCCGGCTGAAATGGCAGAAGGTTAACTACCTCGTGAGGCATCCACAAAAAACCCTTCTGAGAATAACCACGGCCGGTGGGTTCAACCTCAAGGTTACCCCATCGCACTCGGTACTTGTGCTGAAGGACGGAAAAATTCAGCCATATGCGGCAGGGGATCTGAAAAGGGGAGATTATCTAGTAGCTCCTGCCAAGTTGCCGAAGGAAGAAAGATCCTTCTCCATTTCCCTCGCCCATGAATTCGTGAGGAAAAGAAAGGAAGAAGGGATCTTCATAGGGGGGGTCAAAAAGGACGGAAAGCCGTACAAGGAGAAGAGGGAGTGTCGTGGAAAAACGAAATACACCTACAGGGTTTCGGTTTTTCCGCTCAAAAACATCGCAAACAGGGTCTGCGAAATGGATCTCAGCTCGGCGTGGATAAAGCTCTCCGGATCAAGGTACCGCATCAGAAACTGTCTCCCCGTTAACGAAGAACTCGCAGAGTTTTTGGGCTGGTACTGCGCCGAGGGTTCGGCGGAAAGGGGCAAATCCGGGGGTATAAGTCTTGGATTCAACCTCCGCAGGGAGAGGAAATTGGCCAATCGTGTTGCCGGACTGATCAGAAAAATCTTTGGGATCCCCGCCAAGCTGAGGGTTGATGAACGCAGAAATCTGATCGAGGTGAGATGTCATTCAAAGATGTTGAGGAGGATCATTACAGAGGTTTTCGGGGTGGGCAACGGGTTTGAAAAGAAGGTTCCCGATCTGGTCTTTGAATTTCCGGATTCGCTCAAGAAACGGTTCGTTACAGCGTACCTGAAGGGGGACGGATACCTGAAATCCTCCGATATCGCTGTTAATTCCATTTCCCGAAAACTCGCATATGGCATCTCGACGCTGCTGAAGCAGCTTGAAGTGAACCACACCATCACAGAGTACAGTTTCAAAGATAGAAGAAGATTCAGGGTTCAAATCTGGAACAACCTAAAACTGGCACCCAAAAACGGGCACTTCGTGGGAAGCGGGAGGATACCCCTCCGGGAGAGTGGAATCGAAAACCTCGTGAGGAAAATAGCCCGGCTTCAGCCACTAATTAGAGACACCCTGGGAAGAAAGCGGAGAAACACGGAGAAAAGCGTGCTTTCGAGGTTCGGCTTGTATCCCTCCCAGGCCACCGTGGACATAGAGGTGGCAAGAAGAATAGTTGAGTATGCGAGGGCCTCTGGGGTAGAGACAGACGAACCCCTGATGGAACTCCTGGGGGGGAATCTGATGTTCCTCCCGGTGAAGAAAATAGAGGAGGTTCCGGCCACCAACGGAATGGTATATGATTTCTCGACGGAGAGTGAAACCTTCGTCACCGATCAATTTGTGGTACATAACACCTTCCCCATTCCCACCTACTCCCTCACGAAGGATTTCGAGTGGGACGACGGGATTTCCTCGGAGCTTTTTGAGATGACGGCCAAGTACGGTCTTCCCTACTTCCAGAACTTCATCAACAGCGACCTCAAACCCTCCGATGTCAGGAGCATGTGCTGCAGGCTCAGGCTCGACCTCTCCGAGCTGAGGAGGAACGTGACGGGGGGCCTCTTCGGCTCCGGGGACAAGACGGGATCCGTGGGGGTGGTGACCATCAACATGCCCAGGATAGGCTACCTCTCCAAGAACGAGGACGAGTTCTTCGAGCGCCTGGAGCACATGATGGAACTCTCCAAGATAGCCCTGGAGCACAAAAGGGAGATAGTGAACCGCAACCTGGAGGGAGGTCTGCTCCCCTTCACCAGGAGGTACCTGGGAACCCTGAAGTACCACTTCCTGACCATAGGGCTGGTGGGTATGCATGAGGCCTGCCTGAACCTCTTCGGAAAGGGGATCGAGACGGAGGAGGGGAGGGAGTTCTCCATCAAGGTGCTGAAGTTGATGCTGAGGAAAATCCGGGAATTCCAGGAGGAAACGGGTCACCTCTACAACCTGGAGGCCACCCCGGCCGAGGGGGTGAGCTACAGGCTGGCCAGGATAGACCGGCAGAAGTACCCCAAGATCCTCACCTCCGGAGAGCAGGCCCCCTACTACACCAACTCCACCCAGCTGCCGGCGAACTCGGACTTCAACCTGGTGGAGGCCCTGGAGCACCAGGAGCCCCTCCAGACCCTCTACACGGGGGGGACGGTTTTCCACATGTATCTGGGGGAGAGCCTGGAGGACGGGGAGAGCTGCAGGAACCTGATGAGAAAAGTGGCCTCGAGGACCAGGCTCCCCTACTTCACCCTCACCCCCACCTACTCCGTCTGCGGGGACCACGGCTTCCTGAGGGGGGAGCACCACACCTGCCCCACCTGCGGGAAGGAGACGGAGGTTTACTCCAGGGTGGTGGGCTACTACCGGCCCGTGGGAAACTGGAACGCCGGAAAGCAGGAGGAGTTCAGGCTCAGGAAGAAGTACAACTGATCGCGATCCCCCCACTGACCTCCAAGGGGGCAGAAGGCGGGGGCAGCATCCCCCTGCGAGGGGGTAAGGCTGCCCCCGTCCTCCCCTTTTTTTTAAGCCCTGCCTGGGGCCAGGTGGCCCAGCCCCGCCAGAAGCCTCCCCACCGCCCCCAAGGCCGGGGACCCCGCCTCCAGCTGGAAGATGGTGAGGCCCCTCCGGTCCATCTCCTCCACCCTACCGTCCTCCGGTATCCTTCCCAGCACCTCCATCCCCTCCGGGACCCTCACCTCCTCCCCCTCCCCCACCCTGTTGAGGACCAGCCCCATCCTGCGGTACCTCACCGCCCCCCTCCTGGCCA
>Ga0078972_1010307_pt1 | contig 17578 bp, 14 predicted proteins | sample YelNatPaOPGAMG01_FD_67568 | JGI IMG/M metagenome (GOLD analysis project Ga0078972, IMG submission 67568) | Hot spring thermophilic microbial communities from Obsidian Pool, Yellowstone National Park, USA - OP-RAMG-01 (SPADES assembly) (version 2) | ecosystem: Environmental > Aquatic > Thermal... | reverse complement strand
TGATCTTTTTCACAAATCCTATGAGGTAGCTGATTCTTAGGTCGGTATCGATGTTAATTTTTCTTATCCCCGCTGTAATGGCGAGCTTTATTTCGTGATCCGGTACGCCCTTCGCCCCTGAAAGGTTAAAACCGAGGGAATTGGCCTCATTTACCATTTCCTCAGATACTCCGGAGGCGCCATGTAAAACTAAAGGGATCTTCACGAGCTCTTTGATTTTTTTGATTCTTTCAATATCCAGCTTAGGTTCACCTTTAAATTTATAGGCCCCATGGGATGTTCCACAGGCGATGGCAAGGGCATCACAATTTGTCAGTTCAACAAATTTAACTGCATCTTCAGGTTCGGTGTAAATTGCTACTTTACTTTCGACCTCTTCCTCCTTTCCCAGTAGGCGCCCAAGTTCTGCTTCAACAGTAATATTGAGTGGTCTTGCAATTTTAATTACTTCCTGGGTAATTCTAACATTTTCTTCGAAAGGCTTGTCAGAAGCATCAATCATAATCGATGTAAAACCATGCCTAATTGCAAGAAGGATTTTTTGAAAATCCTTACCGTGGTCAAGATGGAGAGCAAAGGGTACTTTATACCTTTTCACCCCTGCATTTACAATGGCTTCAATGAACTCTATCCCCGCATATTTAATAGCACCTTCAGAAACGGCGATAATAACCGGTGATCGCTCTTCTTCAGCAGCTTCCATAATCGCCTGGAAAAATTCCATGTTATTTATGTTGAATGCTCCAACGGCATACCCCTGTCTGTCTGCATCCAAAAGAAGGTCTTTCATTGGTAAAAGTGGCATTTTAATCCTCCCACTTTATGGTATCCATCATTTTTAGCAGGGATTCGTCGAGGGTTTTCTTATGAGAGACGACTTCTTCGAGTGGAATTTCAGTAATTAAGTTATCCTTTTTTGCGACCATAACCCCAAATTTTTCTTTTTTAATTAACTCGATGGCGTGAGCTGCAAATTCAAGAGCAAGCTTCCTATCTCTGAAAGTAGGAGAACCTCCCCTTTGCAGGTGGCCTAAAACGGTGACCCTCAGCTCATATTTTACCCCTTTCTTTTCAAGCAATTCCTTGACCTTGTAACCTGAGCTGTATCCTTCAGCTACAATGATAATTGAATTGGATCTACCTTCGATGAATCTCTGGTTTAATCTCTTTACTACTTCATCAATATCTGTTTCGTATTCCGGTATGAAACAAGCCTCTGCTCCGGTTGTAACAGAGGAATTTAGAGCCAAGTAGCCTGAAGTGTGCCCCATTACCTCTATGATAAAAGCTCGGTCAAGGGAAGATGCGGTATCCTTTATTATATCAACGGATTTTACAATGGTGTTAAGTGCTGTGTCTGCGCCGATGGTTTCATCGGTTCCATAGATGTCATTATCAATTGAAGCGGGTATTCCAATTACCTTTATACCCATTTGACTTAGGGCGTGTGCTCCATGCATAGAACCATCTCCGCCTACAATTATGATTGCATCTATTCCCATTTCCTCGAGATTTTTTACCGCCATCTTTTGAACTTCTTTCTTTACGAAATCAGGATATCTCGAAGTACCAAGAATAGTCCCACCTTTTTGAATTATACCACCCGCGTCTCTTTTAGAGAGTTTCTGGTAATTCTTTTCAATTATACCTTTGAAGCCCTTGTAGATGCCAAAAACCTCGTAGTTCTCATCAATAAGGCCTTTGATTAGAAATCTAAGACACGCATTCATGCCGGGAGCATCACCGCCCCCAGTTAATAGACCTACTTTCTTTATGGCCATTCTCTTTCACTCCTTTTTCTTACCTACAATAAACCTTATCTTTTTAGTCACAGATTTACCATTGATATCAAAAATCGCCTTTAATGTATAAATGTCAGTCCCAAGGTCTCCCACATATATGGGTTTTTCTTCAACAACCTCGCCATTAAAAACAAAACTTGCTTCCTTTACCTTTTTCCCGGAGAAGTCATAGATCTTGACATCAACTTTCCCACCTTTTAGCGCTTTAAATCGGAAAGTAATGTATGGAACAAAAACAGGATTAGGGTAAACGTAAATAAGTGAAACCAGCTCACTTTCGGCGGGGGGCAGATTGGCCTCAGTAAGTAAGGATATAAATGGATTATGTTCCGATGTGTAACCATAATGTCTCCATGAGCTCCGCAGGGTGGGTAATGGATAGGCATAGATATAGCCATCTGAAGTGATGTACATGAGCTCAGGCTTATTGTCTTTATTTATGTCTTCTATGAATGGCGAAGAGTTAAGCCCCTTTGAGACAGGATAGTAGTTCAAAGAATCACTTTGCAAGTAACCATAAAGGTGTATACCTTTTTCTGTGGGCAATATAATTTCCTCGAAGCCATCATCATCTACGTCCGCCAATAACGGTTGAAAAGTTTTTATAGAGTCGATTTTTAATGGGAACCTACTAACGAGTGCCAGCTCTTTGTTAGTTGCCACAAGATACTTTTCCGTTACATAAATGATATCCTCCTTTCCATCGGCATCAATGTCTCCAACTGCAATGCCATGGAGAGGTTTTTCGGCGATTTTGCGTGTATTGATAGTGTCACCCCGTTCATTATAGATAGTAAGATAGCCGAGACCGTTTACAGATATTACTTTATAACCTCCGCTTGTAGAATCGTAAACCAAAACAGGCGAACATGCCGAAGGAGTCAAATTAGAAGTGCCGACTGTGTAAACATCAAATCTGTCAGTTAGGATACGCAGACTACCATCTACAGATTGATAGAATAGAATCGATCCATTTGTGGCTGGTATATTTTGAGCGGGGGCGCCTGTATTCAAAACAAAAAGGGTATCACCATTGGATCGAAGAATATAGTATTTGTTGTCAAAGAGCCCAACACCTAAGACTTTCTGACCATTGAAGGTAAAAAATGATGGAACGCTAACTATCTCTTCGGGCAATACCTTGCTAAACAAAATATCAGGTCTTCCATTGCCATCAGCATCTTTTGTAGTGTAAAGAATTAATCTTCGTTTATCCGCTGCACAAAGAAAATCTAAATATCCATCGTCGTTAATATCTCCGATGGCCGGCTCTTTTATAAAGTGCGTATTTTTCAAAGTGTCGGTCAGGATCACGAAACCACTGTAGTTAACAACAGAAACCAATCCAAAGGAATCTATTACAGTGGTATCAAGGGTAGAAAGGTTAATTGATTTTCTGTATACGTTTTGCAAAGCAATGAGTAAAGTATCCTTCCCTTCGAGGTAACTTTCATAAGGTTCATCGATAACCATTCGGGAAGAGTTGGAATCCACAACACTGTATCCTATTCTAACAGGGAAGGGTGGAAGGTTTTTTTCAAGCCTCACTTTAAACTTCATCTCGTATCCTTTGGGGAAAATGTCAAAGATTTCGATGTATGTCTTATTGCCCTGGTTGTCAACAGAGGAGGGGAGTGTCGTAGAGGAAATTAGGGTATTGTTTCCTTCAAAATACAGGTCGTAAGGGCTTCCAAACCAGCAGTAAGAATAAGGTGTGAAGTCCCAGTTGAATCGCTGAAAATCCTGGACATGATCAGCCTCAAGAATATATACCCCCATAGGTCTAACTGCATTCACAGTGTTTGTTGCGTAGTTATTCCAAATAATCTGATCATCAATGTGAAAAACCAGGAGTCCATCACCTGGTAATAGATAATCATTTTCACCCCTGAAATCAACGACAACGCCGTTACTCCATCTTCCAGATACCTTTATGGTGTCCCCACAGTTTACAAAATCATTAGACCCAATGTTGGTCTCCAAATTTTGTATTAAAAAGTACTCTTTTGAGTTTATTGGGATTTTTGCAATCCTCGGCTTTGAGTATGGATTTTCTAAAAAGTTCCCATAAACGTAATAGAGACCTGAGCGCTGTTTCTCCATTACAAAGGAATCAACAGGTATCTGAAGGGGATAGAGGCTTACTTCCTGAAATACTTGTCCCGGTTCTATCGTAAAAACTACATTATTATCCAGGAACCCCTCTCCGTAGATAACCTTCAGAATGAAATCCATAAATGTTCTTTCCCATGCGTTGGGGAGAGGAGGTATGATCCCTGAAGGGACCCCTTCCGCTTCAAGGTAAGGCCCCGTTGTCATTATTCCAAAGGCACCAATGCCTGCGCCCCTTCCATAGGTGTCATAAAGGTCGGGTAATAAAAATAGATTATGCCCACTTTCGTGGAATAAGGTGCCCTGCAACTTAATTTCCAACCCATCCTGTGACATAGTTTCAGGTAATATACAGGCATCGTAAACTGTATCAACTCCTCCGTTAAGCACAAGATAGCTCCTCCCGAAGTAATACTCCAGCGCCCCGGGTGGTATGGTTACCGCAGCAAGGTCGTAAGGGGAGTCTCCAAGGATATCGGTTTGCCATGCAGAACCTGCGTGAAAGATTATATATCTATCCCATACACCTTCGAGGTAATCTTTAACACCGTTTCTATCGAGGTCTTCAAAAGAAATAGAGGGGTCTTCGTCCGCACTTCTGAAAGCATCCCTCATGAAGGTCACGAGACCAAGCTCCATATTATTGGGGTCCCCATAATAAGAAATGGGATGGAGCACTTTATAAGGAGGCAAGCCCGAATCGGGTTTCACTATCCATTCAAGCCTTACCTTGCCGTAGGTGGCTGCGTATACATAAGAGGCAAGAGCCCGCATCTGATTATTGAAGTAGGTCCAATCGTGTGGCGGATCGTAATAGGGATTGTAATAGGGTCGTCCATTACAATCTAAACCAAGAATAGGATCTTGTCCATTCGAATTATTTCTAAAAAGGCCATTACCTGTAGTCCTTGGATCATCCGGATTTTCCTCTTCAAACTCGACTCTTAGAGCCAGAACCCTCATTACAATTTGCTGTTTATCTTTGCGGAATTTAGCATATTTTTTTACCTCCTGAAGCTGAGGGTGAAATTCAGGATTTGTTAATCTAAATCTTGAAAATACACTTTGAACTCTGGCCTCTTTTTGATAAAAGTTTGGTAAAAGCCTTACTTCCCGATAAAGGTCATAGTTCTTGTGAGGCATAAACCAATAGTTTGCAATAAGAATTAGCAAAAGCATCAAATCCCCCTTTTTATCTTTTAATTTTAACTCACTTTGCCTGTAATTCAAAACTTCAAAACCATTGATTTTTAGAGGAAAATGCCTTAAAATTTTAATATGGCAAAGTTTGAACTTGTTACGAACCTGGTACCGAAGGGTGATCAGCCGAAAGCTATAAAAGAAATTGTCGAAAATTTTAGACAAGGGGCAAAGTATCAAGTTCTTTTAGGAGTAACGGGTTCTGGTAAAACCTTTACCATGGCTCATGTAATAAAAGAATTGGGCCTTCCAACTCTTGTGATTTCGCACAATAAAACACTCGCAGCACAATTGTTTGGAGAATTTAAAAGCTTGTTCCCACACAATGCCGTTGAATATTTCATCTCTTATTATGACTATTACCTACCTGAGGCGTATATTCCAGAAACCGACACCTATATTGAAAAAGAGGCTGATATCAATGAAGACATTGAACGTTTAAGATTGAGAACAACTTCTTCCTTGCTTTCCAGAGACGATGTGATCGTAGTAGCCAGTGTTTCGGCGATTTATGGACTTGGTGATCCTGAAGATGTGTTAGAACTTTACCTGGTTTTAGAGAAAGGACAGGAGATTAACATAAGGGACCTGGTCGAAAGGCTTATAGACCTTCAATATACACGAAATGACGTAGATTTGAGGAGAGGAAACTTTAGAGTGAGGGGCGGAAGGATAGACATCGTGCCGGCATACGAAGATTATATTGTAAGGATTGAAGTTCCTGAAAAGACCATTGATTCCATAAAAATAGTCGATATCCTGACCAACAAGGTACTGGAAGTAAGGGACAAAATCGTCATTTATCCTGCAGGACATTGGGTTACAACCAAAAGCAAGCTTGAGAGGGCAATTGAGTCAATAAAGCAAGAACTTGAAGAAAGGCTTGAAGAACTTTACAGGCAGGGAAAGATACTGGAAGCTCAGAGATTGGAAAGGAGAACGAAGTTTGACCTTGAGATGCTGAGAGAGGTTGGGTATTGTCCGGGGATTGAAAACTATTCCAGGCACTTATCAGGCAGAAAACCAGGTGAAAGACCTTTCTGTCTTATTGATTATTTCCCTGACGAGTATTTAACAATAATTGACGAATCCCATGTTACAATACCTCAGCTTATGGCTATGTATAATGGTGATAGATCGAGGAAAGAAACCCTCGTTGAGTATGGATTCAGACTACCCAGTGCTCTGGACAACAGACCTTTAAAATTTGAAGAAATTGAAGAGCTTTGGGATAAGGTCTTATTTGTTTCCGCAACCCCCGCTGAGTACGAAATTAAGAAATCCAACGGGATAGTAGTTGAACAAATTATCAGACCCACTGGCCTCGTAGATCCGGAAATAGTAGTAAAGCCATCATCCAATCAAGTAGAGGACATGATCGAAGAGATTAGGAATGTGGTAGAACGTGGAGAAAGGGTCTTGATATCGACAATCACAAAAAGAACAGCAGAAGATCTCGCAGAGTATCTTACTTCGCTGGGGTTTAGGGTAAAATACCTTCACTCAGAGATTGATGCCTTAGAAAGAGTAGAAATAATCAGGGGACTAAGATTGGGAGAATTTGATGTACTTGTAGGTGTAAACCTGCTCAGGGAAGGTCTTGACCTCCCAGAGGTATCCCTCGTTCTTATTACAGATGCAGATAAGACGGGATTTTTAAGGTCGGAGACGGCACTTATACAGATGGCAGGAAGAGCAGCGCGAAATGCCTGCGGTAGAGTAGTTCTTTACGCTGATGTGGTGACGGAAGCAATGGAGCGGGCAATTAAGGAGACTAATCGAAGAAGGGAAATACAAATGGCGTACAATCGTGAACATAATATTATACCTCAAACGATTAAGAAAACTCCGGAAGAGATTATGAGGACAACCATTGTGGCGGATGAGAGGATTATGAAGAGAACGGAAGAAGATGATATCGAAAAAGAGGTAGCTGAATTGCGCTCGATGTTCACCATATATGAGGTCATAGAGGAACTCGAAAGACGTATGTTCAAGGCTGCCAGTTTATTGGACTTCGAAAAGGCTGCAAAATATAGAGATACAATAAAGCAGATAAAAAACGATTTAGAGAAGAAGGAGAAAAAAGTTGCAAAAGCTGCGAAAAGGGGAACAAAATAATTCTATTGAAATTTCGATAGTTGGCGGTGGATTTGACGTGGTTGCATTGCCGTACCATGTGGATTTTTCGCCGGGCAGCTATATCTTTTTGAAATATCCAGAAATAGAAGAGGAGATTTTGGTAAAAGTGAGGGGGTTCTCCAAAAAGGTTGCGGATAAAATATTGGATAGGTTCAGGATTGCTGGTAACGACGAAGTTATCTCGACAATGAAAAAGATAACGAAAGGATTCCTTTTTGAGAACAATCTGAGGGATATCAAGATTGTTAAAGAAGAATTCGACGTAGGCAAGGGGATAATCACCTTTACATTTACTGCTGAAAGAAAAATTAAACTCGATAAGGTCGCAGCAGCGCTTTCAAAAATTTTGCATGTTCGTGTGGAATTTCAGCAGATAGGCGCGCGGGATCTTGCAAGGGTTATGGGTGGAGTTGGTGTTTGTGGATTTGAGATATGCTGTAAAAGGTTCCTAAATAAACTCCCCTCCATCACACTCGAGACTGCAAAGGAACAGTTCATCTTTGCCTCCCCCGACAGGATTTCGGGTATATGCGGAAGGTTAAGATGTTGTTTAAGGTACGAACTCGAATACTATCGAGATCTTAAATCAAGATTTCCAGAGGAGGGAAGTGTTATTGAAACTGACAGAGGACCTGGCAGAGTAGCGGAAGTAAACTACATTGCAAAGAAAATAAAGCTTGTTTTTGAGGATGGAACTGAAGAAGAAATGTATTGGATACCTACGGAAGTAGAGAGTGGTGAGGGAGGAGAGGATGAAATTTAAAGAAGCCTTTAAGAAGTTTAAAAAGAGCAAAGTGGGCAAGATCTTTTTTACGATCCTTTTTACCAGTCTATTCCTGCTAATTTATTCGCTAATACTTGCTATTTTTGTTGACCGGGTAATTCTAGAAAAATATGTGGGTTCGCGGAAAACTACTGAAGTGCCATATTTAGCAGGTCTTAAGGTAGAAGAAGGCATAAAAATACTGAGTGAGAAAAAACTTAAATGGAATGTGGTTGGTTCAGGTAAGTACGTTTGGAAAACGGAGCCTCCGTCAGGGATGCTCGTCAAAGAAGGCCGGATAATTCACCTTTATCTCAGCGATAATCCTCGCGGAGAAACTCCTTAACCATTTCATCGATCCGTTTGATCTGTACGAGGAGCGATTCAAGTTGATTAAGGGGCAGCATACTTGAAGCATCTGATAAAGCATTCTGAGGTTCTGGGTGTGTTTCAATAAATATCCCGTCAATGCCTATAGAAACCCCTGCCCGTGCAAGGGGGAATATAAACTTGGGATTTCCACCTCTCGGGTCCTTAGAGGGAATTCCATAAACCCTTACTGTATGAGTGACGTCAAAGATAACCGGATAGCCGGTATCCCGCATTATCTTTAGTGATCGCATATCTACAATGAGATTGTGATAGCCAAAAAAGGTTCCTCTTTCGGTAAGTAAGATTTTTGTATTTCCTGTACTTTCAATTTTCTTTACCACATTTTTTATATCCTGTGGAGCAAGAAATTGCCCCTTTTTCACATTAACCACTTTTCCCGTCTTTGCGATTTCTAAGGTTAACCTCGTCTGCATGCATAGAAAAGCGGGAATCTGAATAACATCAAGAACTTCAGCAGCGATCGGTACCTCATCAGGGTAATGCACATCAGATAAAACGGGAACGTTAAATTCTTTTTTTACTTTTTCGAGGATCTTTATGCCCTTTTCGACACCAGGACCATAGTAGTATTCTACAGAGGATCTGTTATCCTTAGCGTACGAGGATTTGAAGATGAAGGGTATTTTTAATTTCTCGGTGATTTTTTTGATATTTTCTGCGGTCTTGAGCGTTATCTCTTCGCTTTCAATTACACATGGTCCTGCTATCAAAACAATTGGATTATTTCCACCTATTTTTACATTACCAACCTCAATGACTTTTGTCATATTCCCACTCCTATAAGCTTATGAATAATTTCCTCTGGAACAGAATGTTTCTTGTACTCGCTGACAATCTTTGAAACATCATATTCAACATATTGGATTTTAAACTGCCCATTTTCTAAGATCGCATAGCTTGGGTACCTATCTTTTCCCCTTGGAAAACCCAGACTACCGGGGTTAAAGATTGTAACGTTATTTATCTTTAACATGCCAGACTGGTGGGTGTGTCCGTAAAGAATTACGTTTACAGGTTTATCTGGGAGCATCCTCTTTTTTATAATCTCTGGATTCTGATCAAAAGTAACATAGTCACCAAGGGGGTCTTCGGCGGAAGAATGGAACAATAGGAAAGACTGGCCTTCAATCATGACCTCCTTAGTAAGTGGAAGAGTTTTAAGAAAGGCTATATTTTCTGTCGAAAGTCTATATTTAAAGTAATTTCTTATCTCATATGTAATTTTGCGAAACTCAGGTGTGGTGCCGGGGCAATCGTCGTCAAAGGCAAAGCTGTAATCGTGGTTTCCCAGTACACAATAATTTGCCTTTTCTCTGATTATGGATGTTACTTCATCGGGAAAAGGTCCATAATCCACAAGATCCCCAAGACAAATCATAAGGTCATAAGTTTCTGTTTTTAAAACCTTTTGAAGGGGATAAATATTTCCGTGGATATCGGATATTATAAGTATTCTCATTTCTACTCCCATTCTATGGTTGCAGGAGGCTTTGTAGAAATATCATATACAACTCTGTTTACGCCCTGCACACTATTCAGAATGCTGGTTGAAATTTCAGCAAGCACTTCGTAGGGCATCCTGTACCAATCGGCAGTCATGCCATCAACGCTGACAACCGCTCTTATAGCTATTACGTTTTCATAACTTCTCTTGTCTCCTTTGACGCCAACGGTTTTTACCGGTAGTAGAACCGGGAAAGCTTGCCAGATTTCATTATAAAGATTGTGTTTCTTTATGATACTTTCTACCAAGTAATCGGCTTCTTGTAGTATTTTTACTTTCTCAGGTGTTACTTCGCCGATAATCCTTACGGCCATTCCAGGGCCTGGGAAAGGGTGCCTCTGTAAAATTTCGTCGGGGACATTCAAAAGTTTACCTATTTTTCTGACTTCGTCTTTAAAGAGCTCTCTAAGGGGTTCAATTAGCTTAAGGTGCAACTTTTCAGGGAGCCCACCCACATTATGATGAGATTTTATTACCTCGGAGGGACCTACCACCGATGTGGACTCTATAACATCAGGATAGAGGGTACCTTGAGCCAAGTATTCGAATTTTATCCCTATCTTTTTAGCTTCATTTTCGAATACTTCGATAAACTTTTTACCGATGATTTTCCTTTTTCTTTCAGGATCTTCAACACCTTTGAGGGCGTTGAAAAATTCGTGAGATGCGTCGACAATTCTGAGATTGGGATTATGGCCAAAATACTTGTGAATACGCTCTTTTTCTCCCTTTTTAAGAAGCCCTGTATCGACAAATATGGGGTAATAGTTATTGCCAATGGCCTTGTCAAGCATATAGGCAACGACAGAGGAATCAACCCCACCCGACAAGGCTAAGAGTACTTTGGAATCTCCGACTTCCTCTCTGATTTTCTTGATCTGTAAAGTTAGGAAATCCTCTAAGTTCCAAGTAGCCGATGTACCGCATATCTTTTTCACAAAATTGTTAAGCAGGACAAGGCCATCTTCAGTGTGTGCTACTTCTGGATGGAATTGAACCCCAAAGATTTTCTTTTCGGGATTTTCTATAACAGCGAAGGGGGAATTTTCTGTGGATGCTGTAACAACAAAACCTTCTGGGATTTGCTTTACTATGTCTCCATGGGACATCCACACTGTGCTGCCGTCTCTTACATTTTCTAAAAGTTCTGAATTTTTAATAATTTTCAACTTCTGAAATCCATATTCTCTGTTCTCAGCAGGCTCTACCTTTCCACCAAAAAGGTGAGCTATTACCTGAAGTCCGTAGCAAATACCAAGGATCGGTATGCCTAAACGAAATATCTCTTCGCAGGGTAACGGAGCATTTTCGTCGTAAACACTGGAAGGGCCCCCAGAAAGAATAATTCCCTTTATATTGTCACCCAAATCCTTTGGTGTTACCCAATAAGGTAAAATTTCCGAATATGTCCCGATTTCCCTTATTCTTCGGGCAATTAGTTGAGTATACTGAGACCCAAAATCAAGAATTACTATCTTCTCTTTCAATACCACCTTCTCCCTTTTGGTAACTGATTTTTAACCTTGCCGTTGACATATAGGCCGCTTCCCAAATAATCATTTCCGTATTTTATAATTACTTGACCATTTTCCGCATTGCAAGAACCTACTGAGAGGTCTTTCCCCTCAAGATAGTCTTTGACCTGCTCATGGCTTATTTCCAGTACATTTTTTGTGGCGTATTTACCAAAAATCTGTATTCCCGCTGTCGTTAGCTTGTATCCATCACGGTATACTCTCACTAACCTAATACCTTTCCTGGAGAAATTCTTTATAGGAAACTTGAACGCCTCTTCAGACATTATCCACAAATCCCCAGCTTCAACTATTTTCCACTTAGAAAAAACTTCTTCGGGTATTCCAAATCGATTCCTTATCTCTTTAAGGATTTTCTCAACCATCTCTATTATTTGTCTATTTTAAGGCAATTTACTTGTTTATTCTATTTCCGTCTCTATGTTTGACATTTTAAAACTTGACGTTTAAAATTCAGAATTGATAGAGGAGGTGAGTATGGCATTTCCGACTGTTAGACCGGGTATCGGATGGTTTACCATCCCCGAAATGTTTGAAAGGTCTCATAGGCTTTATAAAGACCGGATGGCCCTCATGATGAGGGAAGGGGATGAATGGATTACTTTTACATATGATGAGATGTATGATCATGTTACCCGTCTTGCTAAATACTTAAAAGAAGAGCTTGGGCTTAAAAAAGGCGATAAAGCAGCGATTATTGGAGATAACTCCCCCTATTGGGCTATTACTTATTTTGCTTACCATTGGTTGGGTTTAACGGTTATTCCTGTTGACGCTCGCCTTAAAACCCCTGAGATTAAATATATTTTGAAAGATTCAGAGGCAGTACTTATAACCGCTCAGGACAGATTCCTTGAGGACCTCTTGGAAATACAGAAAGAAGTTCCAACATTGAAATACATTATTTCAAAACAGCCCAACAAATTTAACATTATGTCTCTTAAAGATATCTTTCAGAAAGTCAAAACTGGAATTCCCAAAGAAAACGTCGCCTTTGAAGACCTTGCAGTTATCCTTTACACATCAGGAACAACTGGAGTTTCTAAGGGTGTAATGCTTTTACACAAAAACATTATGTCCGATGTAGATTCTCTATATCAGTGCCTTGAGTACGGGCCTGGCGACACCTTCTTCTCTGTTTTACCAATTCACCACGTCTACGAACAGACTTGCGGACTGGTGGTTCCAATAGCTGGAGGAGCCGCAATTGCATACGCAAGTTCACTCAAGTCTAAAGTAATGATAGAAGAAATGAAGTATGTTAAACCTACCGCGATGTTAGTTGTTCCTTTACTGCTTGAGAAAATTGTGGAAGGAATTTTCAAAAATATTGAGAAATCAGGCATTTTAACAAAAGCTGTCTTTAACGGATTGAGAGGGACTTCAAAGGCGCTGGATACCTTTCTCAAAGGCAAAGCTTCCAAAGCACTGTTTAAAAGTGTTAGAGCAAAACTTGGGATGGATAATTTGAGATATCTTATTTCTGGTGGTGCAGCCCTCCCCAGGTGGGTATCGAGGGCCCTCGAAGAAATGGGATTCCCGATTCTCCAGGGATATGGTCTTTCTGAAACTTCTCCTGTTATAACTCTGAATCCGATCTGTTGTCCTAAGAACGATAGCGCAGGCTTACCTGTCCCTTATGCAGAGATTAAGATTTATGAACCTAATGAAGAAGGAGTCGGCGAAATCGCCGTTAAGGGGCCTATGGTAATGGCTGGGTATTATAAAAACGAAGAAGCCACCAAAGAAGTATTCACCGAGGACGGATGGTTCCTTACGGGTGACCTGGGCTATATCGACAAGGATGGCTATGTATACATTACAGGTAGGAGGAAAAATGTAATCGTAACCGCTGGCGGAAAGAATGTATACCCTGAGGAGGTTGAAACTGCACTTCTACGCTCACCATACATCGCCGAGGTTCTGGTAATCGGTGCCTACGACCCCGACACTAAAAAAGAAGAGGTTCACGCCATAGTATACCCGAACTTTGAAGCAGTCCAGCAATACTTCGAAGAGCAGGGCATCAAAAATCCAACTATCGACGATATTTACAAACTTATTGACAGAGAAATTGACACCTACTGCAATGATCTGGCTGAGTACAAACGGGTAAAGAAGTTTACTATTCGTGAAGAAGAATTTCCCAAAACAACATCGATGAAGATAAAGCGTTATCTATTCCAGCAACAGTATAGAGATACTAAGAAAAAATAGCATTTAAACAGAAGCCAAAGTTATAAATACTTGTCACACTTTTACAAATCTATAAAGCTTACAAATTGTAGAATCTGCTCTAATTAATTGCCTTCGATACTGCTTATTACAAGCTTTATCTCATGTAAAAGGTGCGCGGGATTTTTGATTGGAAAATGCAATTTTTCAATGACCTCTTCAGAAGGAAGATTCTTAATCTTCAAGCCCGTTAGTCTCTCTTTAAGGACAGAGCCTTCTTCGATTGGGTATTTTATTCCTTTTGTGCATTTAAGAACAGCATATGCCCACGGTATATCAAGGGCCTTTGCAACATCTTCAGCAGCCAACCCATAATATTGAACGAGAGTTTCTGCATCGTTCCCTTCTTTTACCATCTTGTAAGCGAGTTTTGCTATCCCACCGGCAGTGTGCACCTTCATCTCCCTAATCTCTTCCTTGGCAAGTTCTTCAAGCTTTTTAATCTTCTCCATTGCAAGGGTTGGATCGGCTCTTAGTATGTTCCTAACGGTATTTCTCGTTAGCCCTACCCTTTTTGCGATTTCGTCTTCCGTTTTCAGATACTCATCTCTTAGAACTATTACGTACGCTGCTCTTGCTAAGCTCGGAAGCCATGTAAGAGTCCTGAATTCCGCAAGTTTATTTAGCCCACCCAGAAGGTCTATAGACTTGAAAAAGACCCTACTGACAAGATACTCGAGGTCCTTTTCATTCATTTCTGTTTGTGGTAACCCTGTAATTTCTATCACCATAGTTACCCTCCTATTGGTTCCTTAATTATAAGCAAACCTGTATCTGTAATTTCTAAAAAGTGAGTTCTTGTATCATGTCCCGACATTCTGCATCCATCGATTCTAAATAATCTAACAATATCACCCAATGGTTTTCTATATAACCGTGCCTTATAGACCGAATCCACTAATTCCTTTGCCAACACCATCGTCCCATCTACTATGTGTCCCACCGCATATCCCCCAGCTGCCTCAGCCGTCAGTTCCTCATGTCCACTTCTTTTCTGCGATACAAAAAGGGCAGTTTGATACCACTTTTTCATGTAGTTATACATTCTTCTCACCACTGCACGAGCCATCATTTCCTTATTCTCAAAGAGTCCGGTAATTGAATCTACAACAGTGAACTTAACTTTATAAGTCTTTATAACGTAGGTTAGAGTTGCAAGTAAATCTGGTATGTTCTCTCTGATTCGAGTAGAAGAGGCCGCATCAATCAATATTATGTTATCTTGAAACTGGTCAAAATTCAACCCCATTGCCATAGCCCTTAATTTCAGGGAGGCAACAACAAAATTTGCCGGAGATTCTACTGTTATGAAGGCCACTTTGTCGCCCTTGCTTGCTCTGTATACCGTAAATTGCTCAACCATAAGCGATTTTCCTGTGTCCGAAACCCCTGTGATATTCATTACCGAGTAAGCAGGTATGCCTTTTAAAGACTTCTTTTCAAGCCGATTCTTTCTGGATTCGACTATATAGAATAGATCATCAAGCCCCTCAATGCCCGTTTCTACACCATAAATTTCGGGCGCCTTTTCCAGCGCCTCCGTACCGGTATACACCGCTGATAAATCGGGCTCAACCCTTTGCTGCTGCTGTTCCTCCTGATAATCTTCAGGCATAGTCTTTCTCCTTTTATTTAATAATAGCGGAGAAAATCTGATAGGTCAATATTTCGGCGTTACCCAAAATTAATCTACACGAAGTGGGATTGTTTCATTAAAAATAACAAAATAGTAAACGGCGACCATACTGCATCCTTTTATTCTTTAAACAAAGAGGAACGCAGTATGGTCGTGATAAAAGTGTATAACATGGAAGAAAGATATTCAATCATTGCCAAAAATGCGCCTATATACAGAAAGGCAAGGAAAAAAGAAAAAACGCAAATCCTCGACGAACTTCATAAATACTTGCCTACAAGCAGGAGTTATATAGCCTATCTTTTGAGAAACACGGGCAAAGGTTTAATTAAATAGGAGATATAAGGGATGAAAGAGATTAAAAAGCAACGGAGGGCAAAAATTGCCGATACTTTTTTATAGAGGCGCAACTTTCTCTTATCCCTCAAGCACGGTTTTCTAATATCTCATCATGAATGAAAGCGGAGGAACGCAGAATAAACGGGAAAAAGATTAATAAGAGATATAAGATAGACACACCGTTAATTAGGGTGTCGAATATAATCCCGATATTAAAACTTCAATGCATATAAACAATATAATAATTTTAAAGGCGCGATTTTAATCGCAGCATTTTACAAATTTCTCACTTTTAATTGAATCCCCAATTTTAATTACTAAAAAATATACACCTTTTGGAATTTCTCTCTTTTGCTCATCTTTCAAATCCCATAATATTTCATATTTTCCAGATGGCTTATATCCTGAAAAAATATTTTTTATTTTCCGCCCATCTGCACTCAGAACATAAATATCTAAATGAGTGTCAACAAACAATTCATAAGAAATCTTCATTATGTTCGTCTTTAAATTAAGTTGAATTTTTACAGGATATATCTTTTCATTTTCAAATGATGCAGGAAGATTTTCTTTATCAGGACGTGGAAGTGAAGAACATGTGTCCACAAAAACAAGCAAAGTTGCATCCACGTCTGGGTCAAATGTATAATCGTAGAAATATCTCATAGTATTACAGCCTGAATATCGGCTATAACCTAAAGCAAAAGGCCTTTGATTGCTACTCGCATAAATAATATTCCCATAAAGTTCAGGAGGAAGAGTATAATATTTATATGCCCCATCGGATGTCCCTTCGAAAATTTGGTCAGTGAGATTGTAGGGTGGATTTACAATACTATCTGCATTTGGTGGACTTTCATATCCTACAAATTTTATATTGAAATGTAACGGGTCAAAGGTCCCTGTTTGAAATAAAACGAGTCTTAAATATGCTCTTTTAATTTGTGAGCGTCGTGGTAAACCACGCACATCAAATGAATTAAAACCTGCAAACTCTTCATAAGCTGAAGGGTTATAACCAACTGCCGTAAGCTCTTCATCTTGAACCGGTCCTATCCATCGTCCTAATATTCTGTAATAATAACCTCCCCTGTATTCAGAATAAAATTTATAATAATCTAAGATCCTATAAACTCTGACTTGTGGCTTTAATCTAATCCGGGCATTGCATCTATTGTTAGTATGAGCAGAGAATTTAATAAAATTATTACTATCTTTACCTGTCACAATTCCTACATGACTTGGCGTTCCTCTACTATTATAAAATACCACTATATCCCCTATTCTTACACATGAAGGATCTGTAGTTTCTTCTGCAATACCCTGCAAGAAATTTATTAAGTATCTTACAGAGCGATATCTTGGCGGGTCCCCCACTAAACCATCACGGCCTTGATTACACGGGTCAATTAAGTTTAAGCCACCTGCTATCAAACATTGAGACACAAAATGTGCACAATCCCTGTCTGTCCTGAAGTATTTGTCCTTATATTGAGGATTAAAATCATTACACCATTGTGTAGCGTAATTTACCGCTGAATTTCTATTATAATTAAAATTTCCTACCCAATCTTTATCGTAATCAAAGGCATTTAAGGGGCAAATTAAAAAAGCAATGATTATAAATCTTTTCATTTCCCCCTCCTACTCATATGATATTTCGACAATTGTTCCATCCTCACAAATTGCGTAAATACAATCTTTACCCCTAATATTTCCACATTTAACGCATGAAAATGGAAGTCCAGGTGCTACAGAAATATAGCTTATTACATTCCTTGTCCAGGTTTTCCTTTGGGGATCATAAGAAAATTCATGGATATAAAGGGTATCACCATGTGTATCATCTTCAGAAGGAGCAGGAACATATAAGTTCTTTTTAAATAAAGGGCTTCTTGGGTCTTCCATAACATCACA
>Ga0078972_1010306_pt1 | contig 17578 bp, 16 predicted proteins | sample YelNatPaOPGAMG01_FD_67568 | JGI IMG/M metagenome (GOLD analysis project Ga0078972, IMG submission 67568) | Hot spring thermophilic microbial communities from Obsidian Pool, Yellowstone National Park, USA - OP-RAMG-01 (SPADES assembly) (version 2) | ecosystem: Environmental > Aquatic > Thermal... | reverse complement strand
TTGATCTTTGCTCTTTTATTTCTCTTTTTTGCTTTGAGAACTTCAGTATAAGCAGTTTGATAGGTAGCAGAGTAGAGCTGGGCTACTCCTTTTATCGAACCAGATGAATATAGGTGCTTTGTTAGCTCTTTAAGAGAATAGATCTTGTTCTGTTCTATGAAATTGTCTGTATATTTTACTGCTTTCTGGAATTCTGAATACTCCTTTAGCAGAATTTGCTTTTTCTTCTTGGATAGCTTGCCTATTTTTATCCTGAGTGTTTTCACTAATCGCATGCAGTAACTTCGAAGAATAAAAATATAAACGTTAAGTGCCTGCCTAGAGGTTTTTCTCAGGTAAAAATTTGATTGGATAGGTGGTCAATTCATCCAGACGGCCTAAAGGCCGTGGATTTCTTGGCTGTCATGAGAGAAACGTAAGAGTATTAAATTTATCTTGGCGAGGCCAACATTTATTGCGTGCTGTAGATTTGAAAAATGTTATAAAAAAGTGCATTTCTACAGCAATAGCATAGTAAATATTATAAAAAAATGTGATTTTACACATAAAAATTACCGAAATATATTAATATATGAACAAATAAAGATAATATCGGAGGTGGAAGATATGTTTGGTTCTATAAGATCTATTTTCACTGGAAAACCGGAAATAAAAAGTGAGGAAGAGATAGAGGAAACGAAGAGGAGGTTATACCAGCTTGCCCAGGAGCTTGAGAGCGCCAGCGCCCTTCTTAGAGATGGTGTTTCTTCGAAACATGGTGCAATAGTGGCTGCCGCAATAAAGATGAGGGACCTTCTCGGTAGCGAGGGTATACCGCTAAGTAGCATGGAGAAGGTAGAAATAATGAAAACCATAAACAAAGCCAAGGTAAGGGTATTCATTACAGGCACACAAGAAGGGTATGAAACATTTAAGGTATTGGACAGCATCTCGGAGGATATAAGAGGATATTTCTAAGATAGCACATCTCGGTGATTTCGATGAAGCCAGTTGTAGTAGTGACGGATGATAGACCGGGTTTGCTTAGTGACATATCTTATATACTCAGCAAATCTGGAGTTGGAATAGATACCGTAGATGTAGACCTTGTAGGCGGAAAAGCCATACTTTCAGTAACGGTAAAGGACCCAAAAAAAGCAAAGATGGTGCTAGAAAGTAATGGCTACAACACGATAGAGTTGGATACAATAGTAATAAAGGTGCCGGATCGCTTAAAATCGTTTGCTAGAATAATCGAGATGCTTGAGAGAAAGAAGGTTCGAATAGAGGATTGCTCCGAGGTAATATCGGATGAGAACCACGGGATATTCGCTCTGGTTGTAGATAAAAAGAGAAAGGCAACACGATTACTTGGAGAATTTATAATAGGAAATGCGCAACTAGGTTAATAGAAAAAGAAAAAAGAAAGAGGGGTTTAACCAAGAACCTCGAGGTCCTCGCTATACGGCGGAAGACCGCTTGATTCTTCTTCTGTTGAATAAGAACTTCCTGCAATGGATGCGCCCTTTACGCCTGTTACGATTGCAACTATTTCGAGTTTTCCTTCATAGTTGTTTATTATTCTTGCGCCCCATTTGACATTTGCCTCTGGGTCCATCTTTTCTGTTATAATTTCTCCTGCTTTTATCGCATCGCCGAGCGTAAGGTCAGAGCCGCCTGAAATGTGAATAAGCGCGCCCTTTGCGCCTTCGAAGTCTACATCAAGAAGCCTGTTCTTTATAACGCCGTCAGCAGCAGCGCGAACCTTGTCATTACCCTTTCCTTCGCCTACTGCAATGAATCCTACGCCGCCTCCTTCCATGATTGCCCTTACATCTGCGAAGTCGATGTTAATAAGGGATGGTTGGGTGATTGTCCATACAAGTCCGCTTATTGCCCTTGCTAGGATTTCGTCTGCTACAGCAAAAGCCTCTGCCATTGGTAGGTTTGGAACGAGCTGAACAAGCCTGTTATTATCAAGTATAATTACGGAGTCGCAGTATTTCTTAAGTTGTTTTATTCCTTCGTCAGCCTTCTTCTTCCTAGCCCTTTCGAGAGCGAATGGGTAGGTTACCATCGCAACGACTATCGCTCCTTGCTCCTTTGCTATGTTCGCTACGATAGGAGCTGCTCCACCACCGGTCCCTCCGCCCATACCAGCACAGATGAAAACCAGGTGTGCTCCTTCCAGTTCTTTCTCTATCAACGGTCTATCCACCTCTGCTGACTTTGCACCAATTTCTGGATAGCCGCCTGCACCCAGACCTTTTGTTACGCTCTTTCCTATAAGAACCTTCTTCGCCCTTTCATGAATGATGTTCAGGTGCTGCTTATCTGTATTTACAGCCACAAGTTCTGTGCCTTTAACACCAGACTTAATCAGCCTGTTTATGGTGTTGTTTCCAGCACCGCCTACACCTACGGTCACGATTTTAATCGATTCCGAGCTCATCGCTTCCGGGTTCTTTTCCTCAGAGGAGGTTGTTTCCCCCATAACAGATTTAACCAAATCTTCCATATTTATACACCTTAGTCGCCGTTCTCTCCCGCTGAGAAAAATGATCATCTCGCTGGGAGGTAGTTTTCCTCGGAGGGCGGGCATTTAAATAATTTTGTTTTTTATTCGAAAGAACAGAATCTTAATATTTGCTAAAACATAACATATTAGCGGAATTCGAGGTTATAAAATAAATACATTTATTAAATGTATTGTAGAAAAAAAATCGATCCCATGGTAAAGGTCATAACAATAATGGATGATGTGTATGCTGAACTTTACCAGTTAAAAAAATCTAAGGGAATGAGTTTTAGCAAGGTGATACGCTATCTTCTGAAAGAAGCCAGAGATGAGAGAAAACAAATCCTCTCTTTTGCTGGAAGCATAGACAATGACGATATCGATAGAAGAGCTATCGAACATATGCGAAGAGAGAGACTGTTGGTGAGATGATGGAGAGGATATGCTTAGATTTTGATACCGCGCTTGATTTTCTAAGAGGAGAACAAACAACTGTTGAGAAGATGAATTACTATGCAAATAGGGAAGAAATATGCATATCGAGTATAACCCTTTACAATCTCCTCGAGGCAGTAAACAAAAAGGATGTCGTAATATCGTTTGCAAACAATATAACGATCCTTCCATTTGATAGAAAGGCTGCTGTTCTTGCAAGCAGAATAAGCAGCGAATTAAAAGAAAGAAAAGTGGACCCGCCAGCCGAATCTATAGTTGTAGCCGCGGTCTGCATTGCAAACGATGCATATCTTTATACAAAAAAGCCAGCAAACTTTGAAGGAATACGCGGTCTGAAGAAGGTCTAGTTTTTTATTTGTTCTATTGCTAATAGAAATCATGGGTTCTGCAAAAGCGCTCATCGCTACCGGGTATGGAATTAATTGCGAGCAGGAGAGCAAGTATGCATTCGAAAAGAGTGGCGGTATAGCTGATATAGTTCATATAAATAGTATAATAGAAAATCCAAAAATCCTCGAAGATTATGGATTGTTGTTTTTTCCCGGTGGCTTTTCTTTTGGAGACGATTTGGGTTCCGGTAGGGTTCTTGCAAACAAGCTAAGATATCGACTATACGACCAAATGAAGGAATTTGTTAATTCGAAGAAACTCGTAATCGGGGTGTGCAACGGTTTTCAAGTCCTTGTTAAACTTGGCTTGCTTCCGATACCAGATTTCCAACAGCGCGCAACGCTTATGGGAAACGATTCTGGCAAATTCGAGGATAGATGGGTCTTTCTTAAAGTGAATCAAAAATCTCCTTGCATTTTTACTCGAGAGATTGATTATCTTCTTCTTCCAGTAAGACATGGCGAGGGAAAATTTTTTGCTTCTGATGAAGTTTTAAAGATGATGCACGAAAAGAACCTCGTTACCCTGCAATATGTAGATAGATACGGTAGAGTAACAACAACCTATCCGGATAATCCGAATGGTTCTTTAGATGGAATTGCAGGAATATGCGATGAGAGCGGGAGAATATTTGGTCTCATGCCGCACCCCGAAGCCTTTAATATTACTCAAAATTGTCCATACTGGACCTTCGGTGGTATTAAGGAAGCGATGGGGCTGAGAGTATTTAAGAATGCTGTAAAATATCTTACCGAGACGCTTTAGCTACCTAAAAGTTTTACTATTTCCTCTGCGAATTTTTTTGCAGAACGCGGACCGTCTGCTGTTATTATTTTTCCATCAGTCACTACTGGTTGACTAACATACAACCCGCCAAACTTCTCTATAACCTTGTCTGTTCTGACGCCAAACTCGTTATCCGGGCCGAACCAAACAGTTGCTTTTTTTCCTTTCAGAACACCAGCCTTTGCGAGGGTTGTGGGCGCCCAGCAGATTGCTCCGACCACCTTCCCTTTCGCAACTCCTTCCCGCGCAATCTCAAGCGCCCTTTCCTCCTTGCGGATAAGAGGCGTTCCAGAGCCGCCTACAAAAACAATCCCGTCGTAATCGTCTACATTTATTTCGTTTAATGAAACCGAAGCCTCCGTACTTCCTCCAAGCATCCCGTTACACGTTCCTTTTTTCGTGCTTGCTATAACTACATTAAAACCGCTCTTTTCAAAATGCGCCTTCGGTATCTCAAGTTCCTCGTCCCTGTAGTTCACAGGCGCAACAATCATTAAGATTTTTTTAGCCATAGAAACCACAAAAAGCTTGGAGCATTTCGAATTTAAATCGTTATGCTTACTGCAAAAGCTCTTTTAGAGCCTCTCGGATTTTATTCAGCGTGTAATCCGCTTTTCTTTCATTAATCGCTTTTGGTTTAAAAAATATCGAAAGATCTTCTTCTTTGATTTTAACGCTCAGTTCGGTTTTTATGAAATCCTTGAATTTATTCCAATAGCTAGTACCTCTTATCGCCGCGAATTTATGCCTGATGCAATCTTGATATCGTCTTTGTGAAAGCACCTTATCCAGTATGCCCTTTTTATCCAGGACATAAAGGTCAAAGATGTCCCTCAATAAAAATGTCCAACCCTCCGCTGGCCCGCGTGTTGCAAGCGCCCTTATCTTCTCTGCGCACAATTCCTCAATCGATAGCATCTTTGCGTTGATATTTTCCAGCCTGGGCACCAAGCGAGGATATAGCAAACCAAATTTACTCTCGTCTATTCTGACAACAGGCTTGAATGGCATTGTAATAGGCGAAAAACACGGTGTCTTGTCAATAGAACTAATTGATAATTTGATTGGTCTTTTCAGATAGCCAGCCTTGTCCAACAAATTGATTATAAAAATTCTGCCGCCTTCCCTGTGCTTATCGGTCTCGCTATTCTCAATATTAAACCCAAGAGCGGTTATCAGCTCTTCCAATGGCTTTTGATACATCTTGTATTGTTTTCTAGGATTCCCTCTGGAAAAGATGGAAAAATCCAGGTCGTAGCTAAAACGGTAAGGAGAGGGCTGAGTTTTTATCAGGGCAGTGCCGCCTTTGAGAATGAAATCAAACCTGGACTGGATTTCATCCAAGGTATTCGTCAAAAGAAGGTCGACATAGAGATTATCTGCAGTAAATGGTGGTTCTTTAGCCAACTTCAATGCGAGTTCGTGCAACTCATGAAAGTTTATTTTTTCGTTCATTTGCTCACAGCCTTTGCAAATGATAGCATTTTTATCGCAGACCTTTTAGGATAACACTTGAGTAATATTTTCGTCAGCCTCTCTTTTGATATCTTATAGTTTCGATAAAGATTGCTTATCTGCCCTCTGCTAGTATGCCCGTGGAGATAAGAATAGATGTAATCCGCCATGTTTCTTTCGAGATCGCATATTCGATATTTAATTTCTTGATGCGTGTTCGTTATAATCCCGCAAGACGGATTTATGCTTGCTGAGGTTTTAACAAAAACAACCCTGCCGAATATAACAGAATTTATCTCTTTACTATAATTTTTGTTTATAACGTAGTAAGTTGACACTGGTTGGTTTATTAGACCGGAGAGACTAAGGGCGGTGATGCGGCCAAAATACCACTGGTCGCCAAGATAGATATTCAGAGCGCTTGTGAGAATAGCGAAGCTGTCTAATTTCAAAAATCGTCTTTCTCTCTCTTCAGGATCTAATACATAGTAGATGCCCTTAAAACCTTCGAGACGGCGTATCCATCTTGTATTCAACAACTTTGAAATTATTTTGATATAATTCGTTTTTGAAATTTTTGCTATGTCCTGTGAAGAACATATCTTTTTTCCGTTTTTTATTAAGATTTCAGATATCAAAACTCCATCCATTTTGCTCACCAGCAGCGCGTATCAACACTTTTTAACCATTTTATCTACTTTAAGATTTCTTAAAGTTTAATTATTGGTAATTGGAGCATTTCGAATTTAAATCGTTATGCTCACTTAATTTTACGTGATCGTATGGTTGCACCAAAAGAGAAAGAAAAGGAAGAAACGGAATTGCCGAAGATTACGATAACTAAGCCGCCACAGGCAAAGGAAGAAGAGATCGGAAGGCTAAAGGTTATCCCAAAGCCTGTTCCTAAGGTTCCTAAGGAGACGGCTGAGAAAGCGATGACCGAAGCTGAAAGAAATGCGACAAAGGTTGCACGTGAATTTACTGAATTTTTTATAAAACAACTCGAAAAAACTCCTGAAGGAAGAAACTTCCTTTCTAATCTAAGGAAGAATAGTGAAATAGGATATTTACTATTTTCTTAAGGTGAACTTATGAAAGAAGACCTCTTTAAGAATTGCAAGATTCAATACGCATATGACAATAAGGAAAAGATATACACTGTAATGGTTATGCTCGATGCCCGCCCTCGTATTCTAACATTTAGGGTAAGCGATGATTATACTGAGATATCCATAGCTAACAAGAAAGGAGATATTCTTGAGATACTGAGACAGGAAGGAAGCAACATAACATTGCATAAAGTCAAATAAGGGATGATGCATGAGCGATGAAAAGATAAACGCGGCAAAGGGAGCGCTCTGCGAAGTAAAAAATGGAATGTGTGTTGGACTTGGAAGCGGAAGCACTGTTCGTGAATTTATTAAGCTGCTTGCAGAGAAAGTAAAAAAGGAAAAACTGTCTATTTGTTGTGTTACTACCTCATTCGACACGAGAATGTTTGCCATAGAAAATGGCCTTTGGGTGACAGAGCCGGATGCAATAAGCGAGATAGATTTGGCTGTCGACGGTGCTGATAAGGTCACAAAAACTGCTTTGTTAAAGGGCGGGGGTGGAGCGCTCACAAGGGAAAAGATAATAGATTACAGCGCAAAAAAATTCATAGTAATTGTTGATGAGGGAAAGGTACAGAAGACGCTCGAAGGTAATGTTGCATTGGAGATATTACCATTTGCTGCTCCCATGGTGCTAAAACAGCTTGCTGAACACAAACCAAAGATAAGAATGGCAGAGAAAAAGCTTGGGCCCGTAATCAGCGACAACGGCTGTTTTATAATAGACATGCAGATGAGAGTGGAAGACCCTAAGAAAACTGAAAGAGAGCTCAAATCCATTCCTGGAATAATAGAAAATGGGATATTTACAAAATTCGATTATATCATTGTTGGAAAAAAGGATGGGTGGGTAAAGCTTTGATTTCTATCTGCAGAAGCCAGGAACATTTAATAAATATATAAGAATCTCAGGTTTTATCAATTTACTTGGTCTATCCATATCGCCATATTTTTCCAGATAGTCGTTTATACTCAAATCATTGAGCCTTTTGCCCATCTCGCTCAACTGCCTATCATCTAGATTATTTATGTAGTCCCTTATTTTCCTATGAAGGACCAGTTCATGGCCGAAGCGCGCACGCCATTCAAGGTCGTACCATCTTGGTTTTGTTGCGTTCCTTCCTGCAATCTCTGCACACCACGCGCCGAATAAAACTCCTCCTCCGGTTGATGCCTTTACCTGCCCTGCCGCGTCCCCTACAAGAATAATATTTTTCCCGCAAATCTCCTTACCCGCCCGCGCTCTCATCTCAACAGGTATTACGCATCCGTTCGGATTTTCAGCTTTAACTCCATTTATTTTTAGAAGATAATTCCATGCCTCCCGAACATTGTTTGGTGATTCTACACCTACCCCTATTTCAACCCTTTCTTCGTTTTGCGGTATTGCCCAACCAAAAAAACCAGGTATCTTTGATGAGAGGAAAACATCCACGATATCGCTCTCTTCCTTTCTGTGCTCTATGATTTTTTGTAGTGTTATTACATATCGACAAATCCTAGGAAAACCAAAATGCGCCGCAACAACAGAATTCGCACCGTCCGCGCCTATTATGTTTTTTGAGCGGAATTGGCCTTTGATTCGCTCGTTATAAAAAATCTTTACGCCGATGCTTTCAGCGTTGGTAGCAAGTTCCTTATCAAAGCCGGCCCTATCGCAAACGCAAGCGACTGGTTCGTTCCTCCTCACCTTAAAGAGGACATCATTAAAGAATATATTCGCTCCCCTTATCTCATTAATTATAAATTTCTTGTAGTTAATGTATTTCTTCAACGTTTCGAGACCGCTAATTGAAAAAAGACCTGAGCAACTCTTTCTTCCGAAATCCTCTGGACCGTGCTCTTCAGAAATTAGAACATCGTAGCCTGCTTTTAAGGCATTTATTGCGGTGATACATCCCGCAGGTCCTGCTCCGATAATATGAACGTCTTGTCTCAACCCTTTCTACCCTTCTCCTTCTGTTTAAATATTATAGTTGGTGGGACTATTGGCGGAGTTAGGTTGAATATCCTTGCTATGAAAATAGAATTTATGGATGCGCTGTAGTTTATTGCGTTTACTATTTGTTCTCCGGGAGTTCCGGTTATCCTTTTAGTCTTATCCCATTCATTGAAAGCCTCTTTTGCATCCGGACCGCTGAATCTTGCTTTCCCGCTTATCCTTATGTAGCTTTGGTCCGAATATGCAACCGTATAATTAAAGACTATGCTCAACGAATTGTCTTCAAATTTTGCATCTGTGACATCCACATTGATGTTCATGCTTTCTGCGAATGTGTTGCTTCTCTTCCTAGCTTCTGCATATTCAAAATCCAAAAATTCCAGCTTCATGATATTCACACTCCTGCAGATTCATCACATTATTGTTTTAATACCTTATTTATTGCCAAGGATATCCGGTCGTTGGTGGGACCTGTACTGATGTCGGAAGAGGCCCGCCGCTGCCGATTGTAAATAGAACAAAAACTCCGAATTCTGGCGTCCTTGTATATTCGTATGGCGTGTATGCAGGACTCGTATAGTACGGAGGGTGTGTGCTTGTACCATACGCTAATGCGCTAACTTTCGCAGGTATTAGATTACCTAAGTTGAATTTAACCGATGCAGAAAGCCCGCCGCCTATCTCCTCAACAGGAACAGCGCCAACAATCCCGCCGATTTCCCATTCTGTTTTTCTGCTTTTAAGCTTGAACTCCACGCCTGAAAAAATGCCCACTTTTTTTTCACGCACTTTTTCCTGCTCTTTTTCATACTCTTTTTCACGCCCTGCTACTATAACATATGCCTGAAGTTTATCTACCAATTCTACGAACGTAGCGATGTCCCAGTAGTTTTTGTCAGAAATGTGATAGTAGCTTGCGCCAAGATAAGACCTCCAGTGCCCATCGAAATCTTTCTCAATTCTCGTCTTTTCATCATAGAACCATCTATATAGCGCATCTGTTAGCGCGTCCATCTGGACTTCTGTAAACGCTACTGGTGGAAGGTCATCGCCATCCTTTATCTTCTTTAAGAGTTTCTCTCCGATTATTCCTTCTGGGATTTCATTATAGATGAACAATCTCACTTCTTCTGGTATATGCGAGAATTTACCCTGCTCGATTGCCTTCGAATATATTTCGTACTCTTTTTCTAGTTTTTTGTATCTTTTCGAATCTTCCAGTATGTTTGAGAAAAGCAGAACCGCGCCTTGTGCAAAATAACCTGTCTTCATACCTTCGTTTACTACCGACAAGAATTTTGTTTTACCTTCTTTTGTTGATATCGCAAAAAGTGCACCTGCATCGAGTGCCATTCTCTGAAGGAAGAAGCCGTTAAGGAATTCGAACCCTACTCCTGCTCCAGCAATTCCCATTTCTGAAGCGCCAGTCATTCCTGCAGGTCCCCAAACAGGAATTGATGTAAATGCTCTTACAAAGCCCGAACCCCATGTAAAAAGAGTCCTTCCGTAAACAGTGTTAAGCTTTTGCTCTGCCCAGTTGTTTTCCTCTTCACGTGCAACAAGGCTGAATTCTAAAGAGAAATTCTTTTTTATCTGCACGCCAAGATAATATTTGTCGAATATCTGCTTTATATCATTCATGTATTTATTTTCGAATTCTTTCATGAGCGATTCTGCTTGAGTTGGGTCTTGGTTAACCCTTGTCATAAGCATCTCATAATCCTGTTTTATCTGTTCGTAATTTGAGAACCTTTGTACATCTATCTTACCAACGTTTTCAAGACCTTTCAAGAAACCGATGAATCTGAAGAACATCGTGTCAAATTCATATTCCTTCTCTTCAGTTTCCTCCTTTTTGGCATATGTGAATTGCGGGACAATGTGCGCAAGGCCGCCAAGCACCATTCTTGCTGCTGTTTCCCTGCTGCCGTAGAGGGTTACACCAATTCTATGAAGGCTTTCTATGTATGCCCTCGCTTCTTCTGCATTTTGAAGAAGGGCAATGGTTTCCAGGTCTACGGGTCCTCCTTCGTAATAAAGTCCTCCACCTCCGCTTATCTTTGGTGCCTGCATCTTAAAGAAGAAGCCGCCCCTGCCTATCCAATCAGTTGTAGCAACCTGTGCTGTGCCTGCCTCTGTTTCTTCGAGCCATTTCTTAGCAACTTCTCCTGCCCCGCCACCGAAAGTGAGTTCCCATGCCTTTTTTCCTTCTACTTGTCTTATTGTAAAGACAGCATCTTGCACGACATACTCTGCCTTTCCCTTCTTCATCTCTTCTTCTAGGGCGGTTATTCTTTCCTTGATCTTATCTTTTTCCTCATCGGTTTCTGCTTCGGCTAACTTCTTCTGTTCCTCAGCAAGATCTGCTTCTATATCTGCACGTTCTCTACCCAGTCTCAGCATCTTCCCGGGCAGAACAACCTCAATCACTCTAGTTTTCTTTCCTTTCTCGACCTCTATAGTTCTTGCATGCCCGCCAGTCCACTGAATAAAGAACGGTTGCACCTCTTTTTCTTCTGCTGTGACAAACGGGATTATCTGCATGTGGGTCAAGAGGGCAGATTTTCCTATATCTAATGCGAGTGCACATCCCCCTGTTCCTTTTGTTTTAATCGTTTCTATTTTCGGTTCAATATTCCAAGCAGTTGTTGAATGTGACTTATAAGACTCATCTATATAACCAGCGAAGTAGTTTAACATTTTTACAAAATCGTTGACCCCTCCCTTGAGTTCGAAAATTGTGCCGTTCTTGTCTACAAAGAATTCTCTTGCGCTCATCCATGCCTTTCCTTCCTTTTCTTCTTGCTTCTCCTCTTTGGGAACAGTAATCTCCTCTCTGTTAACAGTAATTATGAGTTCGCTTGGATTTTTTGGGTTCCATGCTTGCATAATCGTGTTATAAAGGAGTTTTTTTGTGCCATCGTCCAACTCCTCATACCCCCCAACCGCACTGTCTATGCCAAGTTCTCCTTCCTCCTCTTTTATACGTCCGATGCGCGTTCCTATCATCGTTCCGCCAAGGAAGAGATGGCCTTCAGTTTCATACCCTAATCCAAAGGCAGTTCCTCCTGTCGGAGTGATTATAGACCCTAGACCTGCTGCACCTATATTCCATACTTCCTCTTCTTTTTCAGCGACAACTTTCTTTTCTTTTTTACCGACAACGCCTAATCCACCACCGCCACCTATCACCTGACTAAGACTAGCGTATTCTAATGGAAGAGGAGAGATAAACGCCCTGTTTATGTCGTTAAGAAGACGAGCTGGGTTAATAGCAGAGATATAGGTACCAGGAAGATAATCTGACGGAACGAGATGGGGATGCGTTGGTTCTAAGTAAGCTTTGAAAGCAGCCCCAACTAATCCTGTAGCAGGATATATTTGAAAAGCATTAAACCGCGGGAGGATTATACCACCGCCTGCAGGCTGGTATTGCGCTGCATTGAATACGCCGCCAGTTGTAAACGGTGTTTGCGGTGGGACTGAATAAATATATGGGGGGAGAAAATATGGGTAGGTCCCTAGGGGGGTATATTCTTCAGGAACAAGTAAAGAAGGTTTCCATCCTAGTTGTCTTTGTTTTATCAGAAACGGTGCCTGAGGTTCTATGTAAAGATTTCTGTTAAGCAGGTCGTAGCGCGTAAAGCTCGAAAGTTCTGAAGGTCCTAATTTCGCTATCTCATCAAAAGCATATGAAAGCCTGTTTATTACCATTCTAACATTAACTGGGAGAATCTGGATTGGGGAGACCCTCTCAAGAACCGGCATTGCCTGCCCTCTTATATTTGCCGCAAGCTCGATAAGCGCCTGGGAGTAGACACTTGGATTGTCCTTGCATATTTCTGCGAGATTTGTTATTGCGGCAAAATATTTCGCTGCAAGGAGCGGATGAAGCGCGGAGAGTGTAGCGACAGATAGCGCAACTGCCTTTTTTTCCTCCGGGCTTCCTACACCATTTCTTTCTACCGTTTCTATATATTTGTTGAATAGAACTGCTTGGAGGGAATCCAACTGAGCGCTGTTTTGAAAAAGAACCCTCTCCTGCTCGCTTTTTAATTCTTCTATTGGAAGGTTGCTTCTATAGTCCTGCCACCTCTCAGTTCCTGCCTTTATGTTCTCGTCCGTAAATGTATTTATTATTCTATTTTTTAGGTCTTTTGTAAACCTTTTTGATTCTGGGTCGAGGCCATCAAAGAACCTACCGCATGTTTTGTCTATTGTAAGAAGGTATTTTGCGAATAATTTGTAAAGCCCTGGATTTTCGGAGGAAAGTTTCTCTAAGAATTCTACAAATTTTAAGTTTTCCCTATTAACCGTAAGATATTCTGATTGGATGTAGACAAAACCAGCACGTAGTGCTGCAAGTTGCTCCTCTATTGTTCCCTTTTCGGTGTATTCGTACAATTTGTATTTGTTAAGCCAATCGGACAGAGCGATGATTTCCTTGTCGCATTTATTAATTTCTTCTCCAGCCTTTTCTTTTTTCGCTTCTTCTGGTTTTAATTCGGATAGTTTTTCAAAATATTCTTTTTTCTTTTTTATGTATTCGTACCTTCTTTCTATGGCCTCGAGCTTTTCTCCAGCAGGATTGCTTTCAAGCATCCCTGTGAGTGCCCATATGCCGCTCGATCGAATACTTAAGGAATAGTTGTTTAATTCCCTTTTTAGCTTTTCAAGTTCATCCTCTTCTACTTTTTTTGCCTCTTTTGATTTTTTGAAGGCCTCCTCCACTATTTCTGTTGGTAGGGTCGGTCCTTTTATCCTAGCCCTTGCCAATATGTCTGAAGCAAGTTTTTTTCTCTCATCTTCGCTGAGTTTGAGTAGCCAATCCGCAAATGCCTGTTTTTTTTCTTTCTTTTCGAATTTGTAATAAGAATAGAGGGATGCCTTCATGATCTCCTTTGCTGATTCTATGTCTGTTTTAAAGAAATCCTTGAAGGCTTCTGTCAATTTTTCAATTTTATCTTTTCTTGTTGCGCTTTTGTCTATACCGCTAACACGAGAGTCATCTATGAATTCATTGAGGGTCTTATCATCTATAAGCGGGATAAAATCTATTTTAGACGGCACTATCAAGGTTGGAGGTATTTTTTGGTCATAACCTTCTAAAAGATATTGAACGAACGGGATTGGAGTTTTCCCGCTTTCCTCTTCCCCGCTGCGGTATGAATTGTAGTTTTGAGTTAAGACAACTATAAATTCTTCGAATTTTGTTTTTTCTGTTACGAATGGCTTTTCTATCTGGCTGCTCATCCCTGCCTTAAATTGCGGGTCTTCCCTATAACTATAAATGTTACTTATAGTAAAGTAAAGCTTCTTTCCATAATCGCTTTCCTGCCTTTCTTTTATTGATAATTTGTAAAACTCGAATAGGAAATACGTGGAAAGCTGACCGAGTTTATATTTAGAGTATTTTTCAAGTTCTTTTTGGAGGTCCTTTTGTTTGATCCCTAATAATTTGTTGGCCGCTTCCTTCATTTCTGGAAAGGAAAAGAAACCTTCCTCCTTTTTCTCAAGCGTTTTTGGAGTAGATGCCATATTATAATTCTGTTCTGAACTGCTTTTAAATCTTTTAATTTGTTCTGCTAAGGAGTAATTTGTTGGCCAGAGGTTCAACTGCCCAGCTATGAGCATGGCTGATATGAATTTTTTTAATTCCCCACCCATAAATTTTCTTGCCTACCAGACGATATCTTTTCTCTCTGTTTTCGGTTTTGGCATCTCCTTTCCGCCAAGCGTAGGTTTCTCCTCTTCCTTTTTTTCCTTTTTCTCTGCCAAACCAGCTTGCTCGCTTGCCCATGTTCCTTTTTTAATTGAAATATACGCTGCGAGCGCCTTCGCAGTTTTTTCATCAAAGGTATTAGTTTGCTTTAGATCCTCTATGGTTATTCCTATAGCGTTGAGTGCATCAGAGAATGTATCGTCTGCTTTAGCGTAAGACCAAAGAAAGTTTTGTATTATTTCGACTGCTTTCGCCTCTTCTCCTTCAAATTTTCCATTGAGGATTATTTTAGTTTTCTTCAGCTCTTTAACAAAATCGCCGAATTTTTCATCGGAGATATAGGAGTCGATGTCTTTTGTAAATCTCCATAGGAAAAATTCTAGAGCACGAACACGTACTTCGTTCTCAGGCCCGGTTGTGCGTGTGCTCAGAGGTTCCTTTCCGATTATAAGTTTATCGAGTGCCTCCCCAATATTCGAACCGCTTAATAGAGACTCTGAGATTTCGCTCGGTTTAAATGATGGACTTATACGGATATATCCATTCTTCCAGAAATGTTCCAGCTGACTGTCCAACCATTTTTTGTCTAGTGATTTTACCTGGCCCTTTCGTACGACATCAGATACGTAGCTTACAAGATGGAATAGGTCTCTAATGACAAGACCTTCTTTTTCCTTCTCCCCAACCCACGCTCTCATGTTTTTTTCATAGAAGGCAGAAAGCATCTTTGAAAGTCCTTCCTCCTGCTCTTTAAGAGACGGTATCTTTTCTTCTATCCCGAGATAAATCATAAGGGCTTTCAAGGATAACGCGTCAAGCACTGTCTTCTTTACTTTTTTAAGCTCCTCCGGATTTATCCGTGCATCACAAAGCTTCCCTACAAATTCTGGCTCATTGGCTCTGTCGATGAGAAACGACCTGACAGCGCTGATTGCGGTTGCCGCGCTTGCGTTATCTCCATCCTCTTTTATCCCTTTCTTAAAAGCCTTCTTGTATGCTTTAGATGAACTAATATAATCCAAAAAACCCTTATCTTTCAAAAGATGGTTGTTGAATATCATTTGGAATGCCTGGACCCTTGCAGAATCCTTCTCCCGCACCTGCCCTATAGGTGATGAAAGCAGGTTTGTGTTTTCTAAAAATTCTACGAACCTTCCATCCTCAAACAACGATACCAAGTCAGATGGGGTTGCGACTCTCTTGGAAGTGGTTGGTATTTTCGACTGGAATAATTCCGTTACCTTAGCCACGAAATCAGTTCCATATTTATTTTCAAATTCGCTTTTTTTGGCCGCTCCTCCTTCTACGCAACTTTTTATTTCGAATAGAAAATCCCTTATTCTTGGCTTCTTAACCACGGCTTCGAATAGATTCCAAAGTTCCTCTCCTTCTTTTGGCATCTTCTTTCTAAGCATCTCGTCATAGAGTAGTTCGAATCTTTCATATTCTGTTATAGGTTTGCCAAGAGGACTCACTTCCCCAATGCGAGAGAGTTCTGCCACTGCGCTGTCGATTTCCCCTTTCGTAAAGGCTTCTGCAGTAACATCGCTCGCATAAGAGGCAAGACGCCATGTTACTAAATTTATGAATTTATTGCATACCTCAGAACCGTACTGCTTTTCTGCCTCTTCTCTTTTTGCTTCATAATATAAGCGCTCTAAATCCTTTGCAAAGAGAATCGGGTTAAGCGAGCCTTTTTTTCTATAAACATCGAGAAATTCCTTTAGGCCAGGGTCGTTTTGTGCATACTCTTCAAGCGATTTGATAAAATAGAGGGTGAAGCGAGCCGATTTACTTCCTTCTTTATAAGATATCGGATATTTTCTTGCAATGTTTCTGAACGCTTCTAATTCTGCATTGTCGCCAGTCTTAAGATAATTTAGGATACGATTTGTCGCTTCCTTTACATCCTCTGTCATGTCTTCCTTTTCCTTAAATACTTGCGCCATAACAATATTATTGTCTTTATTCTTTATAAAACCAAATGATGAAGGCGAGGTAGAAAGAATGAAAGCCGTTTCCAGCACTACCGCGTACTTCGTAAACTTGTGCATCAGCTTTGAAGAGCCTTCTTTTTCTTCTTTCTTTGTTGTTATCATATGTATAAATGAGTGGTTAAAGTTTAAAAAACTTTCTAAACAAATAAATAATATAAATCCCATACTGGATATTAGACCAGTTCCCGGGTGCGCGGGCAATGAAACCAAAGAGAAAACTTTATATCCATCTAAATGGACGAATTCCTTTTCCGGTAAACCAGGAATTCTTCGGCCAGACGTTTGTCATCGGCAATCATACAGCCTGCTCTCGCTCTGAGCGCGGGCGGATAGAAAATATCGTTGCTTACAGAAAGAGCGTGCACGCTCCTCCTCTTCTCGAAGAACCTAGCAATAGAATGGCTGCCGCAAGACTAACAAGAAAAAAGTTCAACGCAAACCTCCTGCACGACTACGAGAGTGCGCTCGACGAGCTCTCTCAAAGGCTTGTTAGAAAGATAGAGAAGGGTGCGCTGCCAATTATCATCTCACACTATCCAATAAGTAGGGAGATAGACTTTCTAATAGAGGTAAAGGAAAGACTGAGAGCAGTTGGCCTTGATAGGAGAGCGCTCTTTGTTGCCTATTTACATACGCAGTTTGATATCTACCGAAATGGTGATGGTAATGGCGTCTCTCAATTCGTTAAGAAAATAAACGAGCACTGCGACCTCGTGGTAGCTGTCACCAATGCTATAAAGAAAGAATTTGAGGAACTATCGGAAAAGATTCTTGGAAAACCTGTCGATGGTGAGAAAGTTAGACTGATAAGGAACGGTATAGACCCGCTAACGTATACGGTATACGATGAGGAGCTTGTGGCAGAATGCAGAAGCGAGCTTGGCCTTGCTAAAGACCTACGAGCGCTGTTTGGCTATGTTGGCCGTCTGGATAGAATAAAGGGCTCTGACCTCCTTGTCAAGATAATCGATTACTTTGACAAAAGCAAAAGGCCTGAAGATAACGAGGTCGGTTTCCTGATAGCAACGTCGCATGTTATAAGGCCAGACACTGGTTCGAGTTACTTCATGGAGCTGTTCAAGATGGAACGGCTCATAGCTGAAGACAGGCTGAAGCTTGTCCTCGATATCTCAAAGTTCGTGCGCAGGGATGAGCGCTATCGAGAGATCGTGAAAAAATTGATGAGCTCCTTCGCACCGCAGAAATTTGCTGAACTTGAAA
>Ga0078972_1010305_pt1 | contig 17579 bp, 15 predicted proteins | sample YelNatPaOPGAMG01_FD_67568 | JGI IMG/M metagenome (GOLD analysis project Ga0078972, IMG submission 67568) | Hot spring thermophilic microbial communities from Obsidian Pool, Yellowstone National Park, USA - OP-RAMG-01 (SPADES assembly) (version 2) | ecosystem: Environmental > Aquatic > Thermal... | reverse complement strand
AACGGACACGTGGCAAAGCGTTGGAGCACCTGTCGCATTGAAGGCGAGCGGATCGCGCGATCCGAGCATGCGCGACGATCCACACACAGCGACGCTGGCTGGGGCGATCTGCATGCCGCCGTTGTGGATGCAGGGCGATGCGGCAGCACCGGGGTGCCTCTCTGTGGAGGCCGAGTCAGGGCGCACCGTCCCAAGTGGCGGTCGTCGAGTGGACGTGCCAGCGCTCCGCGGTGCCGTGGATCGGTCAGGGATTCGGAAATCGCTGGTGGCAGATCGATTGGCGAACACAATGTTCGTGGCGATGCATTTCTTCAAATATCTGAAGAAAGTATTTAAGACACTTGAGCTCGAATTCACGCAGCATGCGTTCCTAGTTTCCAGTCGTTTCATGCAGATACTCATGAATGCGCTGAGCCAACTTCTCTCCGATCCGAGGAATCGCTGCCAATTGCTGGTAACCAGCTCCGAAAATTCCCTCGAACGAACCAAAATGATTCAGTAAGATTTGAATACGCACAGGTCCTAAACCAGGAATGCGTTCCAGGACGGAAGCCATAGTGCCTCTGTTTCGCAGTTGGCGGTGGTATTGCAGGGCAAAGTTGTGCGCCTCGTCACGAATATGGCGAAGCAGGCGCAACGCCATCGAGTCCACGGATCCATCCCGAAAATGCTGTAGAGGGCTCGTTGAATGCAGGGTGTAGACCTCTTCATCTCGCTTCGCCAGGGCGATGAGATTAGGCGCTCCTGTCCGTGGACTGAGTCCGCATGCTTCGAGGGCGCTGCATGCAGCTTTCAGTTGCTCAATGCCACCATCGATCAGCACGAGATCCGGCAAGTCGACAGGCGCCGATTCTGCGGCACGTCGAAAACGACGTCGCAGAACCTGTTGCATATTCAGGAGATCGTTCGCGCCCTTCGCAGGGTCAGAATCGTTTTGATTCAGGCGATAGCGACGATAGGCATGCGGTGCAGGTACACCATCTAAAAAGACGGACTGCGAAGCGACTACGCACGTCCCACTGAGATGACTGATATCGAAGCATTCGATTCGAAATGGACGTTGCGCAAGGCCAAGGCGCATGGCCAGATCTTCGAGCGGACCCACCGCGTTCGTGATCTGGTTGTAGGCATCCTTTAGATGCGCCTCCGCGTTCTCTTTCGCCAGTTGAACGAGCTCTGCCCGTAATCCTGTTCGAGGTGTTTCGACACGCACTCGACGGGAGCGCCACCGCTCCTGAAATAACTTTTCCAAGATCGAATGATCCTGTAAAGCAGGATAAACCAGAATCCCATCCGGATTCTCATTAGCATCCGTAAGGTTTGCATAATGCTCAATCAGCGTTTGCTGTAATACGGCAGCTGCGATGTGATCCAACTGCTCCCGCGAACCCTGCGTGTGGGTCATTTCGGTGTCCCGTACCAGAGGTGAAACGCGAAGGCTGAAGTGTAATCGATTCATCACCATACCATCCCGCATTTGGATAAGTTCAATCGATACAATCTTTCCATCTTGCGTGATGGCCGCTGCGGCGACATCGGCAGAAAAATCGGCATTCATGAGCAGAACCCGTTGTGTCAGGTTCGAAACGACGCCGACCGTTGACTCGACGGCTATCCGCTGCAGCGCCCGCATCGCGTCGCGTAGACTTGCAGCGCGTTCGTAATCCTCTTTCTTAACTGCGTGCTGCATATCTGCTTGTAATTCGCTCAAGACCTGTGTTACGCGGCCTTGCAAACAGAGCTCGGCCCTGCGAACAGCCTCTCGATATGTCGTTGTGTCTACCTGTTTCTGGCAGACTCCCGGACATACACCAATGTCATAATTCAGACAAGGTCGATCCCGAAAAAGAGGCTGCGCCCGCTGTCGCATCGGAAAAGTGCGCTGAATAAAGCGAAGCACATGGTTGAGGAGCTTTGAATCGACGAAAGGCCCATATACGCGATCTCGACCGCGAGTGTTCTGATTGACGCGGGGCCTCTGGCGAGTCACCACCAAGCGCGGATACATTTCGCTCCAAGTGACGCGCACAAAAGGAAAACGTTTGTCATCTTTGCGTAGTGTATTGTAGGGGGGCTGGTGCTCACGGATGAAGTTGGACTCGACGGCGAGCGCCTCCACTTCGTTCCCCGTCACGAAGTATTCCACTCGATCAACGCTGTCTAGAGCAGCGATTACTTGTCTACCTCGTTGTTCGACGGAAGAGGTTCGGAAATATGAGGCCACACGCTCCTGAATGCATAGCGACTTGCCAACGTACAGGAGACGACCTTTGCGGTCCCGAAAAAAGTAGACACCGCACGAACGAGGCAGCGCAAGTATTTGCGGCCGCAGTCGCTGCCAGCGATCCGAACTTGCCCCAGTTTCACCTTTTTCCGGTAAACTCGGGACCTGTGGGCCGGGCGTTGTCCCCAACGCCTGAAACGCACGGCTTTTGTAGGTACTTTGCGGTTGCTGCTGCTGCGGACACAGCTGCTGGCTCGCTTTTTTCACGAGGTGCGGCCTGAGGAACGCACGCGTTTCACGCGGCGTATGAAACGGCGCTATAAAGTAGACGTAGTGTCTACAGAACGTCATAGCCACAACCAGCCCTGCTTGGTGGCGACTTCCCCGCCAGCGACGCGTTCGCAGCCCCAGAACTCGAGCTCTACGAGGCCTGGCCTCAGCGGTGCTCGAAATGAAGATGCGCTCGCTTGCCGGATTCGGTTAGCGATGCGGTGAATCTCGCGCGTACCCGACACAGGTGTGACAGGCTTTTCGCGGGTCATTGCAGATGCATTCGAAGTGCGTTCGTTTGAAGAAATGGAAAACCCAAGTGAAAGGCATGGATCTAAAACTCAAGCATCCTGGAGGGCCTCCATCGCCGGCGGCAGGAATAAGACGAGAGATTCCTCCGCTCGTCGAGCATCGAGCGAAGAGGAGCAAATGAAGAAGAAGAAGAGTCAGAGGCGAGGTAGGGGAGAAAAGGACTATAGACCGATCGAGACGTGTCGTATTGTTCTCCAGTCTGGACTGGATTTCCGATCACCTCTTTGATCATGGACAATATCGCAGTACACGAATTGTCTATCGAATCGAACACCGTGCGCTTGCACCTGTAGCGGACAGAGTACGCACGTAGCAGATCGCCCAGAGGAGGCCTGTACTTGTAGTGTGTGCAGCTCTGGGCGCTGATATCGAGGTGTGTATCGAGCTGAGCATTCTACACTCGTGAACGGCGTGTGCCGAGCGACGAAGCGAGCGTTCACGCGCCACAGGGTGGTCTTCGACGCAGGTCGACGTGCAGAGAACGAATGAGTGCAGGGAACCACAGCGCGGTGTCGGCGCTGTGAAGCGCGTACCGAGGCTGTATGCAACCAAGATGGAAATGACACGGCTAGCGTAGATCTCCGTATTTGTGTGTGTATGCGATGTGCCGGAAGCAGCGGTGAACGGCGAAATCGGAACGCGGACGCTGTTTTCAGCATCCTTCGACTGTTGAGAATAGAGGCGGGCGGACTGGCGCGACCGGCGTCGTCAAAGCCGGTGATGCGCAATACAGGAACAGGAAGCAGTCGCGGACATAGTTTCCAGATGCTGGTGTTCATGGCAGTGAAAATAGACACAAACTTGAGCGTCTATACACGAGTTAGCTCAGTGGACCTGTTCCATTTTACTCTGAGCTGGGGCTTGCTCATGATCCGTGTACGCACACCACGGACTGCTCGTCGCGACGTCAGTGAGTGAAGGCAGTTTCGCGCACGACACACCACAGCGGGGTACAAGTTATGCTCAGGCTGTGTTGCATTCCGCGTGAAGCGTGATGCATGACTCACCATCGCTTTGGAGACGACGAAACTGCTGCATGCGAGGCGCGTGGGCGCTGCGTAAACGGCACGCGATTCCGTTCTTGAAAGAGAAACGAGTTTCACGCGATTGCACTCATTTCCGACGGTGTCACCACAACAGGTGACGCACACGGGAGATCACGGTTTGGCAACGATTTCGTTTCAGTGCATGGCTTGCGCCAGAGCATCTGCTCTCGATAACAAATGTATCTGGATGCTGGCACGACGCGCCTAACCAGCAACCTTGCATCGACTCAGCGCAAAGCATAAACTTGTATGCATGCCCTCCTTTCTGCAGCACAATCATTGCACGCTGCACCGAGAGTGCCTTGGCGACTGACCCGCACACGTTGTAGCTGCTGTCTTTTTCTGTGAGGTTGGTTTTAGCGCTTTTGGCGTCCAAGTTCCCGCTGAGGCGTCCGGTTTCTGGCGTGGCGGCGAAAAAGCACGCATCGCTGGGTCTTTTGCATACCGCTCGCCTGCGACAGGGCCGGTCTGAGTCCGATGCGCTGCAGAGCGGTTCGCTGCTGAGGCGCTTTCGAGAGCGTCTGGCATGCATCGTGCTGCATTCGCCGGCTCCCAGTTCTCATCGACAAACACCGTATCCCCATCCAGGTCATCGAATCGTTCCCAAAACACCCCTCGAGTCATGGCCAGGCCCTCGTCGGTCACGAGCACGTAGAGGACACCGTCGTGCTTCGTTATGGTGGAAAAGTGATTGTTTCGGAAGAACACTGCATACTCGCCCTCGCGCAGAATTTCATGCAGGCGAATCAACCCCCGATACGTAAGCTGCGTCGGCGAGTTCTCTATGAAGCGGCGTATATGAGCTGCTTCCGCTCCTCGTTCGGATTCTTCAGCTTCTTGAGCCTCCTTAGTTGGAGACATCGTTGCGGCAGTGCGCCTCGTCTGGCAAGAGGGATTGCTCTCGACCGTTGAACGTGTTCCCGCGGCACGATCTGTGGATATTGCGGCGCGAGCAGTTTTCGCGAAGATCTCGGTTCGCACTTGCGCCGAAGCAATTTCTGGCGACGAGCGAAGCACATCCAGGTTTGCCGATGCTCCCGGCTCCGATTCCGGGCACATCTGCGATAACGCGTCTGTCGGGTGCTCCAAGAGCACTTCCAGCGCTGCGTTATAGCGCCGTCGTGACACCGCTTCGTAGGCGTCTTGGTCCGAGGGGTCAGCGAGCCATCCGTGAAGCAGAAGGACCCCAAAAACGTCAAAAAGGGTCGTCTCTGCAGTTAGCTCGTAATCCGTGCAGTCCCTGAACCCGACATTCACATCCATGCCGTGCTGAAGCACCGGGAGAAGCTGGACAACGTCCGCAACGCCATATTCAAGGTCAGCGACCCGGTCAGCGTTCGCGCTCAAAGCCGGTATTTGCTTTTCGAAAAGGTATTCAGCGAGAACGTTGCAGAGCCAGTCGCTCGAAACGTACTCCATGTCCGCAGGAAAAGGGGCCAGGCTTCCCCGTAAAAGGAGGGTGTTCGTCAGTGCTACCAGCGGACACGGCCCGTTCTTATCCTGGAGCACGACGCAACATCGACGGCTGCCACGAGAAAAGTGTTTTATCCGGTGGATTGTGTCACTCATAGAAAACGGAGCGTAAACTGTGACACTGCGCTCATTCGACAAGGGGTGAAATATAACGCAGCTTTTGCAATCGTTGTGGACGTTTTCGCTCGGTGCCAGTACACGTTGAATGGCTCACGCTGCGAGTGCTAGTTGTTGACCAAACAAACTGCAGCTTCTCGCTGCGCAGGCCGTGGACACGCCTCCTGAAACGCAGTGCTATTGCGACTGGTCTTCAACGAGTGCATAAGCCGTCCCCGCGCCAACGCTTGTACAAAAACGTTCAGAGCGTGCGGAAATGTTAGAAAGCGCTCATTCATTGGTGCATAGCGATCGTGCGCGCCTGGACGGATGGCTCTGCACGGAACGCTAGCGCATACGTGTCCGCGCGCTGTAGGCGCGATCAGTAGCTGGCTGGCGCATCGGAAGATCGCGTGCACACACTGCCGCATGTCCGGAGTGTCCAGTATGCATGATTCCTGCAGCGACATTCATGCACGCGTTCCTCCGATCCAGCGTTGCAGCGCATCGAGTCGCCGAAGCCTTCAAGTGCAACACGAAGCTGCCGATCTGCGCACGAATGAACAGGCAATAGCGGGTGCGTGCTCACTACAGCGCTGGATGCTTGACGCACCGCTGATCCCACAGGCCGATTATTTCAACAGCGGAATGCATGAAGAGTATAGGTAAGGAGCTTGCGGGCGTGCGATATTGATCAGCAGTCAGGGAAGCGACCACCACTCCGTTCCAGAGCGCTAATCTATTACCCATATACCGAACTTTTCTTCAACACGACCGGTACGTTCACGCGACCCGGTGCGTGCCGAGTCTTCCGTTCGCGCCTGCAACGGCGCTGCGCACGCGACAGTGCCGACTGCGCAGGGCCCAGCGTGGGGCGTTCCCGTGGGTTTCGCGTCTATGTGGCGCTATATGCGGCATGCGGTTCTCTGAGAGCGCTTCATCGGGGGACGGCTTCGTCGCTCATCACAGCGGAGAAACGACGCTGCTGACCGAGGGAACGAACCTCTGAGCCGCACACGAGTTTCCGTGCTTTCCGAGTCTCACCCGAACGGGTGCGCGCAGCGGCGGCAGCGATATTTGGAACTTGCCGACTTGCATGGGTGCTTGGTTTCCGCAGACGTACGCCGATTGTGACATGCGTTCGGGGACACGCAACATTGACTCATTCTGCGTTTTACGGACGAGGCAACAGCTCGAGAAGCTGGGCAGAGGAGCGGAACTCATTTTTGGAAACAGTCGCTAGCTCGAGAACTGCACCTATCATGGGGTACAAGCGTGTCGCTTGGATGTCGATTCTATCTGAGTAGCACAGAAGATGCAGATGTTTGCAGATGGACGCATAAATCCGAAATCTCGTACATGATACGCACCATTCAGAAGGGCTCTGGGTGCGAAGGAGCGTTCGCCGCCCGTTTCTACAACAACGAACGTCGAGTATAGAACCAGACCAAAGTCGAATGGTTCGCCCTCGAGTGTCGTACCGTTCGAAGCCTCGATCGCAGGCTCGTAGGTGAGTCAATGCTCGATAGATCGGTTCACGGGCGCTTCCTCTAGAATGTGGTACCAGTGGGGCTCAAAATTCTATGTCGAGCGCGAAGACGTTGTCTGTTGCGCTGGTGGTAACGTTGGCCTTCTGGTACTCACCGACTCTCTTTTCGAAAAAGTTGGTCTTTCCCTGGAGCGAGATAAGCTCCATCCAGTCGAATGGGTTGGGTGTGTTCCACAAACGATCGTATCCGAGCTCTACCAGCAGGCGGTCTGCGACAAACTCAATGTATGCGCTCATCAGTTGCTGATTCATGCCGATTAGGCTCACTGGCAGTGCGTCGCAGACGAATTCCTTCTCGCATTCGACCGCGTCTCGAATCATAGAGTGGATACGCTCCGCTGGGACGCGCTCTTCTGCAGGCAGCATACTGTAGAGGTGGCAAGCAAAATCACAGTGCAGACCCTCGTCGCGACTGATGAGTTCGTTACTAAAAGTAAGACCCGGCATCAGTCCACGTTTCTTCAACCAAAAGATGGCGCAGAACGAACCGCTGAAGAAGATACCCTCCACCGCCGCGAAGGCGACCAGGCGCTCCTGGAAGCTAGCATCGCTGCCGATCCACCGAATTGCCCAGTATGCTTTGCGCCGTACGCAAGGCATCGTCTCCATCGCACGAAAGAGGTGCGTTCGCTCCTCTGGGTCCTTCACGTAGGCATCGATGAGCAGACTATACGTCTCCGAGTGGATGTTTTCCATAGCGATTTGAAATCCATAAAAGCAGCGAGCTTCAGGAATTTCAACATCGCGCATGAAACGCTCCGCGAGGTTTTCAAGGACGATTCCATCTGAAGCTGCAAAGAACGCCAGCACGTGTGAAACGAAATAGCGCTCAGCCTCCGTGAGACGGTTCCGCCAGTGATCCATATCCGCCGCTAGATCAATCTCTTCTGCTGTCCAAAACGATGCCACGTGCCTCTTATAAAATTCGAAAATCTTCGGATGCTTGATGGGGAAGAGCGTATAACGGTCAGCTTCCTCCGCTTTAAAAATAGCAGGTACGTGAGAACGCACCCTAGTGTCGCCACGCTCGCTGCCGTCAAGCCCGACGATCACTGCGCTCGTGCCGCCTTTCTCTTTGATTTCAGGAGAGAAAGTTTCTCCGAATGCAATATCTTCGAACCCGTTTTCGTGAGGAGCTCCAACTCTTTTCGTACCGTGCATTACTTGTGAGTTCATGGACGTCAATTCTCGATCACGCTGCGGAAAGCGCCAAGAAAAAGCCGCAGACATCGTCTTTCGAATTCCTGATCGCATCTGCGCGCGCGCGCCATGCCGCTGCAGACTCGCATCTCGCTCGACTTCCGGTTCGGATTGTCCCATTTGTCGCCTCCATCTCCATCATCGATTTGAGGCGCAGGCCGCTGTCGACACCTGTTGGCGCTGGTGCCCATCGCTGCGCAGCATGTGCTGAACGACGTGACGCGGAAAGCGTGGATGAGCGGGGTATCTGGAGTTCCAACCCGAAGCACGCTTGCGTCGAGGCGGGACCTGATGTGGAAATTTGGCTGCTTGCCCAGATGCCAATGGCAACCACACTCTCGGGGATACGTGGATAGCATATCTGCCTCTACAGAATAAAGAAAGCATCGCTGTATCGGTTCACGCCGCCGCAGCGGGCGGTGGTCGTGCATCCTGCAGCATCCGGTTCGAATCGCCTTCCCAGGGTCACGATGGGCGAGCTTCTTGTGAAGGTACAGATTTCGTTCAGGACAGCCCGAACCTGAGGACAGTATGCATGCACCGCGGCTACGCTTTGGATGCCGGCGGTTCAAGAGATAGTGCAGCCACGAGCGGCTGGTAAGTATCGTGGCGTCAGTCTGCGTCTAAACCGTCGCTGCGCTACCCGAGATGTTCGATACGATTTCGTGCACCTGTTTTCACGGAGAAGGATTGGTCATTCGAACCAGAATCAACCAGGCTGCGCGAATGTTGCAAACAAACAAAGTTGAACCTCGACTGTTCTAAATATACTGTCATGAGCACACACATTTGGTATTGGGTTTCGGAAAGGGAAAGAAGGTCGATCGATCCGGGAATCCTCCAGATGCGCAGCATAGCTGGTTCTGCCTGATCAGCACAAGCTTCACGGTGTTTCGACAGCGCTTTTAAGCATCGACTTATGGAGAGCGAGAAACTTTCTTCCGGGACACGCTGGGCAGCGCTGCAGCGCACCGCGGGTCGCGAGCGTCGCACGGAATCCAGGCTGCGATGCGCTGAAAATGCTCGTCTCCCGGGATTTTACCGAACACGTCGCAACTGTTACGAGCACCGGAGAGCCGGTCCATAGGGTAGGCCCATATCCCTGCGCCGTAGCACAGCAGCACACATGATAGGCAACCGTCCAATGAACGCGCTCTGTCTCTTGAATAGGCGAATGCGGCTCGCATGGTGCTCTGATTCGAATTCGCAGCGTTGCTTTCTCTCTCGCGCGCGGGTTAGCCAGGCCACTCGCGGATGCACGCAGCACATCGATGAACATGAGCGTGTGTTGCCCCCATACGAGAAGATTGCGTATGCACCGTGTGCTGAAAATACGTCTATCTCCATATCCAGAACAGAGCCTTGTTTAAGACTTCTTCGAAATATTTGAGGAAAATTTCATCCGTAGCGTACGTTTTCTGGATTGAAACTAATTTCGCCGTAAACAAATTCTCGGTTTGAGCCACGTTTTTACGATTACTAAGAAATTTACGGGAAAATTCCAGAGGTAGCATACTGATTCCGGGTTGCAATCATCCGTTCCCACATTGGTTAGTTTTGTTCTGTGCACTTGCCTTGACTGCCACCAGCTCCTAAGCTGCCGATCGCTTTGAAACATCTGCGGGGCACAGCAGAGGAGCCGCGTTCTCCACCAACTTACATCTAAAGCGATCTTGCGTATGGCATTGCAGTACGCTGCGAGTCGCAGATCGCAGTTCATTTCTCTTGCCGTATTCCAAGTCTCTTCGACAGCAGCACATATGGTATCTTCGAGCCCACTTCGAACAAGTGTAGCCTCGTCGGCACCAGCCTCGAGCTCCTTGAGGTCGCGCTCTTCCAGCTTCATGCCATGCCGTTCCAACACGTTCGCGATCGCTCGCATGGATTTTTCCTCTACGCGGCGCGTCATTCTCCCGAAACGAAGATGACCAAGATTTTTCACCCACTCAAAGTAGGAGACTGTTACGCCTCCGGCGTTCAGAAGCAAATCGGGAATGATGAGCGGGCAGTCGACACCCAGTTTGCGACTCGTTTTGAAATAGCGATCTGCTGCATAGGTGACAGGACCGTTGGCCGCTTCCGCAATGACGGCCGCCTGGATCCGCGATGCATTTCCGCCATGGATGACGCTTTCCAATGCCGCGGGAATGAGAATATCGCATTCGAGTTCAAGCGCCTGGCAAGGATCCCCCGGAACGTACTCCACCTGGCCCTGATCAACGTTCAGAGGACCCTCGTAGCCGCGCAAGTGGCCGTGCATCGCGAAATGTCGCTTCACGTCAGTCGGATCGAGGCCATTCGGCGATCGGGAGACGAGGAATCCGTCACGCTCTGCGATCGCCACGATTCGGGCACGGCCTAGCTCGCACATGAAACGCGAGCTCCAGTACCCGACGTTTCCCAGACCCTGGACCACGACATCTTTTCCCTCAATTCCTGGTCCTTTCCGGATACCGTATCGTTCGACCACATCTGTGCGGGCGAGGAACTCACGGATTCCGAAGAAAACACCGAGGCCCGTGGCGTTATCGCGGCCGCGGATTCCGCCCAAGTTTATTGGCTTCCCGGTGACGCAGGCAATACGATCAATATCATTCGGATTGAATGCCTCGTAGGTGTCCTTCATCCAGCCCATTTCCCTCGGTCCGGTTCCATAGTCGGGCGCTGGAACGTCGACCGCGGGCCCAATTGCGTTGCGCTTGATAAGTTCCACTGTGAAGCGACGCGTGATGCGCTCCAGTTCCATGTCATCGTATTTGGTTCGATCGATGACGACGCCGCCTTTGGCGCCACCGAACGGAACATCTACCGTTGCGCACTTGAAAGTCATTAATGCAGCCAGCGCCTTCACCTCATCTTCCGACACGCGCACGTCATACCGAATTCCGCCTTTTGTAGGCAAACGATGATGCGAGTGCTGGGCTCGATACCCTCTGATCAGTTCAATCTGTCCGTTTGTGCGTAGAATAGGAAACGTGAACTCAAGCAGGTTGTTGCATTCCTTGATATGTCCCAAGAGGGCCGGCGATACCGTGGTAAGCTTCGCGGCTTCATCGAAAAACAAGTCCACAGACTCCAGAAAAGTCAACTCGCGCGTCGGTGTCTTTGGCAGTGGAGCCGCCGCTGTCTCGCTCAGCAGTGCATCCAGAGCAGCGGCGGCTGCTTTCGCTGCCGAAGCCGGCGGGTCGTTCGCTACCGACAGCGGCTGTTTCGTTGGAGACGGCGGCGCGTTCAACGCGTCATAGTGTACGTTGAGGGCGTGCGGAAACTCTAGCGATGTTTCGTCGTCACTTGGTTGTTTGACTCCCGTTTCTTTGTCAGTATCACTACTAAAGCGACGAATTGTACCGCGTGAACCTTCGCGAGAGATCTGCGGTGCTGCAGCGCTCGACTTGGCGAGGTATGCCCCGGCCGGAAACCTGGTACCCGTTGTAGACAGCACCCCAAACAAACGGTTTCCGGTCACGATGGACCACATCGTTCGGCGATGCTCAGGGAAACGCTTCCAGTCTACTGTATAAAGGAAAGCGAATTTCGGAATACCTGTATCAGGAAGACCTTTTTGTTTTCGTTTTGTTTGTCTCGCAGGTATCCAGTATCAGAAACGTGTGCGTTGTATTGGACAGCCGTGGAGGAGAGGCTTTCAGCTGCCACTGGGAGCTTGGACAATACGGTCTAAAGTGTACAAGTCAGTTCTGCTACCGGAAGCAGGTGGATGAACCACGCCTGTCGAATACTACATCTTGAGCGTCTTGCATCGGAAACAGAACGTATCTATCTATATCAACAAGAATTTCTTCTTGCCCATGAATTCCATTGCATACATTCTATTAGAAACGCTAGCAAAAAATCACAGGATGTGAAAATTCTGCACCTTTGATACGAATGGTAATGAGGAGCGGCGGATAGACAAAGAACCCACGATTCTCTTGGAGGCCTTCGATGTTCACGAACATCCCATCAGTTTTGTTGTGAACCAGGAACGTGCATCGTAGGAGGAATGAGTTTCCGTCCCACTCAATAAGACTTCTTTTGGGTGAATCGTAAACCTGCATGTATGCTTTCATGCATGGTTAACCATAAGTCGAAGGTAGGAGTAATCGAAAAGGATGACAAGATCAGACCAGGAAATGATTCAGCTGTGCGGCGGCCCGGAAAAATCGCGAGACGGACGAGGTCGCTCGACGATTCATCCTTTGCGGAAATGATTGATGACTTCCCCTTCCCATGTTTCTCTATCCTCTTGCAGCACAAGGTTGCTGCCCATCATTGATAAGCGGTCAAGGGGTTCGCCGCTGTGATTGGTGTTAAGCTGCGCTTCGAGCCAACCTATGGTGCATGGTCAAGTCGTGCGGAAGACGTCTTCGTTGTCGTCAAAAGCGACTTTTTCGCGGGCTGATCAATAGATAGCTGGTTCAAATCATTTGCGCCGAAGCTATTTGACAGATCGGTTCTCAACAAGTAGTTCTCTAACTTCACTAGACAATGATAGTTGCGCTGCTCCTCTGCTCGTGCGCAGGATCGAGCAGAAAAGCGCATTCCATCCGTGGGCGTGCTCGCCACGGAGGAGGAGACGAAAAGTACTTTCGCAATAGATGACTGTTCCATACGCAGCAAAGGCGACCTCTAATCTTACCGTCCACCAGGTGCCTGTGCATCCCCTGGAAAAAACTGATATAGAGCCTAGCGACAAAAAGAATGCGACGCCAAGGGTAAACAAGAAAGCGAACCAAAGGGAAGGAGAAGGAATCACCACAAAATAGAGAGAAGCATCGTCCTGCAAATAGCCCGGACTGGGACAGAAGAGAGTAATCTTCGTCCACGAGAGACTAGTTTGAATACACTTTAATGGTCATCTGAAAAAATTCATCAACGGGGAGCATATTCGACAGTATACAATGGAGGCCACCATTCGGAATCGGGTAAATTCTCATTCTATAACGGATCACATAGCTTCCTTCGCCCTGACGTATCCAGGAAAGCAACTGTTCGAAAGCGCTGTGTACACAGGGCGGGCAATGTCCAGATTCTCCCGATACTTTCGAATAAAAATTCATTCGACAGCACAAGTGATACTCCGTCCAGCAGATGCATTACAGCCTGAGCGCAGGATTCGGGACTTGTACATCCGCGTCCCCGACTTCTCTGACACGCTGGCGACCGGACCACCTTCATCGCAGGTGCCGAAAGGTATCAGACCAACCGCAAACATCAAATGCGAGTCAGTATCAAGCGCTCCGCGAGAAATACCTTGAGGCTGTTCTAGCCTCGCTTGCCCCGAAAATTGGGGACTGTATTAAAATATTCGTGGTGTGTCGATGATGGCAAATGGAGAGCTTGAGGCGGATGCGCTTGTGTCGGTAGCGAGTCCGGAAGCGATGTCGCACCGAGAACGAGACGGGCTGTAGAGCGTCCAAGCTCATGGAGTTGCTCTCGGCCTGGGAGCAATGGACGTCACATCCAATGCATGGACGGAACGTGATGAGTTCCTCGCTTTCAGTTTACGCTACGTGGTTTCCCTGACCAGAACTCTCCAATGCAAAGCAGAATTTCTCCTCGGATCTGAGCACGCCCTCTGCTTCCAAAAGCTCCTACTGGATGTGACCCCTGTGTGTCAAGCCATATTCCGTAATCGTAGCTACCTGTTTACTCTGTGTTACCACCTACTCAGTGGTCTGCGGGCAGTCGTTGCGAGCAACCACGAAACATTCGTACGAATTCGCCAGCATCACTGGCGGAGCTCGTTCAATGTTCCACATTTGAAGCGAAGCAATGAACAGAAGTGAACAGATACCATGAAGAGTGTCGAGATATCAATATGCATGCACTTTCTGACACCCAGGGCTGAGTCGCGCATCGATTTCCGTTTTCAACAGTTCAAGTTTCGTGAGGCGAAGGGCTATGTGGTGCGCGTGGATCCACGTTTGAAGAATCTCACTTCTGTGTCCGCGTATGCGAGTCAAGAAGACAGAGTCAATGACCTGAATGGGAAACACACGAGGTTACCCAGTTTCTCAAAGGCTCAGTATCATTGAGAATCGGGTACGATGGACGCCAGGCGGCACACAGGCAGATGGAGTGACGGCATCATGATGCATTGCGACGCTGTGTGCAATGTATCGAGCGGCGTGGGATACTTTTGAGGTCCCACGGAGAGAGAATATGAACCTCCAAATAGCTCACGGGAATGATCGTCGATAGGCGTGCATGACTCCGCACCTGACTCGCCAACAGTTTCGATTCCACGGACGCAAAATCGTGCATTCACGAACTAGCTCAGTGAGTTGGAATATGTGGGAAATGACCGATAAGCTGCGTTGTTTGGTTGTAGCCGACAACTGTTAAAGTGCGTGAATGCTTCGATCAACATCTGGCAATGTTTTTTGTATATGGAGAATCCAGCGGCTTTCCGTCGATCGAGCTTTCGAGGAAATCGTTCCATAGTCAAGTTGAGCTCTGCGCTGAAATCCCGAGGATTTCCGATGAGTACAAACTGCTAGCCATGAGAAGAGGTCGTGTATCCTTGGTTGCGTCTATGCACGATTGCGGCGCAGCGATCCAGCAAGGCTGCAACGCCCTATGCAAATGCCTAGAAGATTTTCCTGAAGATTTCATGAACAATAACAGTATTCCATTGTTCGAAACTACTGAGCATATCTTTACGTCTGTGAACACTATCTACCAACTAGTTTTCGATCTCGTGCGTCGCTGGCAGGAGCACACCCGCGTCGTCGTTTCCAAATGTGCGCACACCGCCTTGGTGGCGGCATCGTACCAGCCAGAGCTCACGGAATCGAGTACTTTCCAGACCCGAAGACCGCTTTATTTAAAAGCACCATAATCTCCCTCTTGCGTGTCTAATTCTCATCTTCAGCGTTTCGCGCGATCTGGTCATTCGCACCAGCATGCCTTGTGGTTCGCACAAACTTGTGCAATGTGCATGCGCCTCGACGGATCCGATGGAACACAGAGCGAATGGTACGCATGGCGAACAAAGCAGATGCGCGAACGGTCCCGAACTCCAGCCAGCGTTGGCGGCTCCAGTTGGAACCCTTGATGCGTGCGGCTTTGGGGCTTGCCCAGACACACACACATACACACACACGATGTGGATCACACCTGCATTCTCGGTCGTCGCTAAGAATGCAATGAGTCCAAGAACAACGTTGCCTCCGTAGAATACGCAGTCTTTGGCGTCCTTCATTGGAAAGATAATCTTGCCGGTTTGGGAGCGTGCATACGATGCATGAGAAAGCGCGGTGCTCGTTGTTTCCATCATGAGATTGCTGTGTCGACTACAAGCCTCGCATAGATCGGTGCAACGCATCCTTTCGCGTATGCCGCCGGATTCGCGGATCTCATACGGCTCGGTGACCCCGGTGAATTACATGTCATAGATATTTGGATACGGCAGCCGCCTCGCACGAAATCCTCGTCTGCCCGGAATCATGCCGCTTCGCTTAGAATTCCTTTTCTAAAACCCCATTAGGGTCTTCGCCCTTACTTCGCTGCGGCCGCTTTCCCAGCTGCTCCCACACTGCGCGCGATTCGATCATCGTTGGTTAAATCGACGCGACGCTCGTGCAGTCCGAGTTCAAGATACTCCTCGTACATTTCCTGCAGATCATTTTGCAGCGTGCGGTCGTGACGCGGCTGCCAAGCGAGCAAACGCATCGCTTTGCCAGGATCTGCGATAAATGGATACGAAACCCGGAACGGTAGACCTGTTGCCTCCTTGGGGTCAATGCCAAGCTTCACCGGATCGTAATAGATGATCTCCGGTTTCGACTTGTCGCCGTGAACGACGCGGTGACACATCTCTGCGAGTCCCTTGAGCGTCACATACCGCGGCGACACTGCGTTGAATACTTGGCCAGACACCTCGTCCGGTCGCGCTAGTACAGCACAAGCAAGCATGCTGGCAACATCCTCAGCATGCGTCAGACTGACAAATGCATTGCCTTTTCCGGGTAAAGGTATGGGTCGTTTCCTCGTGATTCGGTCGAGGAAGAAATTTGTATAGTCAAGTTTCGCCGCGTGTTTGCCAATGATATACATCGGACGAAAGGCTGCAAATGGGATCACACTGTCCCGCAAAAAACGTGATTCCACCTGCGCCTGACCCGCGCTTTGCCTCACCTGGTCTGTCTCGATGAATGGCGCGTAGTCACCCGGCTCGTAGATGCCGCAGGAGCTCACGTAGAGATACCGTTCCGCGTTGAGTCCCATGGCAAATTTATGCAGCAGAAGGGCCTCATCCAACGTCTGCGATCGATTATCTATGAAGGCTGCGATTGGTCCCGCCGATGGGCGGCGTGTCTGGACCATATTCATGAGTATCGAGGGATCGTCGGCGTCACCGAACGAGATATGGAAAGACGCTGCGTGGGGTTCCGCTTCGCGAAGACCCAAGAGGGCGCTGTTCGGCTGCTTGGAGCGGTATTTGTCTTCTTGGCCCGCCACAAGCAGATACACTTCTAAATCAAGAGATAACAGCTGCCGCGCGAGGTAGAGACCGATGGAGGCGTGTCCGCCCGACGGAGGATTCACGATTATCGCTGCGCTCCGGCACTGGAGGCCCTGGATTCCATGACGCTGCCCCATGCTCCTCAGCGCTTGCCGTCGACCGAGTGGATGTGCCCCCGAGAACTCAGATGCACGAGCTCCAACAAGCGGAAACCCGGCGAACGCGTGCAAGCGCCGGGTTCGCAGCGAGCTCGCCCGTGAATTAACCACCGAGCTGCGCTGCATCTTGGTGCCGGAGAAGCCGAGCGAAATTGCGAAAGCCATGTCAAGTTTGCGTATCAATCGGTGCTAAGTTTCTACAAAAAGTCTCTTTTCAAGCTCAGGTTTCTTCGAACCTGTTTGTTCAAGCAAACGATGCACGGCTCACAGCACCTGAGCTGCAAACTCGGAATCCGCAATATTGCGTTGGCACGCGACGAGCGTTCATGGCGACGGCTCGGCACGCCGGCATCGGCGCCACCTGGGCAGTGGACAACGTTCCGGCCTCAGCGGATGTATCGCATGCCGCAGGCGGTATGCCGTTCTCGATGCACCTGCATCGATGCGAATGACTAGATTCCATTCGATGCGGGATTGCAGTTGCCATCTACGCCGATATCGGAATGAGACAGATGTAGCGCTTTCCCTGAAATCGGGCATCCACGTGCTAAAGTTTGGGTATCTTCCGATTGACATGAACCGTAGCCCTTGCACGCATGCGCTGCAAGTGCTTCCGTTTCTCCTCACTTGCCTGGAACTTTATGGACACCGTTCTTTCCTTTCACTCCAGCTCTGTTGGCAGCAGTCCATGGACGCTGAGCGCGGGTTCAAGTGCTGGTTACGATGTTTTTGGCTGTTGTCGACGCATGTCACGCACAGGAGGGAAATGAGGGTCTATGCTTTG
>Ga0078972_1010304_pt1 | contig 17580 bp, 15 predicted proteins | sample YelNatPaOPGAMG01_FD_67568 | JGI IMG/M metagenome (GOLD analysis project Ga0078972, IMG submission 67568) | Hot spring thermophilic microbial communities from Obsidian Pool, Yellowstone National Park, USA - OP-RAMG-01 (SPADES assembly) (version 2) | ecosystem: Environmental > Aquatic > Thermal... | reverse complement strand
CAATGTTCAAAATATTCTAATAGTGTTAATTGATTTTTATTGGTAAAAATAAACTTAATATTTTTTTAAAGTTAGATTTTAAAAAGGGAGTGTTGAGGGTAATAATGTTGGTTTTTTATTTATTGTTTTTTTGATTTGTTTTCGGGTGGTTTGGGATTTTCTCAAGAAAAAAATGAAACCTTCAATTTTGGATTTTAAAGTTTATTGTTCATTTTCTTTTTCCTGTCTTAATTCGTGACGAAATGCCATACAGGTAACCTCATCTCCGACATCTTTTAGTGCGTAACCAAGAAGTACTTCGAATTCTGTTGAGAAGAATGAAAATTCTATATCGCTATAGTGTGAGACGGAAACATAACAGTCATTTGTTACCCAGTAGGAAGGTTCCTTTCCGGTGGAAATTGCGCTTGGAAATGTTATCCCTGCAGCGATTAATCTGAGTTCCCATTTTTCAGCATTGCTGGATAAATCTATGGTTCTGTATTTTTGACCTATAATCTCACGAAATAATTTTTTATTTACCTGTCTTTCAATAAGGGCTATTGCTTTTTCAAAACCAATTTTATCCCGCTCTATAATCCTGTTTACAAATGTAGGGTCTGTTTTTGTGTGCCAGTATTCATGTCGTACACACCATTTTAAACCGCATTCTACAAAGGCGGGTTCTACAACTGCATATTTTTTAAGAAGTGAGACCTTTCTTGGTGAAATAAAAACTTCCTTTGTATGAGGGTAAACACCAAACCATCCTTTTTTAGGTTCCTTCACCCTTAGTGATAATCCACATTCATCAGTTAATATTCTGAGTGATTTTTCTATACTCTCATTAATCGGTAATTTTAATCGCCAGTACGGAGAAAGGTCATTTCTCTGAAATACATGTGAGCATATTCCCTTAAATAGATAAACATCCGGCGGTAATTCTATTTCTTCATTTTCCTTTGCGGATTTATTCTGCTTTCGTTTTTGCATATTTGTTGCCTTCAAAATTAAAAATTTTCCCTTTATCTATATTTTACTATTTTGTAAAGTTTAAAAGTACCTGCGCTCAGATTATTCAACTGAAATAGAGAATTTGACAAAATATTTCTTATAATAGTAAAATATAAGAAATTAAAATAATAGGGTTCACTGGAAAAGTCGTAATAGTTCACTCAGACAAAGAAAGTAAAAGGTGAGAGGTAAGAAGTAAATCCCCCTTACTCCCCCCCGACGATACGTCGGGGGGGAAAGAGGGGGATTTCACTCCTCACTTTTTTTTACTTCTCACTTTTCAATTATTTCGTTAGAGTTTTTCAGCGAACCCTATAATAAGGGGGAGATATGGAAGAGGAAAATCAGGAAGTAAAAAAATTCATAACATTTGGCGAATTATTTAAAAAATCGTTTGATTACTCAATAAAATCGTTTCCAAAAGCCTTTGAAGTTTTAATAATTTCGGGGATTTGTATATTCATATGTCTTTTTATTGGAATCGTTCTCGTAAATTTAGTTAAAGAAACATATGGCCTGGGTCCTTTAATGATACTGCCCGCGTTTATATTTGCACTTGCTGTTTATTTTATAATATGGTCTTATGCCGCTCTTTTCGTAATTATTGTTAATATGGAAACAGAAATTAAAGCAAAAGAAGCGATGAAAATCGGCTGGAAAATGGTTTTACCTTTGATTGCGATTTATATCTGGATATCGCTTATCGTTGGAGGCGGTATTTTATGCCTGATAATACCGGGAATATTGTTTATAATATGGTTTTCTCTCTCGCCCTTCGCTCTTTTTTGCGAAAATATGAGAGGTCGCAAAGCCCTTCTTCGCTCAAAATATTTAATAAAAGGTTACTGGTGGAATGTCTTTGGAAAATTATTGGTTTTAATAGTGATAGGCGTAATATTTTTTGGATTATTGGGTCTTCTTGAAAAAGTAATTCCAGATTTAAAATGGCTCTGGCTAATTTTTGACGCGGTTCTTAATATTTTCTGGGCGGTTTTCTTGTTGATATTCTTTTTTCTGATTTATAGAGATTTATCAGTTATTAAGGGTCCGATGCCTGAAGATTTTGCAGGTTTCCCTAAAAACTGGGCTGGGATTGTGTTTTCAATCTTAGGGGTTATCGTTATCGGCGGTTATTTGGGAATCATCTTGTTTTCTGAGAACGAAAAGTATGAAAAACTTATTATTCATTCAAGGGAAGGTTCTGCGAAGGCAAATGCTCTTATCCTTATGTCCGCCGCCAATATTTATTATGGCGATAATGAAGGCGCTTTTCCTGAGACACTTGATGAACTTGTTCCGAAATATATTGAGAAAATTCCAACGGTAAATCTTGGAGATAGAAATTGGGCAGGCGAAGGGAAAAACACATGGAAATTGGACCCGACCCCTGAAACCGATATTATTGAAAGTGATATTGATAATTCAACAACATGGATTTACAATAATAAAAAAGGGCTGATTACAATAAATAAAACAGGCGTTGATTCAAAAGGAGTTCCTTATTTTAAACTCGGCAATTCAAGATAACGCAGGTCGTAAAATGTGAGAGGTTTAGATATTAAATTCTGAATTTTTAATGTTTAATTTTAAATTAGAAATCCAAAATCCATAATTCATAATTCAACATCTCTCACGATTCTCACATTTCTAACGTCTCTCACTTCTTTAGCAGAGCAAGCCCCGCCCTTTTGGTCAATCTTTTATCTTTAATATATTGGCACATATGCCTTCATCCAAAAGGGCGGGGCAAGCTCCCTGCTCCGACTGAAACGTCGGAGTGAAACTACATTTTTGGCGAATGGCAATTCCTGCCTGACGGCAGGCAGGCGCCCGCTACCTCTCACCTGCTCATTTTTTCAAATCCTCATCCCCAACTCCCCAACCCCTAACCCCTACTCATTATTTTATTTATGTGCTTGACTTTTTTAAAATATATTTGTAATATGAGTTATGACGGATATGACCCGTCTAAGGGTTCGCTGAACCTGAGGGTTCACTGACCCCTGATAAAAAAAAGGAGGTCTTATATGACAGTAGCCACAAAAAGTAATGTTACGGAGTATCTTAATTCCGTCCTGAGTAATGTTAAATCAAAAAATCCTGGGGAAAAAGAATTCCATCAGGCAGTAGAGGAAGTTCTTTTTACTCTCACACCCGCGCTTGAAAAACATCCGGAATATATTAAAGCGAAGATAGTTGATAGAATTGTAGAACCGGAGAGAGTTATAATGTTTAGAGTTGCGTGGGAAGATGATAAGGGCGAGTTCCATATTAATAGAGGTTATAGAGTTCAGTTTAACAGTGCAATCGGACCATACAAAGGCGGTTTAAGGTTTCATCCTTCAGTTAATTTAAGCATCTTAAAATTCCTTGGTTTTGAGCAGATATTTAAAAATTCATTAACGACTCTTCCAATGGGTGGCGGAAAGGGTGGTTCGGATTTCGACCCAAAGGGAAAAAGCGATAATGAGGTTATGAGATTCTGCCAGTCGTTTATGACTGAGTTATTCAAATATATCGGTCCTGATACTGATGTGCCGGCTGGTGATATAGGAGTTGGCGGAAGAGAAATAGGTTATCTTTTTGGCCAGTATAAAAGATTAGTGAATGAATTTACCGGAGTTCTTACTGGTAAAGGGCTTACCTGGGGCGGTTCTCTGATAAGACCTGAAGCAACTGGCTTTGGAGTCGTCTATTTCACTCAGGAGATGTTAAAGACAAAGAATACCGAGCTTAAAGGAAAGAGAGTCGCTATTTCCGGGTTCGGAAATGTCGCCTGGGGAGCGGCACTCAAAGCAACGGAACTCGGAGCGAAGGTTGTAACAATATCGGGCCCGGATGGTTTTATCCTTGATGAGGATGGAATAAAGGGCGAAAAGATTGATTATATGCTCAAGATGAGAGCATCAGGGAGAGATGAGGTAAAAATGTATGTGGAGAAGTTTAAAAAAGCTAAATTCTTTGAAGGAAAGAGACCTTGGGGAGTTAAGGTTGATGTGGCTATTCCCTGTGCGACACAGAACGAACTTGATGAAAATGACGCAAAAGACCTTGTAAAGAATGGCTGCATCTGCGTTTGCGAAGGTGCTAATATGCCTTCAACTCCAGGCGCTATAGAGGTTTTCAAAGCTGCGAAGATTCTCTACTCTCCTGGAAAGGCATCCAATGCTGGTGGAGTCGCTACAAGTGGTCTTGAGATGAGTCAGAATTCTATGAGAATGAATTGGTCAAGAGAAGAAGTGGACAAACACTTGAGAGACATAATGGTAAATATTCATAATACCTGCCTCAGAACAAGCGAGGAATATAGATCTAAAGGCGACTATATGATGGGAGCGAATATCGCCGGATTCCTCAAAGTCGCTGATGCTATGATGGCTCAGGGGCTTATGTAATAAATGCGAATAAATGTTGTCTTAAAGAGCCGGGGAATCTCTCCGGCTCTTTTTATTTTATAATTCACCGGTGATGATTTCCTTCGTTGGGAAGCGGGACTTGCCCCGCCCTTTTGATATAGACATAAAGTATTTTGCTTTTTATGAGATATGAGTGTGAAATTTAGTACAATATGCTTGTTATAGATTTTGTGTCAAAAGGGCGGGGCTGACGGCAGGCAGGTGCCGCTACAAATCCCCCTTTTATTCCCCCTTTCATAAAGGGGGACACAGGGGGATTTTAGCGATCGGCAAATCGACCGCTACATAATTCAACATCCAAAATCCATAATTTATAATCTATAATTTGTATCTCACAAATCACTCTTCGCCTTTAACATCCGTCTTTAAAAGATTTATAAATGCTTCCTGAGGAATCTCCACGCTCCCGACAAGTTTCATTCTTCTTTTACCCTCTTTCTGTTTCTCAAGAAGCTTTCTTTTTCTCGTTATATCTCCCCCATAACATTTGGCAAGAACATCTTTTCTAAGCGCGGATATTGACTCCCTCGCTATTATTCTTCCATCAACCCTTGCCTGAATCGCTACTTCAAATAAGTGTCTCGGAATAATTTTTTTAAGACGTTCGCAGATTTCCCTTGCCGCTGTTTGGGCTTTAGTTCTGTGAACCATAAAAGAAAGAGCATCAACGACTTCTCCGTGTATCAGTATATCTACCTTAACTATATCGCTTGATTTATACTCGCTGGACTCATAATCAAAAGACGCATAACCCTTCGAAGATGATTTCAGTTTATCGTAAAAATCCATTATTATTTCGCTAAGAGGAAGTTCATATTCTAAAACGACTCTCCTTGAAGAAATATAATCTATTTTTTTATGTACTCCTCTTTTATCTTTTAAAAGAATTATTATATTTTCCATAAACTCAAGCGGAGTTATGATTTTGGCATTGACATAGGGTTCAAAGACCTCAATAACCTCGCCGTAATGCGGAAATTCAGAAGGATTTCTCACCTCTACAAGTTTTGTATCTTTTGAGTTCAGATTAACCCTGCTTTTTACTCTGTATATTACATTTGGATTTGTGACTATAAGCGAAACATTGAATTCTCTCTCTATTCTCTGTCTTATGATATCAAGGTGCAAAAGCCCCATAAAGCCAGCTCTGAAACCAAAGCCGAGCGCTTTTGATACCTCCCCCTGATAGGTAAAAGACGAATCGGTTAAATTTAATTTTTCTATCGCTGCTTTTAATCTATTATAATCCGAGGTATTAACGGGGAATAGCCCGGCGAAAACCACCTGCTTTACATCCTTAAAACCTTCAAGACAAACGACATCCTTATCTTTATGAAACAGAGTGTCTCCTATCTTTATATCGTGGATATCCTTTATCCCCGCTATAATATATCCAACCTCTCCAGCGTAGAGACAATCTGATTGCTTCATATCGGGCGTTAGATAGCCAATCTCCTCCACCTTATAATTTTTAGATGTTGAATAAAGAGTTATTAAGTCCCCTTTCTTTATCCTGCCATCAAACATCCTTACATAGACAATCACCCCTTTATACGAGTCGTATATAGAATCAAATACAAGAGCCCTCGTATTTGAGTTAAGATCGCCTGATGGCGGAGGTATTTCTCTTACAACTCTTTCCAATAGAATATCCACGTTTCTACCGGTTTTGGCGCTTACCAGAGAACAATCAACCGGGGATTTAAGTATCTCCCATAACTGCTGCTCGGTTGATTCAATATCGCTATGTTCAAGATCTATTTTATTTATCACAGGTATAATTTTAAGCCCGAGAGAAATCGCTAAATGGGAATGAGCAAGCGTTTGAGCCTCAACCCCTTGAGTCGCGTCCACCAAAAGCAAAACCCCCTCGCAGGCATAAAGGGCTCTTGAAACCTCATATGAAAAATCCACATGTCCTGGCGTATCTATTAAGTTAAATATATACTCATCGCCATCCTTAAATTTATAATTCAATCTGAGCGCTTTCGCCTTTATAGTAATTCCGCGCTCTCTCTCCAGTTCCATAGCGTCAAGAAATTGATCTTTCATTTCTCTTTGAGGTATCGCTTTCGTTATCTCTATAATTCTATCGGCAAGAGTTGACTTTCCGTGGTCTATATGAGCGATTATGGAAAAATTCCTTATTTTTTTAATTTCCATGATTTGCCAGTTCGTTTTGCAAAATCTCTATTATGGCGGTTGAATTATCTGCATTTAATATTTTAGTGGAAATGGATAATAATTTTTCGTAATTAAGATTTCTTATATGCTGTTTCACTTTTAAAAACATTTTAAGAGGAACCGACATACTATCCACGCCAAGGGCAATAAGTGCCATAGAACCAAGATAATCACAGGCCATCTCTCCGCAGACAGAAACCTTCTTACCTTTTTTATGAGCTGACTGAAAAATAAGATTTAAAATTCTGAGAACTGCGGGATGAAACGGGTCATACATATTGCTTACATACTGGTTAACCCTATCAACCGCCAGAAGATACTGTATGAGGTCATTTGTTCCAACAGAAATAAAATCCACATAATCAAGGATATAATCTATTATTATAGCGCTTGATGGAATTTCAACCATAATACCGAGCGGAATATCCTGATTAAATTGAATATTCTGCTCCACAAGTTCTTTTTTAATATCCTCAATTATATTTCTAACCTGTATAATTTCATCCACAGAGGTTACCATAGGAATCATTATCCGCGCATTTGAGCGTTGCGAGGCGCGATATATCGCCTTTATCTGGCTTTTCAGTAACTGGGGATATCGCAAAAAAAGTCTTATCCCTCTAAAACCCATAAATGGATTGGTTTCTTTGCCCACATCCTTTATTCCTATATTTGAAACTTTGTCCGCTCCTATATCGGCTGTTCTTATTATAACAGGAAGATCCCCCACGGAATTTAAAACCTTTCTATAGACATCCGTCTGTTCCTCTTCGCTGGGGATATTATCCCTGTTAAGATAGAGAAACTCTGTTCTGAAAAGCCCTATTCCGTCGGAATTGAGAGACGAACAATCGCCAAGATTGTCCTGACTATCAAGATTTATCATAAGATTTATTTTTTTGTTATCCCTTGTTATCGTTGGCAATTTCTTTATTTTTGAAAGATATAATTCATTTTTATGGAGCTGCTCTTTTTTCTTTTTATAAACATCTATTATCTCATCCGTCGGAGATATAATGACGCTTCCTTCCTCGCCATTTACAATTATACTGTCTCCATCTTTTACTATCTTCGTTATATCCCCAAGCCCGACCACAGCGGGAATTCCCATATTCTGGGCGAATAAGGCAGTGTGGCTTGTTTTTGAACCTAAATTTATGCAGAAAGCGAGCACATTGGGATATTTCCTGATATTTAAAAGCTCGGATGGATATATGTTATTGGCCACGATTATTATCGGCTCTTTCGTTTCCTTTAAAAAACTCCTTGAAACATTTATTAAATTAAATATTATTCTTCTTGAAACATCTATTATTTCATTTTTCTTTTCAGTAAAAAAGGTATCGTTTATCTTATCAAACTTTTTTATCGTCTCTTCAATTTTTATACTTAAGGCGTACTCAGCATTGCACATTTGCGTTGAGATAAGATTTATGACTTCCTTGGTTATAAGCGGATCCTTCAGTATCATAGAATGAGCGTCTATAAGTTTAGCGTGCTGTTTGCCTAAGGCCTCAAGAACCTGCGCCTTTATTATATCTATCTCTTCTTTGGTCTTTGAAAGAGCCATTTTATATCTATTTATCTCTTCTTTTATTTTTTCCTTGGGCAAGTTCCTTTTTTCTATGACGACATTATCGTCTCTTATTATAAAAACCTTGCCTATGGCTATTCCTATATTTACTCCTATTCCCCTTTTTATTATCATCTTACTCCTCGTCAAATTTAGATTCAAATAATTTTTCTATTTCCCAGGTAGCTTCCTTCTCATCCCTACCGTTGGCGATAAGAATTATTTTTGAGCCCTTAGAAGCGGCGAGCGTCAAAAGCCCCATAACGCTTTTAGCATTAACCTCGTAACCGTCTTTTATTATCTTTATCTCGCTTTCAAATCTCATAGCGAGATTTGAAAGCATCCCGCAGGGCCTGGCGTGCAAACCCTGCTCATTAATCACCACTATCTCCTTTCTTATCATATTAAAACAGCCAAACCAAGAGAAATAAAAAAAATAGCAGAGAGAGGATAAAAAATATTTTTCTTATCCTTCCTGAAATATCTCTGAACCAGAATTGAAATAAATGGAAGCAGTATATAAACAACATTCTCTTTCTTTGAGCCATAATTAATATAGAAAAAACCGTATAAAAAAAGAACGATAACATAAATTGCCATAGTGAGAAAAAGAGATGTTTTACTCAGAACCCTTATTATCTTATTCCAGTTAAAAGCGTCAAGCCCGCAATTCTTTGTCCCCCCGCATTCCCAGGAATAATTCAGTCCCAAATATCTGATATAAACACTATATACCGAGTAAAATATTGTCGGAACAATTATTGAAACCATTATGCTTTCAGACATATTATTCTTACAATAGCAAAAATAAAGAACGATAAAAATTAAAAATGTAAACTCAGCAACTATTACCCTCAACCTTGACCAGAATATTCTATCTCCTATGGACGCGTAGGCGCAGACGAGCGCCTGTTTAATATTCGTAATTTCTTTCTCTTCTTTTTTTAGCGATTCCATTTTTAAAACATTTCCAGCAACAAAACAGGACATATAGGGTTGCGTGTTAAAAATTTCAAAATGCCTTTTCACCGCGACCCTTAAACTTTCCATATCTTTATTTATCTTTTTGAGAAAAGGAATTATCATAAATAAAAAACCGATATTTTGAAATCTCTGATAATTAAAAACCGACTGAATAAAAAAACTTCTGAAAACTATTGTTATTTTATCCTTTAAACTAATCATTTTTACCCACCTGCGTCTTAAATTTAAAATAAAGCGAAGTGAGAGTAACAAAAACCGCTCCGACGACCGCTAACCTGAAAACTTTCATAATATAATCCGAGTTAATTTTTAAGAATATAAAATATAAAATTTTATACGATATAAAAGAATAAATTCCAAAGACCATAACATCTATAATCAGAGAATAAACCACGAGTTTTCCAAAATTAAAATCATTTTTTTCTATCATATTTTCGCACAAGCGATTAAAAATATTTCTAAAACTCCTCATAAATTTTTCCACATATGAATAACCTTCGCCAGCGATAATCCCTGCGAAAAAAGAGGCAAAAGCGAAATCGCTGCCAAAATCTCTTATAAGGAGAACGGATACCAGAGCAGCAAGGGTTCCGTTTGGTATTGGAATTCCACCAACAGGAGTAAAATCAAGAATTACAAGTTCCAGAAGCAGTCCTATAAGAAAGCCCTCTATCGTATAACCCGATAAATAACCAAGAATTCCTCCGGCAAAGGAAGGCCTTGATATAAGGAATTGGAAAGCGCTCACATTATCAAGATTTAAAAGCGACGCAAGTAAAATAAAATAAAATATCTTCATAAGACCGCCACGCTAAAGGAAAAACTGAATTCTTCAAGCCCCTGGAAACATCTCTCTATTCTTGGACAAACGACAGAACCCTGATAATTTTTTTCAATACCATTTTCTGAATTGGATATGGTCTCAATGGGAAATATCCATAACTTCAAGGGAATTGAAAAATCCAGTTTAATATTTCCCCTGACAGAATCGTTAAATATATAGCTTGCGATATTATCAACCTCTTTAAGATTAGCGACCGATATATTTGAAAAAGCGAAGACAAGTTCCGGCATAAAAATCGCTTTAAGACCATCATTAGAAAGATTTTTTATTTTATAAAAACCACTAAATCCGTCTCTTTCTTTAGATATAACAATTTTTTTAGAAACGCTTACATCCATCTTTTTATCTCCATCCCAGACCACGCCATTTCTGTTTAGCGAAATTTCAGCGCTGCCATCAGATATTTCGCTCTGATAAGAATACGCCTGAGGTATAAAATCCCCATTTTCGCCGTATCTAACGTTATAAAAATCCTCTAATTTAGTTCCGGGAGAAACGAAATGGTCAAGCAAAAACGCTCTGTGATGCCAGTCGTAATTATAAGAATTAGAATTATTGGATATATTATTCCCGTTTATATCTTTTACCGGCTTTTGATGATATGCCTCTTTTTTTCTATCCACCACCGCCGAATAATTTATAGATTTATTTTTGCTCGAGAACTCAGTTATTGAACCGCCATAGACCGGAGATATTATAAAGAAATTATTTTTTGTTTCAACAATTATATCCTCGATAGAATCACAATCAATATCGAAAATCTTAAAATCCAGATTTTTTTGAGAATTATCAAATATAATTTTCTGCGCTTTTAAAAGATTTTCATAAATAGCCATTCTTATATGCGAAAGATACAGCCCTCCGAAAACGCCATGCCACCACCCGCAATTACACTGGGCCATATGAAGGAAACTTTCCGCAAGGCAGTTGTAGTTTTTTCTAACAAGTTCGCTCACGAATCTGCTTCTTTTATTTATAAGATTTGACTCTCTGTACTTGGTGAAAAAATTTTCAAATGACCCCCCCCTTATAAACTTTCTCAAATCTGGTTTGGTTTTTTCTCTTAAATTTTCTATTTTATTAGAGTCATCGGCTAAAAGCGCCCACTGCGTTAGTTCAAAATAGGATGTATTTGGAAGATAGACCAGTTTGCTGCTTTTTTTTCTGTTTAAAATATCGACAAACCTGACCATCTCCAGATCAGAAGATTTTATGGTCTCAAAAAAATTATAAAGCCATTTTTCTTCATAAACCAATTTATAGCTTTTAGGCCATAAACCAAATTTTTCGCCGTCATCAGCCATAACAAAAATTCCATCTTTAAAAGAGTTTATATACTCAAGCGTTTTGTACGGCTCTTTATACGGGATAAGGTATCTTAAATTATGATTTATCGCGAATAACTTCAAACTCCTGCCTTCATATTCCGTTATAAAGCAATCATTAACCTCCGATTCTTCTATCGCCGATGTAAAAAAATGAGTATCGTCTACCAGAGAGTACTCAATGCCGCTTTCATTAAGCACTCCAACCACAGAAGGGGTAAAAACTCTTTCCGTAAGCCACGAACCCTTAGGATAAAAACCAAAATTTTTAATTATATACTCATTAAGTTTCTTCACCTGCGAAACGGCATCCCTGTAAGGAATAACGCCAAGAACCGGCTCATAATAACCCCCGCTTAATATTTCTATCTGTTCTCTTTGAACCATCTCCCTTAATTTATCAAGATACCGCGGCTCATTTTTAAATATCCAGTCGTATAAAATGCCTGAAAAATGGAAACAAATTTTGGGATATTTAAGCCAGTACACAAGATCTATAAATGGCTTATAACTCTTTTCAAAAGCCTCCCTTATAACATGGTCGAAATTGCCAATCGGCTGGTGATTGTGAACGACGAATACAAATGACCTCATAAACTTCCAACCCTTACTTTATTTTCCTGAGGTATCGCCTGCATATAGACATCGACATTATTTTCAACTATTTCTTTAAGAATATTTTTTTCATTCTCGCTTAAAAAAAGGGCTCTGCCAAGCGAAATATCCCTTCCCTTAGCATAGTGTATCCCGCCAAGATTTAGTTTATCAATTTTCAAACCGCTTCTTATCGCTCTTAAAACATCGTCAAGCCCTTCAAAAAGAACCATATAGTTTTTGGAATTATCAAAATTAAAGGATTTAACATCTTCCACTTTTACAAAATCAAGTTCAGCATCCTGCGGGGTAGAAAATCTCATAATATTTTTCCTTAATTCGTCTTCCACTATGCTATCGCTTACGACTACCACATTTTTTATTTTGAAAGTTCCAAGCCAGTTCTCGACAACCTGCCCGTGAATCAATCTATCGTCAACTCTATAAATAATCATAAAACCTAAATCTTATTGGAAAGTATTGACTTAACCTCGCATATTGACTTTTTTCCATCGACCAGAATCTTATCAACAAGCGAATTAAAATCCATAACATCCTTTAAATTTAAAGCTATAACAAGCATGGACATATTAACTCCGCATATCACAGCCGATTTTTCTATATCTTTTGCGAGAGGTAAAACGACATTCATAGGCGTCCCGCCCGGGATATCAACAAAATACAGGATACTATCGCATTTCTTCAACAATTCATCGCTTGCTTTCTTAACATTCCCTTTTATTTCATCAATAGACATTTTTGGATAAATTGAAACGGATAAAACATTTTCTTTAACGCCGACGACATGCTCGCATGCCTCTATTAAATATGCCCCAAAATTGCTGTGCGTAACAACTATAACTCCTGTCATTATTTCCTCATATCTCTATGGAATCTGCTTACATCATATCCGCTTGAAATAAGATACTTAGCGAGGTCCTCGCATACCGCGACGCTTCTGTGTTTACCGCCGGTACATCCCACAGCGACAGTTAGATACGACTTACCTTCTTTGATATAAAGCGGTATCAGTTTCTTTATTTGAACGAACCACTCCCTTATAAACCCGCTATAAATTTTCTGCTTAGATAGATATCTCTTAACCTCAATATCAACGCCGCTCTTATTTCTCAATTTTTTTACATAAAATGGATTTGGCAAAAATCTTACATCCATAACTATATCTGCGTCAAGCGGTATTCCGTACTTATAACCGAAAGAGACCATATTTATCTTAAAATCCCTCACGCTTTTTGAAGTTATAAACGATGAAAGCAATTCCTTGAGTTCTCCGAGAGCGAGTTTCGTCGTATCTATCACCCTGTCGGCTTTTTCCTTAAGCGGATCTAAAATCTTTCTCTCCTTTTTTATGGCAATTGATAGATTTTCTCCGAGCGGATGTTTATGCCTTGTCTCTGAAAATCTCTGAAATAAAATCTTATCGTCGCAATCAAAAAAAAGTATTTTATATGGGATTTTAAATTCGTCAAAACACGCTATATAATCGCTGAAATTTTTGGAGAATTTCGCTTCTCTTATATCTATACCGAGCGCTACATTTTTAAGATAGTCCTCTTTATTTATAAGCTGTGCAAGGTTTGGTAAAAGTTTTGCCGGAATATTATCTATACAGTGGAAACCTAAATCTTCAAAGCATTTAAGCGCTTGACTTTTACCCGAACCGCTTATTCCTGTAATTATAAATATTCTTCTTTTCATTTTTGTTTTCTCATTTCTTTTAAAACAATATCATTTAGTTTTTTAGCCGCGAAGTATCCGGTATTTTTTAATCGCTGGTTCAAAGAGGCGATCTCAATTAAAACGGCTAAATTCCTTCCCGGGGTAACCGGAATATTTAAAGAAGGAATATCCACATCAAGTATTTTAACGCTTTTTTCAATCACGCCAGTTCTATCATACCTGGTAAGGTCAAGTCCCTGAGATGATTGAAGATAAACCACGAGCTCTATAACCGAGCTTGGCAGTATCGCTCCAACTCCAAATAACATTTCAATATCGACTATTCCTATCCCTCTAACTTCCATAAAATTTTTTATGGTCTTTGGAGAGGTCCCCACAAGTATATGCCCGATTCTTCTCTTAACCTCAACCACATCATCGCTTACAAGTATATGCCCTCTTTTAAGAAGTTCAATTGCGCACTCGGATTTGCCTATACCAGGGTCACCCTGAATTAAAACTCCGAGCCCGTAAACATTTACAAGCACTCCATGAAGGGTTATTGAAGGAGAAATTTTATCATCAAGATAAATAGTAAGTTCTCTAATTAAATTTGAAGAATCAAGAGGCGTGGTTATAACAGTTAAATTATTCTTTTTCGCGGATTCTATCATCGCTTTTGTGGGTTTGAATCCGCCTGTTATAATAACGCAGGGAATATCTTTGTTTGAAAACATTTTATCAAGATTTTTTATAATTTTATTATACGGCCTTGTTGAACAATAAAAATACTCCCCTCTTCCAATTATCTGAATTCTTTCGGACCTGAACTGGTCTAAAAAACCGGTAACGGCAAGACCCGGTCTATTGACCTCGCTTACAGTTATTTTTTTATCAAGGAATTCTTTTCCAAAAGCGACTCTCAATTTAAAATCTTGAGATTTTTCTTTTAATAATTGTTTTACAGTAATAAATTTCATCTAAAATTATCTTTTAACAGGCATTAAGATTCCGTAGGTAGAATCAATCCTTTTAAAAACGACATGCGTTTGCCTGGATTCTTTGTCTATAAATAACCAGAAGTTATATCCAAGTTTTTCCATCTCAATAACCGCTTCTTCTTTTGTCATTGGTTTAACGGGCACATTTTTTATAACGGAAAATTTTATATCTCCCCCAAGAACAGGAGTATAATCAACCTCTTCCACATTGTTTCTTGTCGAGACCATTTTTTCCTTTTGTTTTTTCGCCTGTTTTTCTATCTTATCAAGAACAATATCCATCGCGGAGTAAAGGTCATCAGAAATCCCCGTGGCTTTTATTGTCTGGTGCCCTATATGGGCGACTATTTCGGCAGAATGCTGTTTTTTATCGACTCCAACCACAACCTGCACCCATACTATCTTATTTATATAGCCCAAAACATTATTAACCTTATCCTCTATAAAACTTCTAATTGAATCCGTAAGTTTCATTTTTCTTGCGACTATATTTATTTTCATTTTTCCTCCAATGTAGAATAATCGTTCTCTTATAAATAATTATACAATAATTTAAACCTGATATGTTAGCGATTTTAAAATTTCTTTAACCCAAATTTTTCATTTATGATTATAATTTTTTTTCAGTTCATTCCTATACTGATTGACGCTCCTTCTTGACAATTTAACATTGAATAATTCCATTAACTTTCTGGCTATTTCCCAATCACTAAGTTCTGGATTTTCATAAATCAAAGAATAAACCCTTTCCTTATTTATTTTCTTTTTCCCGGGAATGAGATCCTTGATCTTTACCTCAGTCCCCCAGGGAAGTTCTATTGACTTGTTTGATAGCATTCTTGATAAAACGCTTCTTTCTATCTTCAAATATATGGAAACTTCTTTTTGAGAAATTGGTTTAAGTTTGCTTAACTCTCCACTAAGTAGATAAGTTTTTTGGTATGAAATTAGAAATTTTAAAAGTTTATATAAGGAGCTTTTTCGCTCTTCGATAAATTTAATTTTTTTAATAAGGTTTTCTATTTTTTGTTTTTCTTTAGGTTTTAATGAGGATTTCAATTCCTCAAGTTTTAAATCATTTACCTTATAAATATTTCCCCAGATATCCCTTGTAAAAAATGCAATTACAGGTTTTGTGTTTTCAATCTTTATCGTTCCAACGCAACTATAATATTTCTCGGGAAGCGGCGCTGGGCTCGGTTTTAATTCCTGGGCTATATAAATTGAGTTAACAAGTTCTTTTATTCTGTTTATCTCTTTGGGTTTAAGAGCGAATTCTTTATAAAGTTCCTCGTATGAAAGATTTTCGCCTTCTAAAAAAATCTCTTTAAATCTCTTTTCCCCCATTTTTCTTATTAGATTTATGATATCCGAATCAGAATCGAGCAACTCCGAAGGTGTCTCACCTGTATTTCTCAGATAAACGCTTTCAAATTTTTTTGTTGGTTCTATGAAATTGCCAGACCTTACGGGAAATATAACTCCTAACGATTTAAGTTTCAGAAAAATCGGATTTTTTTCTAACTTTTCGATTTCGGATGAAAATTCTTCTTCTCCCATAGAGAAAAGTCGCGAAAGTTTAATTCTTCCAAGTATGGAAAATGAAAGTTTATGATTTGGGGCGAACGTAATTTTTTTACTTCTCATATTTGATAATATTATATAATATTAAAGTGGCGCAGGAGATAAAACTCGTTTTTTAAAATATGAAACTTAAAATTCTATTAGTGGAAGACGATAAAATTTTTCAGAAACTCTTAACTAAAAAACTATCCGGACATAATGTCGATATAGCCGACAATTACGATACCGCCTTAAATAAAATAAACTTTTCTCATTACGATATAGTATTCCTTGACCTAAACCTGGGGAAAAATGACGATTATTCTGGACTCAAACTTATCCCGCTCGCTGTAGATAAAGGAATGTATTGCGTGGTTATGTCTATTTCAGAAGAAGAGGAGATAATAAATAAGGCATACAATCTTGGCTGTATGGATTATTACGGAAAGGACTCAAGCGGCTCCAATATAAACGCCGTTATCGAAAGATATATTAAGAATATCAGGAAGGATTTTTCCGTAAATCCTGTAGAAAAGGAATTTATAACCTCTGATCCCCAGACAATAAAACAGATAAATGAAGCGATAAAATACGCTTCTACGGATGTTTCGATTTTAATCCTTGGTGATTCAGGAACCGGGAAAACAAAACTTGCCGAAATAATTCACGAACACTCGCAAAGAAAAGGAGCGTTTATTTCTATCAACTGCTCGTCTTACACTCCAGAGCTTCTTGAAGCCGAATTATTCGGTTATAAAAAGGGCTCTTTTACAGGCGCTTATGAAGATAAAAAAGGAAAGATGCTTGAAGCAAATGGTGGAACACTTTTCCTTGATGAGATAGGAACGATAAGTTATGATATGCAGGCTAAGTTTCTTAAGGCGATAGAGGAAAAAAGTTTTTATCCGCTTGGCTCAAATAAAATAGAACGCTCTGATTTCAGAATAATAAGCGCGACCAACGAAGATATTCAAGAATTGCTTGAAGATAAAAAACTTCGTTTTGATTTTTTTCAGAGAATCCATGGATTTACGATTAAACTTAAGCCCCTTTCTCAGAGAAAATGCGATATATTCCCACTTATAAAACATTTTTCAAGTTCTGGCAGAAAATTAGCTTTTACAGAAGAAGCCAGAAAATTTCTGGAAAGTTATTCCTGGACTGGAAATATAAGAGAACTTAAAAAATTCGTGGAGATGATATCTGTAAAATCAGGCGGGGTTATAGATGTAGAAAAGGTTAAAGAATGTCTTAATCAGGATTTAAACGCTTCGGCGAAATATAGTGAATCGGATTCTAATTTTATAACCAAAGAACAGTATTCTTACGCTCTCAAATACGGTTTGCCTGAGGCGATGGATAAGTTCGCAAGGGAAATTGTCTTTAAAAACATTTCTGAAAATAAAGCTAAAACAAAGACAAT